>JAANMU010000923.1_pt1 | contig 30624 bp, 22 predicted proteins | sample 7279701 | NCBI WGS metagenome assembly JAANMU01 (sample SAMN14094539, study PRJNA606508) | bioreactor metagenome | isolation source: A lab-scale SPAN reactor treating ammonium-rich wastewater day 57 | place: Ireland: Galway | collected 2017-03-13
GTCCGTGGACTGTCCTGAATAGGGCGCCCCTTTCGGGCGCGTCCGTGGACTGTCCTGAATAGGGCGCCCCTTTCGGGCGCGTCCGTGGACTGTTCTGAATAGGGGGTTTCCCGGAAGGATCGAGGGGGCTGGCCGGAAAAGCTGACCACCAACCTGAAAGTTCTGGAGCATGTCATGTCCGACGAAGCCAACCCGGGCCCCAACACTGAGCTGCACCCCGTCATCGCCATCGTGATGACCGGCTTCTTCCTCCTCTGGACGGGGATGATCTACTTCTTCACCAATCCCCACGCCGCAGTGCCCCACCTGATCTGGTTCCGCTTCTGACCGAGGCCACATTCTTCTCGGGCCTGGGCGACTTCCGGGCCTGGCTGAAAGAGCATCACGCCTGCCGGAGCGAGTGCTGGGTGGGTTACTACAAGAAGGGCGCCTCCCGACAGGGGATCACCTATCCCGACGCGCGCGACGAGGCGCTTTGCTGGGGCTGGATCGACGGCAAGGTCAAGAGCCTGGACGAGGAGCGCTATGTGCAGCGCTTCACCCCCCGCAAAAAAGGCAGCACCTGGAGCCAGGTCAACCTGGGCCGGGTCGAGGAGTTGACTGGCCTGGGCAGGATGCAGCCTGCTGGCATCAAGGCGTTCGAGGCCCGCACTGCGGAGCGCACGGGGGTCTATTCCTTCGAGGCCGACCTGGCCGAGCTTCCTGTCGAGCTGCAGGCGCTCTTTCAAGCTGACTCCCTGGCCTGGCGGCATTTTCAGGCCCAGCCCCCGGCCTATCGCCGGACCTGCCTGCACTGGGTGGTCAGCGCCAAACGCGAGGAAACCAGGCGACGCCGGCTGCAAAAGCTGCTGGAGGCGTCGGCGGCCAAGCGCCGTCTCGACCTGGTGTCGCCCGGCAGACCTTGAGGACTGGGGTCGGCAAGCCAGGCCGACCACAACCAGGGCGTCTTTCTGGCACGGGTTGGGCAGGAACTCGTCCCGGCGACCGTTCGCTTGGAGTCGGATGTTCTCTGCATCGTGCAAATTCGCAGTCCTTGCCTCCGAACCGGAGCCTTGCTCCCAGGTCCCGGCCAGACTAGAGGGGCGAACAAGCTTTCCAAAAATGAACCGCCGGTTCAGAAATCGAAACAAGCAAGACTGCAACGAAGCCTACTCAAAGCCCTGCATCGAACACGAGCCCCCTGGCGAAAGCGGACCGCGCGGCCGAGGCCGAGGAGGTCCGCAGCGTGTTAGAGCGTGACTTCCCGGACGCGCTCTAGGCCAGGTGCGTTCGCAGGTGCTGTCCCCCCGCTGCCACCAGGTAGAGCAGCGAGCCGGCCGCCTGCATGGTGGGGTGGGCGGTCATCGCTCCCGCCAGCAGCACGCCTCCCGAGGCCACCTTGAGGCCACCCAGCCCGATGGCCAGCTTGCCATGATCGCCCCGGCAGGCCAGCACCACGTCCTCCAGTCCGTCGGCGGCGGCGGCGATGCCCGTGGAGGCGGCCCCCAGGTTGGTCAGCCCCAGCGGGCCCAGGGCCGCGCTGCCGGTCCAGGCCGCATAGACCAGAGCCGTGCCGCCCACCAGCGAGCTGGTGCCGCCGGCGGCGTTGAGATAGCCGCGCACCCTGTCGCCGGCGCACAAAGCCTGGTACGACTGCGAGAGCTCGGCCGCGCCCAGCACCAGGTTGGCCAGGCCCAACCCGGCCGCAAAGCCCCGGTCGGTGCCGCTGAGGGTCTCGGTCAGATCCAGGGTGTGCCCCATGCTCTTGCCGTGGGACTCGAGAAACTCCAGGCCCGGTCGCACGCCGGCCCGCGTGATATGGATGGCGGCCTCAGCATACTCCTCCAGACGCCGCCACTGCTGAGGGGAAACCTGGCTGATCCGCACCAAGCACCTCCTGTTGCCCCCCGCGTGTTGCCGGCACTGTAATTCCGCTGCCCTGAAAAAAACCTGAAAGACAGCTTTGAAGCGAGTCGGGCCTGGTGATTCGGCCCTTGCCTCTCGCCGGGAAGCCACTCTCCGACCGAAAACCCGCTGGATGGCCAGGCGGGGCCGATATGAACCTGGTGCGAGGGAATTGACCATCCGGGCTCCGAATCAACTCCAAATTGCAGATCGACTTCCGGCGTCCAGGGCTGCCCACGGCCGAGTTCTCGGCAAAGTCGGGCGTAGGAGCAGAGCAACCTACGCTCGTGGCGGACAAACCTCTGTCCACACCGACCCCGGCCCAGTGGTTTGACTTCGCCAATCTTCCCGATTTGGCCGGCTTCAGGGACGAGTGTTACGGGAACATCTTCTGTGACCGTCTTCATGATGTCGGCAGCGAGCACCTCATCTCGGCGGTATTGAGCCTGAGCAGGGTGCTGTCAGCCTCCGGGGCGCTCTTTTTGACGCATCTCAAAGACGCTGGCTTCCCGCTGGGGCGGCTCCAACTTTTGCTCGAGTCCGCTCGCATGCGGGTAGTTTACACCGATCCGGGCACCCTCATCGCCGAGAAGGCGGCCATCGACATGGCGCGCGGACTCGACCGTGTTCAAGCCATTTTGGCGCGAGAGGCCAAGACTGCAACCTACAAGCTTGCACTGATCCGGGCCCTGTCGGTCATCAGCCGAACGCAGAGCAACAGCGTCCGTTGGGTGGGAAGTCAGATCCTGGTGCCGCTCCATTTGGTCGCGCTCGAGTGGCTCTTCTCTTACTGGCCACTGCTGACCGGGCCGAGCTTCGTAGCCCAAATCCGTGGCGAGAAGGAGGGCGAGGGAAAGGGGGTTGCCTTCCGTTCCCACCTTCAGCTCCTCCGTATCCAGTTCACGGAAGCTTATGAGTTACGCGTATGCGCCGATGAGGATCCAAGCAGGCTCTTTCCCACCCTCAAGGTCATTGCCAACACCATCGCCAAGGGTCCGATTACTTTCTCGGGCCCCAGGGAGAGTCCGACCTTCGGGTATGTTCCGCCCCAGAAAGACCAGGGGCTGGGCTGGATCGTCGTGCCCGACGACGTGTGGCTCGACATCACGCGCTTCAGCCACTGGATCGAGGATAGCTTGACCCTGCGCTGGGCCCAGTTGACGAGCAAGATGAACCCGGCCGGGGGGGGCGTGGGGCACTATCTGAACGATCTGCTCCTCCCGCCGGTGGCCGATAGAGACACAACGGAGATTCGCCGTCTGGTGGGGAAAAGCGCTGACCTGCGGTGCGTGTGGACCGACGCGCCGCTGGCGCGGAACTACCAGGTCGACCACCTCATCCCGTATTCGGTCTGGGGCAACAACGACTTGTGGAACCTCCTGCCATCTGGCAAAAAAGAGAACAGAGCTAAGAGTGACCGGCTCCCGACGCTCAAGCTTCTGCGCCAACGCGAAGAGGCAATCGTCGGTTATTGGCAGCTCTATCGCAAGGTCGCCCCCTTCCGCTTCAACGCGCAGATCCATAGGGCTCTGGGCGGGCACGGGAATAATTGGGAGAAGCTCGCCTTCGCGGGGCTCATCGAAAACACCGAGCGGCTGGCGACGACGCAGGGACTTGCTCGCTGGAGCGGGACAGCGTAGTCCGGGGCCAGTGTTGTTGACCTACAAACCCTTGGGCTGCGAAGTGGTGGCCGTGCCGCCGGCCCGCGAGCTGCGCCGCTAACGCCTGACCCCGGGCGAATTGCTCGACTGGCAGCTCGCGCGCGAGGCCAGGCCGACCGGCTGTTCCCGGTGCTGGCCGAGGTGCACGACAGCTTCGACGCGGCCTGGGTCGAGTTTGCCGAGACGACCGTCACCTGGAGGCGGTGGTGAAGGCCTGCTGCGATCTGGCCGAGACCGACCGCGAGTCATTCCGGCTTTCGGGCTGCGCTCCGCCCAGAGGAGCCCACTTGAAGCCCTGTTTCGCAGATTCGGGACAGAGCCAGCGTACCACGCGGCGTGCGAAGGGCCCGCCCACCCCACAACTGACCGCCTGCGCTGGTACGAGGACATGCTCAAAACGGCCCGAATCACAGCGGCAGAAGCTCGGCCCTCAAGCAACGCTTCGCCTGCACCGATCGGCTCAAGCTGAGCTCATGGTCTGACTCGCGCTCCTGGGCAGAGGCTCCCGGGACCGGATTGAAGGAGATGAGCATGGAAGTTACCCCGATCGCGGTCACCGGTATCGGCTGCCGGCTCCCCGGCAATGTCAACGACGTCGCATCGTTCTGGAAGCTGATGATGGACGGCGTGGACGCGGTGAGCGACATTCCCCCCGAGCGCTGGCTCAAGGCTCGCTTTCACCACCCCGACAAGGGCAAAGACTTCCGCACTCCTCAGGCCCAGGGAGGCTTTCTTTCGCAGATCGACGGATTCGATCCGGCCTTCTTTGGCATCTCCCCGCGCGAGGCATCCTCGCTCGACCCCCAGCAGCGCATTCTGCTGGAGGTGGCCTGGGAAGCTCTGGAAGACGCCGGCTATCCCCTGGAAAAGGTGGCCGGCACTCGCATGGGCGTGTTTACCGGCGCCTCCTCGCACGACTACTATGACATTCAAGACCTCGACTCGTTGACCACCCACAGCGTGACCGGGTGGGCCATGTGCATGACCTCCAACCGCATCTCCTACGCCTTCGACCTGCATGGGCCGAGCCTGACGGTTGACACGGCCTGCTCCTCCTCGCTGGTGGCCATGCACGCGGCGGTCACCAGCATCGTGCGCGGCGAGAGCGACACGGCCCTGGTCTGCGCCGTCAACGCCATGCTCCATCCTATCCACCACGTGGCCTTCAGTCGCCTGTCCATGCTGAGCCCCACCAGCCGCTGCCACGCTTTCGACCAGTGTGGCGACGGCTATGTGCGCAGCGAGGGGGCCGGGGTGGTGGTGCTCAAGCCGCTGGACCGGGCCCTGGCCGACGGCGATCACATCTACGCCACCATTCTGCGCACCGTGGTTAATTCTGACGGGCGCAACGAAGGCCTCACCTTCCCCAGCGTCGAGGGGCAGATCCGCCTGCTCAAGGACTCCTACCGGGGACTGCCCGTCGAGCGGGTGCGCTACGTCGAAGCCCACGGCACGGGCACCCAGGCTGGCGACCCGGTCGAGACCACGGCCATCGGCACCGTGCTCGGCCGAAGTGATCGGCCTCTCAAGGTGGGCTCGGTCAAGACCAACATCGGTCACCTCGAGGCCGGCGCGGGCATCGCCGGGGTGATCAAGACCTGCCTGATCGCTTCGAAACGCTGGGTGCCAGCCAATCTACACTTCCACGACCCCAATCCCAGCATCCCCTTCCAGACCCTGGGCCTGGAGATCCCCACGGCCGGGGCTCCGCTCCCGGAGGGCGAGTGCCTGCTTGGAGTGAACAGCTTCGGCTTCGGGGGGACCAACGGGCACGTGGTGATGACCACGCCCCCGGTCCGGACCGGGCAGCCCTCGCCGCCAGGCGACGAGCCGCAAATGCTCTTTCTCTCGGCCCGCAGCGAAGGGGCGCTGCGCCAGCTCGTGAAGAGCTACCAGGCCATCGAAGGGCCCTCCTTGCGTGAGCTCTCCTTTTCGAGCCTGACGCGCCGCACCCATCATCCCTATCGCACCGCCGTGGTGGCCGAGCAGCTGTCCGACCTTGAAAAGGCCGTGGTGCATCCCGCCGTCCGGCACGCTCCCCGGGTGGCCTTCGTCTACAACGGGCAGGGGTCGCAGTGGCTGGGAATGGGTCGCACCTTGCTGGAAAACCCTGCTTTCAGCGCCTTTGTGGACGAGTGCGAGCCCCACTACGTGAGGTTGGCGGGATGGTCGCTGCGCGAGGCGTTTCTGCAGGATAGCACCTCCATCGACAAGACAGCCGTGGTGCAGCCGATGCTGTTTGCGCTACAGGCGGGCCTGACGCGCATGCTCGCGGCCTGGGGCGTCGAGCCCGAGGTGGTGATCGGCCACAGCGTGGGCGAGGTGGCCTCGGCCTGGGCCTCGGGGGCGCTGGATCTGGCCGACGCCATCCACCTGGTGGTGCATCGAGGCCGCCTGATGGATCGCGAGTCGAGCAAGGGCCGCATGATCTCCGTGTCCGCCTCGGCCGACGAAGTGGCGCGCTTTCTGCAGAGCGGTGTCGGCGTGGGGGCCGTGAACGCCCCTGGAACTGTCGTCTTGTCGGGCGCGCACCAGGCCATGGAGGAGGTCAACCAGCGCCTGCGGGACGCGGGCTTCGACTGCACCGACGTGAAGGTCGAGTATGCCTTTCACAGCGCCCAGCTCGACGTGATCGAAGGCGAGCTGAAGTCGGCCCTCGAGTCTCTGAGCCCGCGCAAGCCTGGGCGCACAATGCTCTCGACCGTGACGGGTGGCCCGGTCGAGAAGACCGACGCCGCCTACTGGTGGCAGAACGTCCGCGCCACGGTGCGCTTCAGCGACGCCGTGGCCCGGGCCGTAGCCGATGGCATCACAGTGTTCCTGGAAGTGGGAGGGCACCCCGTGCTGGGGCCGTCCATCAGCGAAAGCGGTGGGCGCGCGGTGGCCACGCTGCGTCGTCATCAGCCCGAGCGGCGGGCCTTTCTGCAGGCCCTGGCCGAGCTCTATGTGCTGGGTCAGGCCCTGCAGTGGGGAGACGGACCAGCCCCGGAGTGGATGCCGCTGCCCCACTATCCATGGCAGCACGAGCATTACTGGCAGGAATCGCGCCGCGTGCGCACGTTCCGCCTGGAGCCTTCCCACTACGCCATGCTCGGACACCAGACCGACCCCAATATCTTCAGCCAGGTGCTTACGCCCCAAGACCCCTCCTGGCTCAAAGACCACCAGTTCCACAACCAGACAATCGTGTCGGCCAGCACCATGATGGAGATGGGCTTCGAGGCGGCCCACGCCCGCCAGGACAGCCTTCCGCTGGTGCTCGACAACGTCCACATCGACTCGGCCTGCTTTGTGAACAGCTCCATGCTGCTTCAGACCATCGTCAACCACGACAACACTCTGGCCATCTATGCCGAGTCCATCGACGGCAGCGAGAAGCGCAACCTCATCTTCCGGGCCCACATCTGTAGCGACCCGGGAGCCATCCCCGCCAACCTGGACTGGGCCGCCATCGAAGCCAGGCTCCCGACCGAGTGGCAGGGCCATCTTTCGAAGGAATGGGCCGCTCGAGGGCTGCTCTTCGGACCCACCTTCGAGGCCATCCAGCGGGGGCGACGCGGCCCGAGGGAGGCTCTGGCTCACGTGCACGGAGCCGCGCTTCTGCCTGCCCCCGACGGTCTTTCGTTCACCCATCCCGGCACCATCGACTCCTGCTTCCAGGTCGGCCTGGCGGCGCTTGACGCCGCACTCATGGGCGAGGGCACCAACTGGCTTCCCGTGGCCGCTCGACGCGTGCGCGTGCTGCGCCCTCTGGAAGGCGAGCTGGTGGCCTACATGCGCTGCACCCACCAGACGGCGCGCGAGTTGGAGGGGGATCTGACCGTGTGCAACCCTCAGGGCGAGGTGTTGTTCGACCTGTTGGGCTACCGCCTGGTGCGAGCGGCTGAGAGTGCCGGGGATGCCGTCGATGCGATGTGCTACGCCCTCCACTGGGTGAGCACCGAGCTCTCCCCCACCGAAGGCTCGGGGTCAGGTCGCTGGCTGGTCTTCAGCGATGGCGGAAACCTTGCCGCCAATCTCGTGGCCCGACTCGAAGCCGACGGATACGAGACCCGCATGGTCGGGCCCGGGGAGAGCTTCGACATGCGAGAGGCCGGCCAGCTCGTCGGCTGCCTGCACCTTTGCTCGCTTTCGGCCACGCTGGAGGACCCGGCCGGTCCCCTGATGCCCCTGCTCGAGATGGTGCAGCAGATCGAGAAGCACCGGCTCATGCCGCCTCGCCTGTTCTCAGTGACCAGGCGCTGCCAGCCGGCTTCGGCCGACCTTGCCGTCGAGCCGCAGGGCTCGCCGGTGTGGGGACTGGTGCGCGTCCTGGCCACCGAGGATCCGGGCCTGCGGGCCACCCTCATCGACATCGAGGACGAGAACGCCGACGCCGAACGGGTCTATCGCGAGCTCTTTTGCAAACAGGCCGAGGAGGTGGCCTATCGAGACGGAGAGCGTTTCGTGCAGCGCTGCCGCAGATTCCCGCTCTCGCAGCAGCCGCCCGTCCCCGTGCCGCCTCGTCCCGACCAGGACTACTTGCTCACCTGTGAGCGACCGGGCACGCTGGAGGCCCTGGAGTGGACGGTGCCCGCGCCCCGCGAGCTCGGCCCCGACGAGGTGCGCGTCAAGGTGGCCGCTGCCGGGCTCAATTTCAGCGACGTGATGCGAGCGCTGGGGCTCTATCCCACCGAGGGCGTGCTGGGGATCGAGATGGCCGGCCGGGTAACAAAGGTCGGCAAGAACGTCAGCGACCTGAAACCGGGCGACCGGGTGATGGGCATCGCTCCCTCGGCCTTTGCCTCCCACGTCGTCGTGCCGCGCTCGTTCCTGGTCGGCACACCCGAAGGCCTGACCGACGACGAGGCGGCCGCCATGCCCCTGGTCTTCGTCACCGCCTACTACGCGCTGATGACCGTCGGTCGGTTGAAGGCCGGAGAGACCGTCTTGATCCACGCTGCCTCGGGGGGTCTGGGCCTGGCCGCCATCGCGCTGGCCCGCAAGATCGGAGCCCGCGTTCTGGCCACGGCCGGAAGCCCCGAGAAGGTGCAGTTCCTGCGCGGGCTCGGGATCGAGCACGTCTTTGACTCGCGCTCCACGGCCTTCGTGGACGGGGTTCTCGGGGTCACCGACGGACAGGGCGTGGACGTGGTTCTCAACAGCCTGGCGGGAGAGGCCCTGACCGGAGGGCTGTCTCTCCTGCGTCGCTTCGGGCGCTTCCTGGACGTGACCAAACGAGACATCTATAGCGATCTGCGAGTGGGGTTGAGCCCGTTCCGCAAGGGACTGTCCTATCACGCCATCGATCTCGAGCAGGTGATCAACTTCGATCACCAGACCATTCAAGAGCTCTTGCAGGGCCTGGTCGCGGACATCGAGACAGGGGCGGTGCAGGCCCTGCCGCTCCAGACGTTCAGCTACCGCCAGGCGGTGGAGGCCTTCCGCTGCCTGAGCATGGCCCGGCACACTGGCAAGATCGTGCTGCTGGCCGAAGCCCCGGAACGGGTGCAACCCCACTGGAAGCCGGGCCCCGGGGACACCTACGTGGTCACCGGCGGCATGGGCGGTTTCGGCCGCGAGGTCGTGCTCTGGCTTTTGCGCCACGGGGCCGGCCGGGTGGCCGTGCTGTCGCGAACGCCGCAAGCGCACAGCGGGTTTGACGACCCCCGGGTCGAGGCCCACGCGGTGGACGTGGGAGACAAAGCGGCCGTGGCCGAGCTGTTCGGCAAGCTCGGAGTGGTGCGAGGGGTGGTGCACGCCGCCATGCAACTCGACGATGTGCCCACCCTCAACCTCACCCGCGAGCGCCTGGAAGGGGTGTTCCAGGCCAAGATCCACGGAGCCTGGAACCTGCACCTGGCCACTTTGAGGCAACCGCTCGATTTCTTCATCATGTTCTCCTCCAACGCGGCCTGGTTTGGCGCCGCCGGCCAGGGCAACTATGCGGCCTCCAACACCTTCCTCGATAGCCTGGCATTCCATCGGCGCTCGCTGGGGCTGCCGGCCCTCACGGTCAACTGGGGTCCGCTGGGGGACGTGGGTTACCTGGCCCGCAACCCGATGGTGGCCGCCTGGCTCGAGGCGGGGGGGAGCAAGATGATGACTTCAGCTCAGGCTCTGCAGGGGCTGGAGAAAGCCCTGCGCGTTAATCCCACCCAGGTCGCCGTCATGAATGCCGACTGGGCACTGCTGCTCAAGGCCATGGGGGGCAAGCCGGTGCCTCGCTTCGAGGCCCTGCTGGCTAGCACGCGCCAGGGCGACGAGGGCGGTCTGCAACACCTGGAGGACCTGGAGCCGGACGAGCGTCGAACGGCGCTGCACCCGGTGGTGATGGCCCAGGTGGCTCGCGTGCTCGGGACGCAACCGCAGAAGATCGACGCCAGCCAGTCCCTGGTGGACCTGGGTCTGGACTCGCTGATGTCGCTTCAGCTTCGCAACTGGGTCAAGAGCACCCTGAACGTGACCCTGCCCTCGAGCGCTCTGATGGAGCAGCCCTCCATCGAGAGGCTGATCACCGTGCTGTCAGATTCGATGCAGCCTCAGGTCGAGGCTCAGCCAACCGACCAGGAGCTCGATCACCTCGAAGATGACGAGATCGAAGCCATGCTCGCGGCCATGCTCCCCGACAGCCCCACATGAAGCCATCGGTATCCTCGCTCAGCCCGGAGCAAAAGCGAGCCATGCTGGCCCGCATGCTCAAACAGCAGCCGGCCGTGGGCAAGACGGCCTTCATCCTGCAGGGCCTGATCCTCGATTGCATGATGCGCTCCACGCCCATCTGGAACATGCGCTCGACCATCCGCTTCTTCCACAAGGTGGACCCGGAGATGTTGCGCTCACGCATGCAGCGGATCATCGACCGCCATTCGGCCCTGCGCACCACCTACGAGATCCCTCCCGAGCAAGAGCTCGATTTCCACGCCAAGATGCTGACCATCCGCCTGGATTCGATGAAGCTTTATGAGCTCAACCTCGAGACGCAGGTTCAGCAGCGGGTGCATCCTTCGCACACGCTGCACTTCACCGTGGTGGACGCGAGCGAGTGGACCGCCGACGAGCTGCGCGAGCGCCTGCTCTCGGACGCCCTCGAGCCTTACGACCTTTCCCGTCTGCCGGTTTGCCGGCTGCGGCTCTACCGGCGCAAGACCGACGACGTGATGCAGTTCGACGTGCACCACTGTGCCGCCGACCTGTGGAGCCTGGAGATCATCATGGCCGAGTTGGAGCAGCCCGCCGAGGGGCCTCCTCCCCCCAGCTTTGCCGAGTTTTGCTCCTGGCAGCACGCCTGGTTCGCCCTGCCCAAGGCGCAAGCGATGCGCGAGTGGTGGGCCCGAGAGCTGGAGGGGTGTCCCGACCTTGCCTTTCCCCATTCCCTGGGGGACGACATCGCCGACTTCGTTCTCTTTCGCCTGGACGCCGATCTGCTGGCCCGCGCGCGCCAGGTCTGCCGGACCCACAAGATCACCCTGTTCAACCTGTTTTTGTCGACCCTGCAGGTCAGCATGGGCCGCTCGCTCGCGCTCGACGACCTGGCCATCGGGGGAGCCGTGGCCAATCGACCCCACCAGCGATTCCAGGACACGGTGGGCTTTTTTGCCCAACTGGTGCTGTATCGTCGCAATCTTCGCCAGGTCCGCAGCTGGGCAGAGCTGTGGGCCAAGAACCGCACCACCATCGGCGAGGTGTTGGAGCGGCAGTTCTACCCGGTCACCACCACCATGCAAAATCCGCGCACCGACGTGTGGATCATGTTCCAGCAGTACCAGAAGGCGCGCTGGGTCGAAGGCGAGGCGCCCCGGGGAGAGCCGCTCGGGTTGCGCTCGGGCGGCGTGGTGAACAGCCCGCTGGGGCCCTGGGAGTTTCTCTTCGTCGAGCCGCCCTATCACTCGTCGCCTGTGATGCTCGAGCTCATCGAGCAACAAGACGGGGTCCAGGGCATCTTTCGCTATCGGACGACCTGCTTTTCACGGTCCAAAGCCGAGTTCTACGCCGAGGACTTCCAGGCCCGGCTGGGCGCGGCCCTGGCCAACCCGAGCAGCCCTATCGACTGAGGTCAAACCGAAGCGTGCAGTAGCCCAGGCCGCCAGCATCCAGGATGACCTGGGAAACTCTGGTTGCCTCCTCGATGCCGGGAAAGTGCCGGCCAAGCAGTTTCCCGAACCAGTGGTAGGTGGGGCGCACATACCGGCTGATGTCCATCATGTGGGTCATCACCAGCCCGACCTCTTCGGCCAGCTCGCGATAGGCCTGCAAGCCGATGGCCGTGTGCGACCCCCAGAGTGGATCATCGTCGGTATCGAAATGGGCCTCGGGGGCCCCTTCCGGCTGCAGGAAATCGGTCAGGGTCAAATTCCCACCCGGACGCAGAAGGCGGTGGACGTGCTGGAAGAACGCCAGGCGACTGGGGAAGTGGAAGATGCACTCGACGGCCAGAATCCGGTCGAAGGAGGCGTCCTCGAAGGGCATCGCGCAGGCGTCGCCCAGCACGAAGTCAAGCCGGTTGCCGGGTCGCGCGCTGACCCGCCCGCGGGCAACCTCGAGCTGGCGCTCGTCGATGTTCAGTCCGGTCAGATTCACGGGTGAGAACTGCTCGTCCAGGCTGGCCAGCGTCCCCCCGAAACCGCATCCCACGTCCAGGATGTCCTGTCCGTCCCGGATGTCGGCGAGCTTGATCAGGTGCTGGCAGAGCCGCTCCATGGCCTGGATGCTGTCTGCGCGATCCTCGTAGGCGCTGTCGGGATCCTCCCAGGCGCCGAAGTGGACATGGCGCGAGAAAGCTTCCTCGAAGTCAGGGTCGCCCTGCTCGAGCCTGGCCAGGATCATGTCGAAGTAGGGAAGCTTAATCGGCGTCGGCTGCGGCGGCCTTGCGAGCACGCTCGGCCTTCTCGTCCTCTTCGCGCTGATAGATGGCTGCCTTCTCGGCATCCGCCTTCTTCTTGATCTCGTTGGAAGCGTTCAGAGCCCCGACCGCGATCTTTAGCCCGGCTTCGAGATCGCCCACCGCTTTGCTATCGGGATAGGTCAGCATCAGGGCCAGGCCCTTCTTGAGGTTGTGAAGCTCGACCTCAAGCGCGTTGACGATGGCGTTCTGGTGATCGGTCAACTTGCCTGGAAGATCATTCTTCACAGCCGGAATGGCGTAGATCTTGAGAGCGTTGTCGGCGATGGCGTCGAGCTTGCCGAGGCCTTCGATGAACTCTTCCGGGGTGATCTCTCCGCTCTGGACGGTACGCGCCGCGGCGTGCAGCAAGACCACGTAGGGCAGCTCGCCGCTGTCGCCCTCCGCGGTGGCGCTCGAGCCAGACAACCCGCCGCTGCTGACGACATCGATCCCCGAAGGGTCTTCCTCGTCACTTGCCTCGGAGATCGCTCCCTGCAGTGCTCCGCTCCAATCGGCGGCTTTGTCTTCCCCTTCTGAGCTCATAGAAACCTCCAAAAAATTCAAAAACCCGGCCCGTTACGGCCGGGTCTTGCATTGACCTGACTCTTGAAACTACTTACCGGCGATAGCGCCCGTAACGGCTTCCACGATTTTCGAGATGAGCTCCATCGCTCCTCCGCCGGCGCCACCTTTGCCGCCACCCTTGCCGCCGCCAGCGACCGCACCAATGATTCCACCAATCGCGTTACCCATGATTTGTGTCCTCCGTTTGAGATTGTCTTGCGCAAATTATCTCACAGCCCGAGGGTCATGGGAAGACTTTCACATTCTTTTAACATCCCCGCGCTCGGCCTCGGATCGGCAGTCGAGCGCGAAGCGGATGGAGTCGACCACGTAGCCCATCTGCGCGTGCCAGCTGGCGATGACAGGGGTTCCCAGGCTTCCGTCCCCGTACAATATCCCACCTTCCTGGCCCGCGAGCGACTCGGCGGCCCCGATGAGGTAGACCGACAGCCCTCGCCCCGAGAACGCGGGAGCAATGCCCACGTCGTAGACGTAAAAGCTCCTGTCGGTCCCGAAAACGGGACCCTCCTGAACGATCATGTAGCCAGCCGAGCGTCCCGAGGAAGCCTCCTCCAGGATGAAGTACAACCAGCCGCTCTCGCTGGTGAGATCGAACCCGGCGTAGAGCAGTTGATAGCGAAACTCCAGGTCTTGAAGATCGATGTCCCGGCCCCCGGGCAGGTAAGCGGCCGAATGCGCCGCGTGGGTCTCCAGCATGAAGGTCAGGTCTTCGGGGCGAGCCCTGCGGATCGGGTAGGAGGGCGAGGATGCTCCCCGGTGCCCCCTGGCAAATCGTTGCGCGGCCCGATTCTGCTCGGCGCGAAAGCCACAGCGATAGAACCAGAGCTGGGTGCGCTTGTCGTTCGGGGAAAGCTCCGTGACCAGGTATTCGTTCTCGAAAGCCGTCACGGTCTTCTTCGCGCGGGTCACGAGCCCGGCGAGCCCCTCGAAGCTGAAGACGGCAAAGTCCAGGATCAGCGCCTGCAACTGGTGAGTCACGCCGTGCTCGTCATCGAGGACAAACAGGAGGTATCCGCCGGGCTTTCCATCCTCCAGCAGCACCAGCAGGCGCCAATCGGGCAGCTCCTCCATGCGCGAGAGGAAATCCTTGAGGCGATCAAGAGCGCTCTGAAAATAGCTCTTCTCGTCAAAGAATATGGAGCCGGGGTAGCTCATCGCCAGCTTGAGACGCTCGAGCTCAGGCCAGTCTTCCGGCCGCGCCTTGCGAACCTCCATGGCTATAACCTCAGACCGTAGCGCTGCAGGTTCACTGAAAAGCCCAGGGCGCGCCGGGCAAACTGCAGCGCGCGCAAATTGGAGGCGCTGACATCGCCCACCAGCAGCGGGATCTTTCTTTCAAAGAGCCACTTCGAGCCGGCCCGCATGAGGTGGCGCACGGCTGTGCCTCCCCAGTGATCTTGAGCCACGGCCAGATCGTAGATGTAGCCGGACCCGTCCATGAGCTCGAGAAGAAGGTGGCCGACCAGCTCCGGGCCCCGGGTCAAGACCAGGGCCACGCATCCCGCGTCCTGGCGGCTCAGCTGGTGAAAGATGGCCTCCATCGACCGGAAGGTCAGCTCGCTCAGGTCGTAGTCGCGACCGGGGCACAAGGTGTGGGCCAGCATGGTGGAGTTGAGAACGGCAATCTGAAAGTCGTCTCCCGGCCCGGCCAATCGAACTGAATAAGGACTGCCGCCCGGCGCCTGGCATTCGGCAGTCACGACCGAAATCCGATGGCTCTCCAGCCGGTATCCCAGCGCCAGTAGCTTCTCGCGGAGGCGCTCGTCGTGGGGAGCAATCTCGATGGTGAGATACTGGGAGCCGTAGCCCCGCGCCAGCGCCGCCGCGCTTTCCAGGAAGCTCTCCTGCTCATTCGCGGCCAGGAGGTCGTGAATGACCGACTCGCGATCGCCCGTGATGCCTCGGGTCAGATGCTTCTTCAGAACCAGAAGGGCCGCGACGCCATCGGCTCCATCGGTGACGAGCAGGTCGTACTCGCCTTGCCAGGTTTCAAACTCACGCATGCTCTGGGAGAAAGCCTTGCTGCGGCACTGAGATAAAAGCGCAAGCGCGCTCTCCAGGTCGGCGGCTGTGGCCAGCCGGGGCTTGTTCTGGTCCAACGTGCAGCAACGATTCTAGAAGCGAAGTCGCCCTCCCCTGCCCGGGCAACCCGATCCATCGAGGATCCTTCAGCGATCCCTCCAGGGCTTTCAAACTCCTGTCAGGACAGGGTTCTATGCTCTGCACGTGATCATCCGTCCGACCTCGGCTGCCCTCCCCTGGCAGCCGCACGCAAGACAGCAGGCATCCACGAGCCAGTCCCTCGACCGGGTTGAGCTCTCGCCCGCCAGGCCTGCTCCCGTGGCCGCCTTCCCCCTGGCCTCGGTGGCCGGAGCCGCCGTCGGGGGTCCGGCCGGGGCGGCCGTTGGCCGCTGGGCCGAAGGGGTGGAGTTCCGCCAGAAGCGCTTCTTCTTCTTCTGGAAGAGCATCGACTCTGAGCAGGCCGAGCGGCGCGCCGGCGAGGGCAAGCGGGTGGACCTGCGCGCCCCCGGAGGAGAGTGGCTGCGCACCGACGGGGCCCATGAGCTCGAGCAGGCCCGCTATTTCTACGGCAGCGCCCCGCCCCCGGACGATGTCGAGACGGCTGCCGCCCTGCGCAACCTGGCCGGGAAAGTGGAGCCGTTCGGGGCCTACCGCGAGCTGACCACCTCCGAATCGCCCCAGGTCGTGGTGCAGCTCGACAACGAGCGCCAGATGATCGTCCAATCGGGCGAGGAGGCCCGGTTGGCCGACTACCTGAGCGGGGGGCCGGGTCCCCAGGGATTGAGCCAGCCCGATCTGGCCCGAGGCCTGCAGGCCGTGCACCAGGGCAATTTCGCCTACCGGGGCGATCCGGCCGAGATCTACCGCTATGGCGAGAGCTACCTCTCGGTGGCCTATCGCAACGTGCAGGTGGGCGAGCATGACCTCGAGCGCGCCCACGAGACCCTGAAGGAGCCGAAGACCCTGCTGGACGCGCTGGCTCCGCACTTTCCCAAAGGCCTGCAGCAAGCCTACGATTACGTGGTCCAGAACCCGGCCCCCGGGACGCCCGAGCAGAAGGCCGAGGTGCTCGCTCGCCTGGGCCAGAGCCCGCTCTTCCAGGCGGTGCTGGAGCGCAACCAGAGCGAGCCCGGCCGCCTTCCCGAGCTCTTGCAGATGGCTCACCAGGCGCAACAGTGGGCCGACGGCCAGGACGACCGGGCGGTCGCTCTCTGGCAGTTGTGTCAGGATGAGAAACTCCCTCTCACTGCGGAGAACGGCGAGCTTTTGACCCGACTGGGAGGGGACGCCCGGGCCTATCCGCGGCTGGCCCGCGCCACTCCCGAGCAGAAGACGGTGTTGCGCGCTCTTTTGGACGCTCCCGATCCGGCCCGCGGTTTTCAGGGCGACTGGATGCTGGTGGATCACCCCACGCTGGGGGTTGCCTTCGATGATTCCCCGGGCTCTAGCTATGCTACGGATGCCCGCACCTCGCTGACCTCCCCTCCCGTGTCCCTGGACGGCCTGAGCCGCTGCCGGCTCAGCTTCCGCTGCGATTACGAGCTCGAGCAGGGCTATGACCACGTGCACCTGGAGGCCTCCCGCGACGGCCATCATTTCGAGACCCTGCAAAGCTTCACGGGCAATTCCTCGGGCGAGGCGGTGGAGATCGACCTGCGCGAGTACGACGGCCAGAGCCTGAAGCTGCGATGGCGTTTGCAGGCCGACGATCAGGGCCAGGAAGGCGGCTTCCGCTTCGGTCAGCTGAGCTTGCGCGGAACGGATGCTCAGGGCCGGGTGCACACCCCCCTGAGCCTGGACTCCGCTCCGGTCAGCGCCGACGAGGTGGTGCGGCTGACGCTGGCCCAGCCCGATCCGAGCTGGCTGGGTGAAGCTTGCCACCGGCTGGGCGATTTCCGAGCCGCGGCCGCCCTGGCGAAGGTGTTGGACGGACGCCAGAACGAGCAGGACTACGCCGAGCAGACCGCCGCCCTGACCACGCTGGCTCAGCAGTTGGGAGTGCGCAAGGCCACCGAGCTGTGGCCTAACCTGAGCGGCAACTGGGCTGCCACGGCAGAGCAGGCCGTGCAGCTCGACCAGCTCAGCCAGCTCCTGGGTCGCCCCGAGCTGACCGACGAGCTGCTCAAGAAGGGCCTGACCACCGACACGGCGGCCAGGCTGCGCGAGCTGGCCGGCAAGATGGGCGACAAACCCGCCGGCTGGACGTTCGAAGGCAAGTGGGGCGTGGAGGGCCCGGCTCTGGTGCACCCGCCTTACGACAACAACTGCGACAGCTCGCTGACCAGCCCGCCCGTCACGCTCGGCCCACAGGCCGAGTTGAGCTTCGAGCTGCGCCACGAGCTCGAATCCGGCTACGACCACCTACGCGTGGAGATCGCCCCCGAGCAAGGCAAGTTCACCCCTCTGACCACCTTCACCGGCTCGAGCGGCTGGCAGGGCCATCGCCTGGACCTGTCCGAGTACGCCGCTCAGACCGTGCGGGTGCGATTCCGCCTGACCTCCGACGACCAGGCCTCGGCCGACGGCGTGGCTCTGCGCGCGCTCAAGCTGGGCGATCTGAGCTTCGACCGGGGGCAGGGAACCCTGGATCAGCTGGCCGAGCTGGCCCGCCAGGGCGATACGGCTCAAATCGAGCGGGTGGAGCGGCTGGCCACCGAGCGCGGCCCGGCCGCGGCCCTGACCCTGGCGGCGGCGCTTGGTCCGAAAGACGACGAGGCGCGCCTGGGTGAGCTGGCCGGCCGGGTGGGGGTGGACCGGGCCGTCCGAATGTGGCCCCAGGTCAAGACGTTGGCGCCCTCGGTCGTGCAGGATCGGCTCACGGAGTGCTCCCGGCTGATGGACCTGACCGATTCGAAATCGTCTCCGGAAGCGCTCGCCACAAAGCTGCTCCAGGCCGGGGTCGAGGCCCGCGGACTGGTCGAGCTGATGAGCAAGCCCGCCGCCGAGGTCGGCTTCATGGCTGACAGCGGCTGGGAGGCGCTCCCCGGGGGAGGCTTCCAGCGCTCCTATCAGGGCACGACCGACAGCTCTCTGACCACTCCCACGCTCGAGCTGGGCAAGAACAGCCTGCTGGTGCTCGAGCACAGCCACGGCCTGGAGTCGGGCTACGACCACGTCTTCTTGCAGGCTCGCCGCCCCGGCGGCGAGTGGACCACGCTCAAGACCTGCACCGGCCAGGCCGACGACCGGCGCGAGCTGGTTGATCTCAGCGCCTTCGACGGCGGACCGGTGCAGCTGCGCGTGCGCTTGCAGGCCGACGATCAGGGCCACGAGTGGGGCTATCGCCTGCAGGGGATGCGGATAACCAGCGATTCGGGACCGGTCTTCGGCTTCAACTCCGAGAGGCTGGCGGCCGACGATCTGGTGGACCGGCTGGTGGCCGTGGGACCGGCCGGGCTGGGCGGTGAGCTTTCGAAGCTGGAGCAGTTGACCCGGGATCTGGGCTCGCCCAGCGCCGCCCTCAAGCTGTGGCCGCAGACTTCCGATCCGGCCGACCTCAAGACCCTGGGTGAGCTGGGCCGGAACCTGGGAACCTCGGCCGCCAGCGTGCTGTTTGCTCCCGGGCAGCAGGCCGCCCCCGCCCTGGAGGCTTTTCGGGCCAGCGGACGGCTGGCCGCCGAGGCCGGCCAGCCCCTCGACCTGCCCACCCAGCTCGAGCGAGCTCGCAAGCTGGTCGGCGCCAGACTGTCTGAGCCCGAGCGGGCGGCCCTCCACACGCTGGTCGGCCGCGAGGACGACCTGGCCGGCTGGAAGCTCGACGCGGGCTGGCAGACCCGATTCGTGGAGGGCTCAGGCTACGGGCTGAGCTGTCCCAACTACCCGAGCGAGTGCAAATCCGCCGCCACCACTCCCGATCTGGACCTGACCGCTCTGACCGGCGCCCGCCTGCGACTGCGCCTGGGCGGCTCGCTCGAAAGCGGCTACGATCACCTGCACCTGGAAGCCCGCAGGCCGGGCGGCCCGTGGCAAGGCCTGACCTCGTTCACCGGCCAGCAAAACCCCGAGCAAGAGCACCAGCTCGATCTGTCGGCTTTCGACGGGGGCAAGGTCCAATTGCGTTTCCGCATGCAGGCCGACGACCAGCAAAGCGACGCCGGCCCCCAGCTTCGGCAGGTGCTCGTTACCGGTTGGCGCGGGCCCGAGCCCGAGGTGGCCCTGCGGCTTGATTCCGGCCCCCAAACCCTGCTCTCGCTGGTGGACCAGTTCGACCGCCTGCCATCGGCCGAGCGATCCGCGCGCCTGGCGGCCACGGCCGCGCTGGCCGAACGACTGGGCTCGTCCAGCGCCGCCCTGGAGGTGAGCGGCTGGCCCGGAGCAGCCGCGCACCCGGAGGCGGCCGCACAACTGGCTGGCTCGCTGGGCGTCAGCCAGGCAAAAAAACTGTGGCCCCTGGTGGCCGGCGCCGCCGACCCGGTCCAGGCCGCATCGCGAGCCTCCTTCCTCAGCGAGCAGGCGGCCGCCATGGAGGTCAAGCTGGGCCTTGATCCCTCCGAAGAAGAGCGCACCGCCTTCGTGAGCGCCCTGCTCGAGCAGCCCTGCGGCGGCCCCCAGTTCGCCCGCCTGGCCGAGCTGCTGGACATGACGGGCAAGCTGCCCGCGGGAGTACGCCTCAACGACTGGGTGCGGCGGCCCGACGGCATCTTGAGCGACAACGACGGCTCGGGCTATCAGACCAATTCCAACGCCACCCTGCTGCTCGGTCCGGTGCCGGACGCCTCCACCCTGACGCTGGACCTGGCCTACGACCTCGAGGACAGCTACGACTACCTCCGGCTGGAGGCCCGCCAGGGCGAGGAATGGGTCGAGCTCGACCGCCTGAACGGCAGCTCGGGCTTCGAGACCCGCACCTTCGACCTGGGCGGCCAGGGCCAGGAATTCCGTCTGCGTCTGACCTCCGATGACCAGGTCAACGAGGCGGGCGTGCGCATCCGCTCGCTGCAACTCGGCTCGCTCAGCTATGATGCCACCCGTCCCACCCTGGACGACCTGCGCGGCGCCCTGGTCTGTCCCCCCGAGAAGCTGCGCGATCGGATGGATCTGATCACCCGGCTGACCATGGCCACCGGCAACCTGTCCGCGGGCCTGAAAGGCGCGCGCCTGCTCGAGCCGCTGGAAGGCAGCAAGGAGCTCAACCAGTCAGCCGAGGCCCTGGTGCTGCTCACCCAACGTCTGGGTCTGAGGGCGGCCAGCGAGCTGTGGCCGGCCCTGGCCGCCAGCGGACCCAACCTGAGCCCGCTGGTGCGGGTGGACCTGGCCTCCCGCCTCGTGCTCGTATCCCGCCGCTGGGCCCCCGAGGCCAAAGCGGAGGAACTGCGCGGCCTTCTGGCCGAGGTGCTGACCGAGGCCGGCCGCCCCGACGGCCAGGCCGACCGCCTGCTCAAGAGCCTGGAGGTGCTCCTGCCCGAAGACGGCGCGCGGGTGGTCAGCTTCCTGCAAGAGCACCGGGCCCCCGGGGGACGGCTGGCCCACCTGACCCTGGCCCAGGCCATGGACGACTTCATGGCCGTGATCGGAACCAGGGTGCTGTCGGACAGCCTGGAGGGAGTGCTCGAGCAGATGCTCGCCCGCCAGGGGCGCACGGTGGAAGAGCGGGACGAGTCGCTCATCGTGGGCGGCGTGGTGGTGCGCAAGAAAGATGGGGTCCCCGGGTGAGGACTCACGACGCGCGCCGAGATGGCGGCGAGGGCCTTCATTGAAGCGCATTCAGGTATGGTTCAGTAGAACGGAACAACGCAGGGATACCGACCGGCTTCCCCTTGAGCTTACGCCCGAAATTCGGCGGTACGGCCCTGGCAGGTGCGTATACCACCCCTCTGCCCCGTACCGCCGCCGTGAAATCAGTGAGGGCGGTTCCGTCGAACCGCCCTCCTGGATTGCGTCTACCCGGCCAGCAGGTATTCCTGGCCGGCCTGGTTGGGCTTCTCCGGATCCCAGTTGGACTCGTCGTCCATCTCGCCCGGGTCGGGGCGGGGGGCCACGGTCTTGATGTTCTCTGCCATGGTCAGGTAGTTGGACACCCCGGCCGCCACGTGCTCGCAGAAGCGGTCCTGGAAGCCGTTGTCCACCAGCAAGGCCTCCTCGCCCCGATTTGAGATGAAGGCCGTTTCCACCAGGATGGCGGGCGCGTTGGTATGCACGATGACGTGGAAGTTGGCCTGCTTGACCCCGCGGTTGGGCAGGAGTTGAGCGGTCTGGTTCTGCACCAGGCGGGCGGCGATCTTGGACTTGGAGCTGGCGTTGCGGGCGTGGTAGGTCTCGGTTCCCACCGCGTTCTGGTTCTCGGCGGAATTGCAGTGCATGCTGATGAACAGGTCGGCTCCCCAGCGGTTTGACATGTTGCACCGCTCTTGCAGATCCTCCGACTTGCTCCCACCGGGCAGCACCGCGCTGTCGGTCGTGCGCGTGAGGCGCACCTCGGCACCCAGCGCCGTCAGGTCCTCCTGGAGCTTCTGGGACATGGCCAGGGCCACGTCCTCCTCTTCCGCTCCGGCCTGACCGATGGCTCCGGGATCCGGCCCCCCGTGGCCGGGGTCGATCATTATCTTTTTGCCCTCGAGGGGGCGCATCTGAATCATCATGCCCGCAGAATAATCCAGCCCCCGACCGGGAAGATTACCGATTTGTGAATGCCAGGACAGGTTCCCATGAGCGGTCACGATCTGCTGAGAGGTCACCTGGACCTGCTTCACCCCCTGAATCGCGCACCTCAGCGCGTTGGCGGAGGCCCCATTCCCCGGCCCAGCTCGCCGAACCGATCCAGCAGCGGGCACCTTCGTCCAGGCGCGAGGGCATGCTCGGACCGCGCAGGACGCGCCGACTCGGGCTGCCATCCGGGGGTCCCGGCACTCGTCGCGCACCCCGAGCGCTGAGATCAGCCAATTTTCAGGACTCAGGCCTATACTTTGCCTGTGGATCGCCATTGGGACGTCGCCGGCAAGCTGATGACGAGGGCCTCCGTGCCCCTCGAGCGCCATCTCTTGCTGCGCGAGAACCTGGCCACTTACCTGGTTCACTTCCCGGATGAGTTCGTGGCCAGGCTCGACCGGGAGGAAGCGACCCCCCGCTCGGGATACGCCGTCGGGCGCCAGGAGTGGCGCTGGGCGGACAAGCTGGTGCGCGACCTGGAGAAACCTTACACGGACGATGAGGTCGTTGACCGGGTCGAGCAACTCGACGCCGAGCTCAAACAGGTCGCAGCTGAGCTCATGGAGCACGCCGGGCGCCGCATCTACCTGACCGGAAGCGCCGTGAAGGGGCGACTGGGCGCGCACTCCGACCTGGATTGCGTGGTGGAGGGCTCGAGCTATCGTGGCAAGCTGGTCTCGGTGCACTCCTGCGGGCTGGCCTCGTTCGGCGCCAACGTTCCGGTCGAGCCGGCCGACGTCATGCAACGCGACGTGGTATCCGACCTGTGGCGCGCGGGGCTCGAGGAGAAAGGCTTCCTGGTCCAAGAAGGCGGGGTGGCTCGAGTGTGCGAACGCGAGCGGAAGCGCGAGCCGGAGCCGGCTGTCGACACAGGGTTCTTTATTTCGATTGGCGAGCTCCCCTGAGCCGACTCTCCTTCAGCAGGGCGAGAAATGTCCTCGCCGAGTCGACCAGGGCCGCTTGCACGGATAGCTCGCTCAATCGGGTCAGGTCCGTCTCCTTGCGAAGAGACTGCTCGAGTTCTGTGGGCACAGCCCCAAAGCGGGCTGTCAACACTCCGAAGATTGTGCCCCAAAGCGCCTCTCGGCCCTCCTCTCGGCCCTCCTCTCGGCCCTGAACGAGCCCCTTGACCAGACCGGACTCTTCGAATGACGTGGTGTAGGGCATGCGATCCTCCTCCTCATACTCTGCCAGCTTCTCCCTGAATTGTAAAGCCTGAGGCGGTTCCAGACGCAGCATCCAGTCAACCAGCCGAAACAGACGCCCGATCACCTCTCGCTTCAGCCCCCGGCGAAACAGGCTGCGCACGAGTCGCACCTTGAGCTCTATCCTGCGCTGAGGGTCGTGTCGAGTCTCCAACGTCCACAAATGAGCCGCCACCAGGACCGCAAAGGGATTCGGGTTGTCCTCCAGATCACCGAGTCGATCCCGGTAGTCCAACAGCTTGACGACCGGGAACTCAAACTCGAGCCGACAGCCGAACTCTTCCCACCTATACGTTGAGGGTCGCCAATCACGGGTCAGATCCCCCAGCACCCCCAGGCTGCACAACGTCCTCCCGAAACGATCTCGCAGACGGTAGTGGAAGACCAGCATCCGCTCGGCGAAGTCATCCACCCGCTGGGTTTGCACCTCAACGTGAATCCAGAGCCACAATTGCTGGCTTTCGAACAGGGAGACCTGAGCCAGCACATCCGCCTCGCGCAGGCCAACTTCAGCCTCTCGGTCGAGCTTGCGCAACTCGGTATCGAGAAAGGCGACCGGAGCGGACCAGTCGATTCGCTCTTCCACCTGGGGAAAGAAGAAGGCCAGGAAGGGCTGGAGGAACTCCTGCAGCGCATCTTTCCAGGGAGAGTCATAGCTGTCAATCATCGATTCAAGCTCCCGAGCAAACAGCGATGGGCTGATTGTGAGGCATGAATAGGGTGGCATTCCCACCCGGATGTTGCCTCCAGGTTGCCTGAAGGTTACGCGCAGGTTAGCAGAATGTGAACTCAGATCTTGATGTAGGTAGGGTTGGCGTGCTTGAGCCCCAGGTCGAGCTGCAGCGTCTGGCGGGGAGACATAGCGCGCTTGGTCAGCTCGTGCCACACGAAGAAGCAGCCCGGGGCGAGCTCGAGCTGGCAGGGGCGCCCCTGGTTGCGCCGGTCGATGGCGTTGGATAGCTGCAGCTCGGCCAGCTCCAGGTCGCGACCCTGCATGGGGGCGTAGCCGCGAATGCCCTCCATGGCGCGGCAGGCCACCACGGCCGGGTCCTCACCGGCAAAGCGCTCGTAGCGGCCGGTCACGGCCTCCACCAGGGCGGCCGCTTTCTCCTCCGGCATCGGGAAGCGGTCGGGAACCTGGCCCCCCATCAGCGGTTCGAAGACGTTTCCCTGGCGCAGCTCCTCGCGATTCTCGATCAACACCCGGGCCAGGTTCTCAGCCATGGCCGAGTTGGCGTCGGGCAACTGAGCCACGGCCCCGCTCGCCAGCCTGCGAATCTCGCCGTCGCTCAGCCTGACCACATCAGACACCGCGGCGGCGACGTTCTCGGGGGTCGCACAGCGCGAGAAGAGCTCCAGGTGCACCTTGGGGATGGCTCCAAAGGCCTTCACCCCCGGCATGCCCGCGCAACCGACATCACCGAGCAGAACCTCACCGTTGGGCTCCACCCAGACGTTGTCGTCCTTGACGATGCGATCATAGTCTCCCAGCCAGGCATTGATCACCAGGCCGCGGATGACCTGATCGGGGCTCTTGATCGGGTCGCTGTGCTCGGAGAGGAGCGCGAACTGGCGGAAAGGCGAAGCCAGCCCCTCGAGGACCTTCCCCTGGTGCTCGGCCCGACCATAACTGTAAGGCACCGCGTTGGCTCCCAGGCGCTGGAAGGCCAGCGAGGCCAGCAACTGAGCGGCCCACCAGTAGTCGCGCTTGGCGCGCTCCTCGGGGGTCCGGGCCGGCTCCACCTTGAGCACCAGGGGCCGGTCGGCCGCATCGCGGGCCAGCAGCACGGGCACCTCGGTGCGGAAGTCCCCGCGTCCGATCGAGCGCGGCTCGCCGTTCTGGTCACAGACCAGGCTGAGGGTGGGAAAGTGTCGAGGGCCCTGGATGGGAGGCACCTCCCCCTCCGAGGGCAGAAAGCGATCCGGATCCGGGGCCGCCGCTAGAGGCGTGCTGGCCCAGCGGACATGGCTGCAGGTCGCTGGGGAGAGGGCGGCGATGAGCATGTGGGCTCAGCATAGAGCCGCAGGCTGAAAAGCGTCAGAACAGCAATTCCAGGACGCTCCAGGACGTCGAACTGGAGGCGCAGGTGGTTGAGAACTTCGCGGCCCGCGTCACTCCTTGCGAGCCCGCACTGCCACCCGCACGCCGCCCACGACCACGGACATGGCGTCTTCCTTGATCGCCGAGCCCGCTCCCACCGTCTTCCAGTCGCGCATCTCCTGGCCGGCCTGGTGGATCTCCTTGAGCGACTGCAATTGGGGCTCCCAGCGGTTGAGCATGGCCTCCACCTGACGGGCGTTGCCCCGCCGGTTGGCGCCATACATCAACACGCCCATCGTGGCCAGCATCAACCCCGCGCCGGCGGGCGCAAACCCCCAGTGCCAGCCGGCCACGGCAATGGAGGCCAGGCTGGCCCCAAGCCCCCAGGGTGCCAGGCGCACGAAGGGGGCTGCGCTCTCGTCGTGGTGGCGCACGACCGCGCGCAACTCTTCCAGGGTCTCGGCCGGGTAACGGCCCAGCTCCTTCAAATCGCTCTCCACCTGCTTGCGAGCCGCCTCGAATTCAGGCTGGGACTGCTCGGCCAGGCTACCCCGGGTGGCCTCGAGCAGCCCGCGCATCTGGGCTACTGTGGCCGGTCCAGCAAGGTCCACCTCGGTGGGTTGGGCCACCAGGTTGCCGTTGCCATCGTAGCCCGAGGCTGGCAGGAAGCTCTCCAGATCCGCAGCCTGACCTTTCAGCCAGCTCCCCTTCTCGTGGCGGTCGACTGCCAGGATGCCGGTCATGCCTCCCCCAAACAGGCAGAGCACGTTCAACCCGGTGGTCCAGCCCCCCGTGGGGCCTCCGGTGAGCACCAGGCTGGTCACCAGGGTCCCCAGCATCGCCGCGCTGGCCAGGCCCAGGCGATTACGCCCGGTATCCATCTGGCCAGCCCGGGCCAGGAGCTCACTGCGCACCTCGCCAAGGGTCTCGCCGGGGACCGATTCGAGCAGGTCGATCTGATCGCTCAACTTCGAGTGGGCGGCCTGACTGGCGGGGTTCGTGAGGTGGTTCTCGAACCTGCCGGCACGCCGGCGCAGATCGGTCAGGATGTCGCTCTTGGCCACAGAAACCTGCATGAAATCATGATAGAAAACCACCCTGAAAAGAAGCTGTTCGAGCGGCTGGAGCAACTCTACGCCGAGCAGGAGCTGCCCCGCCCGCCCGACAACGCGTGCGGCAGCTGCTTCACCTGCTGCACGGCCCGGGGGCTCACCGGGCACGCCGTGTCCGAGCTCGAGCTGGCTTACCTGGCCGACCGCGTCAGCCCGGCGGCGGCCGACTCGCTGCGGCGCTACGTCAGACGCGAGCGGAATGCAGCCGGAGAGCTGCTCTATCCGGTCTGCCCTCACTACCAGGAAGGCTGCACGGTCTATCCCCACCGGCCCTTCTCGTGCAGGGTCTTCGGGCACTTCCGCGAGCAGGGTAGTCGCCTGCCCGACGGCTGCCTGCTGGCCGGCAGCGAGCGAGAGTTTCCCCGTGGAGGCGCTCTCGGCTCGGTGCCCAAAGCCCGAGAGCTGCGCGAGCTGGTGCGCGAGTTCAGTCTGTATGCACCGGCCGCCAGCCACGTCGAAGTAGAGGGGCTTTCTGACTCGCAGGATCCGCTCGATCGCGCCCTGGTTCACGTCGCCAGCCAGCGCTGGCCAGAGGCCATGCAAGAGCTGAGCCAGGTCACCGAGGAGTCGGCTTTCGGCTTGCAGACCCTGGGCCTGGTGCAGAGCGCCCTGGGCGACCTCCCCGCCGCGGTGCGCGCCTACGCCCGGGCCTGCGAGCTCGCACCCGACAGCCTGGAGTGCCTCTGCCAGCTGGGCTCGACCCGCCTGTTCGCGGGCGAGTTCGCGCGCGGCGTGCAAGACCTGGAGACGGTGGTGGCGCGAGCCCCCGAGCACGCCTCGGCCCTGAGCATGCTGGGCTCGTGCTACACCCTGGCCTCGGATCACGCCGGAGCGGCTGGTTACTACGAGCGAGCGGTGCGGGCCGCCCCCGACCAGCCCGAGCTGAAGTTGCGCCTGGCCAGCGCCTACCTCGAGCTGCACAATGTTGCCGCTGCCCGCGAGCAGCTCGAGGCAGCGAGGGCCTTCGAGACCACCCGCGAGGTGGCCGAGCGAGCCCTGCTCGCGGGCGGCTTCGGGCTCGAACCCGGCTGACCGACCCGAGCGGAGCGACCTCATGCGGGCGCGTCCGACCCGAGCCGATGCCTTTGCGGGCTCAACGCGTGCTCATGCGGGCGCGTTGAGCCCGCACCAGGTCAGCTCAGGCCGAGGCGGCCATGGCCGGCAGCGCCTTCTTCCAGCTGGCCAGCTCCTGCATGCGGCCGTACCACTTCAGGATGTTGCTGTACTGCTGCAGCGGCACCTGGGCCGTCTCCCAGTAGAACATCAGGGCTGCAATGGCGATATCGGGCAGAGTCACCTCGTTGCCCAGGATGAACTGGTTCCTGGCCAGGTGCTCGTCGAGCACGGGAGCAAAGCGAGCCACCTTGGCCAGAGCGCCCTCCACCACTTTCTCGTCGGTCACAAAGCCCTGAATGAAGTGGGGAGCCAGGCGCTGGAACTCGACGGTGGCCACGCCCGGGCCCCACTCGCAGTTGGACCAGTCCAGCCACTGCAGAGCCTGAGCCCGCATCTTGGGGTCGGAGGGCCACAGCGATGACTTGGCTTTCTCGGCCAGGTAGACCATGATGGCGTTGGACTGGTTGAGCGTCAGATCGCCGTCCACCAGCACCGGGATGGTGCAGTTGGGGTTGATCTGCTTGAACTCGGGCGCGAAGCTCTCGCCACCAGGCAGGTCGATGATCTTTTCCTCGAAGGGGAGGTTGAGATGGTGCAGCACCATCTTGACCTTGATGGCGTTGGGCGAGCCCGGGTAGTGATAAAGCAGCATAAAAAGAGTGGTTCCTTTCCCCGATTGCCGGGGGATCATGCCCACCGGCGGGAGGTGACTTTCAAATTGCAAGCAAAGTATCCTGCATGACTCTGGCCGACATCTCAGCGACGACAGGAGCGGTCGACAGACTTTCCCGATGAGATCACCCTGTCCACTGGCCAATGCCCTCGACCTGCTCGGTGACCGCTGGACCCTGCTGGTGCTTCGCGACCTGTTCATGGGCAAGCGCCGCTTTGGCGACTTTCTCGAATCCCCCGAGAAGATCGCCACCAACATCCTCAGTGAGCGGTTGCGGCGGTTGGAGGAAGCCGGACTGGTGGAGAAACGGCGCTACCAGGAGCGCCCCCCCCGCGAGGAGTATCGCCTGACTTCCAGGGGTGCTGAGACGCTGCCCATCATCCAGGCGGCGGTGCGCTGGGCCAACAGGCACATTCCCGACACCTGGCAACCGCCCGAGTCGCTGGCCTCCATGACGCCGGAGCAGTGGCTCAAGTCCCAATCCTGACCGACGAAGCCAATTCCGATCCGACCGGAATTTTCCCATGCCTCTCAAGCTCGCTCCGTGCTATGCTCAGGCTATGAAATCACGCGCTCTTACGGTCGTGCTGGTGCTGTTGCTGGCGGGTGGGGCCCTGGCCACCACCCCCGACGAAGTGCCCAACCCCCGCAAGAAGGGAAGCTGGGTGACCGACCTGGCGGGAGTCCTGTCCGCCTCCGACCGCTCTCGTATCGACTCCCTGGCCAACGAGCTACAGGCCAGGAACGGCAGCCAGCTGGCGGTGGTGGTGCTGCACAACACCGACCGCACCCCCAAGAGCTTTGCCACCACCCTGTTCAACAAGTGGGGCATCGGTCAGCGCGGCATCAACAACGGAGTGCTGGTGCTGGTGGTGATGAGCCAGAGACGCATCGAAGTCGAAGTGGGCGACGGAGCCCGGGTCCACCTTCCCGACCAGCGCACGTCCTCCATTTTGCAGAGCTCGGTCATCCCTCACTTCAAGGCCCAGCGACCGGCGCGAGGCATCGTGAGCTGCGTCGAGGAGGTCTGCGAAGTGCTGCGTCCGATTCGATTCGCCGTCCGTTCGAAAGTCTACACGGGCTCAGCGATCTCCGACTTTGCCAACGTGCTGGGGAGAGATTTCAAACAGAACCTGATCCATCGCTGCGAGAAGCTCTACCGCGAGCACGGGGTAGAGCTGGTGATCTTCACCCGCCCTCGGGCTCGCAGCGCCGAGCAGGAGTTCCGCGATCTGCAGCTTGGCCCCAATGCGGTGTTGGGTCTGATCGCCACCGAAACCGGAACGATCGACCTCTATGCCGGAGCGGACGTGAAGAGCCCCGATCTGCAAGCGGCCCGCAAGTACGCCGCGGACAAAAGCTGGGACCTGGCTGCCGGCAAGCTGGTGGGTAGCGTGGAGGATGCTTCCGTGAACCTGAAGGTCGGTCCCCACAGCGCCGAGGTGGCTCCACCGCCGCGGCGTCCGGTGTCGACGACCTCGGTGAGCCGCCCCGTCTCCACCCCCTACCGCTCGAGCGGCAATCCGCTCGGCTGGATGTTCGTCGCCGGGGGAGTCGTCGCATGTGGCGGGCTCTATCACTGGGCCCGCAACCGTCCCCGCACGTGCCCCCAGTGCGGCACCCGCAAGCACCGAATGTCGGAGGCCGAGGATGATCAGCACCTGAGCCGCGAGGAGATCCTGGAAGAGCAGCTCGGCAGCGTGAACTACGACGCCTGGCTCTGCCCCAACTGCTCGCACGTCCACACCGAGCGCTGGAACGCCTGGGTGACCGGCTATCGGAGCTGCCCGAGCTGCTCGCGCCGCACACTGCACGTTACCCGAACCACCGTCGACTACCCGACTTACGATTCCAGCGGCCGCGGGCGCGAAGACTGCGATTGCCGCAACTGCAACCACCAGTCCACCAGCTACTACACCATCCCCCGCAAGACGCGCAGCTCGTCGAGCTCGAGCTCTGGCTCGCGAAGCTCGGGGAGCTCGGGCTTCGGAGGCGGCCGCTCCTCGGGCGGAGGCTCGGGAGCCAGCTGGTAATGGCGATCAGGCCGAGAGCGCGCCCTCGGGGAAGATCGAGAAGCTCAGCCTGTGCTCACCGATCTGGCTGTCCACCTGGACCGCCGCCTTCTCGGGAATCTGCTCGTAGCGGGTAGTGAAGGCCACCTGCTCGCGGGCCTGACCGCGGGTCAGCTCCAGGAAGCCCTGAGCCGTGACCACGTTCTTCTCGACCGTGTAGGGGGTCGCTTTCACTGCCAGGCTCTCTTGCTTGTCGCGCAGGATCTGGCTGGCGCCTCCCTCCTCGGCGCGATAGATCTCGGTGTAGCCCCAGCCCTCGCGATTGTTGGAGGAGACCGTCCAGGTGGTGGTGCTCCAGTTGGTCCGGCGCTCGACCTGCAGGTCCCCGATCTTGCCGCTCACGGCGTAGAAATCATCGTGGACCAGGGGGGTGCTGGCGGTGGGAAACTGGCCAGCCATCATGTTCATCTGCACGCCGTCGCCACCGAAACTGGGAGTGAGCGTGACCTTGCTGCCCCAGGTCATCGTGTGCTGGCCACGCTCCTTCAGATCGTCCGTCAGCGGCGTCTCGCGGACCTCGCGCACCGTCTGCAGCTTGAGCTGCTCTGGCTGCCCACCCACCGTGCCGGTCAGCTGGGCCATCTGCTCGCGGGTCACGGCCCCGCCGACTCCGAAAAAGCTGCCTCCCGACCCCTCGCCCTGCACGGTGTCGCCGTGAACAATTTTTGCCATCGTTCGTGAAGAATAAGTGGCGGGCGACCGGGATGGGACCGGTGCCCGCCACCCATCCTCAGAACGGTACTCG
>JAANMU010000925.1_pt1 | contig 30584 bp, 17 predicted proteins | sample 7279701 | NCBI WGS metagenome assembly JAANMU01 (sample SAMN14094539, study PRJNA606508) | bioreactor metagenome | isolation source: A lab-scale SPAN reactor treating ammonium-rich wastewater day 57 | place: Ireland: Galway | collected 2017-03-13
CATCAAATCTCGCAACGGCATTACCTGCGTCTTATAGCTGGCAACACCGTCTTTGGCTGTGCCGTTAAGCGTAAATAATAAATACGCCGTAATGATAAGAGAAATCGCCATTATCACACCGCAACCAAGCCACACTTTGGCGGCTATTCTTAAATTGTTGAAACGTGAAAACATACAATAACTCCATATGAAATTTAAAAGATAATACCCGCGGTTTTACGTGCGGGGGAAATATAAATGGCATCTATGGTCAGTCCGGCTCTAACCTAATAAAATACAAGCGAATTACCAAAATATATTTTTACAATGACATAAAAATTTGCAACATGTAATACAGAAATACATTCATCGGGAAATTTACCGCATCCGAATTCCATGTTTCGCAATATGCGGCTGTGATTTGCATGGCAGAAAATTTTGTGCGGTTTATGCTGCTTTCGACTTGCTTTTCTGTTCGTTTACGGGAAAAGTCATAGCCTGTTTGCCGTATTTTTGGTAATTTTATTGTTGTGTTAATTGTCGTGCCTCCACTTAATGAAGCGCAAAGGCACATTTTACGCAAATTGAACACTTCCGTTCAATTGTTCCGTAATTCACAAATTTCTAATTTTTATCGAGGGATTTAGATGAAGCGTTTGTTTATGGCGGCATTGCTGATTTGCACCGCTTTTTTACCTATGGGGGCCGCGGAGCCGCCCACCGCAGAACATATAAATGCAACAGGAGCCAAATACGTGCATGATTGGGTATGGAAAGTAACCGACATTATTATGTACGACGGTTTTTCGCCTTGTGTTATAAGTCGCAATGAAATACTTACGAATATTGCTGCGTATCAGGCGGCGCAGCCGGGATTTGCCGCGAAATACGCTTCGCTTGGCGGGCAGTTACCGGATTTGAAGGAATTTCCGCAGCCCGACCAATCGAAAAAATACGATTGGCGTGTATCAATGATACAGGCATATCGCGGCATGATTAAGAAAATTCTATATCACAGTTCGCTTTGCGACAGCTTGTACGATGCCAATATCAAAGAAATATCGGCCGAATACGCCGGAGTTTCCGACGGTAACGCAATTATCGAACGTTCAAAGAATTACGGCGATGAAGTAATTAAATTTATGACGCCTTGGTTTAAATCCGACGGACATTCCAAAAATCAAGGCAGAAAGCGATATAATTGGCCTCGCGGCGAACAATATTGGTCGCCTACGCCGCCGGCTTTTGCAGAGCCGTTGGACCCTTATTTTTCGACTATGCGCCCAATGAGCGTGGCGGATAATCGTAATGAATTACGTCCCATGCCGCCGATTCCGTTCAGCAAGGAAAAAGGCTCGGCGTTCTACGATATGGTAATGCAAACCTATACGACTTGCAAAGGGCTGACAGACGAACAAAGGGATATAGCTTTGTATTGGGACGACAGTCCGATAAAAACATGGAATGCGGGGCATTTTGTGTTTAATACGAGGCAAATTTCTCCGGGCGGGCATTGGATAAATATTTGCAAAATCGCCTGTGAAAATGCTAAGTTCGATATGATGGAATCGCTCAGGGCATATACACTTACATCAATCGGGCTTTACGACGGATTTCTGCTTTGCTGGGAGGAAAAATTCCGCGGTCACGGCATACGTCCTTTTACATACATAAACCGTTACATAGATTCGACTTGGGAGCCGCTTATACAAACGCCGCCGTTTCCCGAATACACAGCCGGCCATGCGACGATATCGGCCGCCGCCGCCGAAGTTCTTACGCAAGTGTTCGGCCCCGTGAAATTTACCGACAATACCGAAATATCATTCGGCTTTAAACCCCGCACTTTTTCTAATTTTCACGAGGCAGCTAAGGAAGCGGCAATGAGCCGCGTCTATGGCGGTATACATTTTCCGCGTTCGGTGAATGAAGGCAATCGGGTAGGTACGTTGATAGGCAATAATGTGGTGAATAAACTTATTCTGCTGAAAAAGAATTGAGGCGGAACAAGTAAAAAAACGGAAACAAAAAAATGGAATTTGCCCGTATTCAAAATATACTTTGCGAAGAGGGGATAGACCTTTGGTTGTTATATGATTTTCGCGGTTGCAATTCAATTGCATGGCAAGCGGCAGAACTTGCGCCCGAAACTCACTGCACCCGGCGTTGGGCGATAGGAATACCGGCGCACGGCGAGCCGTTCAAGATTGTTCATGCCATAGAGCATTTTACGCTTGGCAATGTTTCGGCGCGACAAATACTATATTCCAACCGCGATGAATGGGAAAGCATTATGCGTGAAATAGTGACTTCATATCCTACTGTTGCGATGGAGTATTCGACTTGCAACGCTATTCCGACGATAAGCAAAGTAGATGCCGGAACAATAGAATTTATTCGCAAATGCGGCGGCAATATAGTGTCGTCTGCCGATTTGGTGCAGAAAGTTTATGCTGTTTGGAGCGACTCTCAATTAGCGGAAAATCTTGAATATACCGCTCCGAAATTGCGCGAGGCGATGTTTTCGGCATTTGATTTCATACGTGAAAAAATATTAAACTGTATTTCCGTTACCGAATATGACGTACAGCAACATATTTTGGCCGTATTCGACAAATCGGGGCTGGTAACAGACAGTCCGCCGATTGTAGCCGTAGCACGTAACGCGGCAAGCCCGCATTACGCGCCTTCGGCCGAGCATTTCGCCGTTATTCCGTCCGATGAACTTGTGCTGATTGATATGTGGGCGAAATCACCGAAAGCCGACTCGGTTTTTTCCGATATTACGTGGATGTGTTATACGGGCGCGAAAGTACCGCAACGATACGCCGATATTTTTTCGGCGGTAACGGGCGGCCGCGATGCCGCGCTTGATTTGGTTCGTCGCCGTTTTGCCGACGGTGAAGTAGTCGCCGGATACGAAGTCGACTTAGCCGCCAGAAATTATATCGGAAACAGGGGCTACGGCAAATACTTTATTCACCGCACCGGCCACAGCATAACTACGGAAACTCACGGTGCCGGCGCAAATATGGATAATTACGAAACCTATGACGAAAGGCGAATAATTTCCGCCACATCTTTCTCGATAGAACCCGGAATTTATATTACTAACGACGTTGGGATGCGCTCGGAAATCAGCGTTATCATAATGCCTGACGGCGACGTAATTACTCCGTCATCGCCGATTCAAACAGAAATAGAGCCGTTGCTAAGGCCTTAGATTACAATGTGAACGTCAAAATAAAAAGCCGACACCCATATAAGCGTGAGTGCCGGCTTTTGTTTGCGTTAAATTACGTTTATCGCTTAATTTTATCGGCAAGCGTAAGCACAGCGGCCACGTAATCTTTGCTGTTGTTATAGTGAAAAACTGCTTTTTCTTTTTGTTCGCGTGTTGCGCCCCAGCCGTTTGTTTTCAAGTAATTGCCAATGCTGTGCATGGCATCGCGCAGCTCAAAAAGATTAATTACGTTGTCGCCGTTGCCGTCTTTTGCCCAGCGTAAATAACTCGACGGTAAAAATTGCGACAAGCCGAAAGCACCCGCGGCCGAGCCGTATAATTCCAACGGATGAAAAGGAGAGCGCCTTCTCAATGTATCGAGAGCCATTAGTTCATCTAAAGCCCAAGCAGATTTTTTTTGAGAGCGTCGCTCTATTTTTAAATCGAGTTCTTGTAATTCATCGCTTGTTCCCGTCCAATTTTTGCGGAGATTGTCTTTGTTCATTGCTAAATATTCGGGCTGATTTGCCATCGCCACGCTTAAAAATACCGACGGGACATTGTTCTTGCCCAATATTGCGCCAAATTTTGTTTCAATCCAAAGTATAGAGGCAATTACTTCTTTCGGAACACCGTAAGCATTTTCGGCCGATAGTAATGCGTCGTTATTATTATTCAAAAATTCTTTTGCTTTTTTAACTGATTTTTCATTGTAATTATGCGAATAATCGGGCGGATTGCGATAGCCTGTTACGTTGTAGCGCGTTAGGTTTTCTTTGAAGGCAACACGGTCGTCGTCAAGCAATTGGCGTAAGAATATTGTGTCAATTCCGCGCACCAATAACGACTCTGCCACCGGAGCAAAAATAATATGCTTGTACGAAATCTTTTTCACAACCGCCGCAGCTTCAACGCGCTGCGAATCGCCGGCGTTCTTCGTTGGCGTAGTGCAAGTGCTTAATAACAGACCGCTAAACACGATAATATATATGTCAAGAGTTTTTTTCATTTACCGAAAGATACCGTAAAAATCATTTTTTCAGACGAATAACACTCGGCTATGGTTTACCGCATCAAAAAAATATTCAGAAAGTTGCGGCTGAAAGCGTAAAGTAAAATTGTGGAGTAATCCGTTGCGAGAACCGCATTGTAAAATCGAAACGAAAAAACAAAAGGACGCGGTTAATGCTTAAACCGGCTTCGTAATAGAACTTATCGGCTGTTGCGGCGGTAGAGTTAAGTGCTGTCCGGGTATAGTCGAGTGTTTTTTGCGAAAATTCGCTGTAACCGGTAGCACCGGTCAGCAAAAACTCTAAGCCTAACGGCGCGATATTCGGAATGCGAAAAAGGCCTGGTTCGATTTCGCCGAAATTATGCTCTGCCGTAAGAACGGCGTATCTGTCTCCGTAAAATTCCTTTACTCCCGGTCCGCGCATACTGCCTTCGGCGGCCAATCCGGATGCCGACGATTCCATGGAAAAGAATCGTTGCGGTGGGATAAAACCTTCCGATAAACCGACTGTAAATTTGCCGTCCAAGCGCCACAGAGGCAACGTTTTTGTCCGGAAGTAAGCGGTTGCCTGTACCTGCCTAAAATTAAAATCGGTATGAACGACAGAAGGAACAGCGATCTCGGTTTCTATTCGCAAGCCATTGCCTGCAATTCGATTCTGCGTATTGAAATTCCAGTTGAACGCGCCGCCGAATGCACGCAAAATGCCCGGTACCGCCGCCGGATTTTGCCTAAAGTCATAGCCCTTACCGAAAAATGCATATTGGGTGTTTACTTCGGCGGGCGCATGCGTTTCGTTACGAAAGAAAATTTTGAATGACGTAGGGCGCAAATAAACGTCCAGCTGAATAAGCCGCAATTGGCCAAATCCGATTTCTGCCGCTATTTCATAGCCGTCGGCGTAATAATAGTCGCCGTAATCGTTTTTGTATAATAAAGACAGCAAAGTAATCGCACCGATATCAACGGGTGAATTTATATCGCGCCGCGCTAATTTTCTGTATGCGGTTAATTCCACAGAATATCGGCGCAGATTATCAAAATAAACGGTGGCACCGCTCCAACCGAACCAACGTTTATCCGCAGTTCCGTAGCCGAAGCCGCCGCGAGCGTCGAACAAAGTATCGAAACTATGGATTAGCCCCAACCCTAAATATGAGCCGTTGACGCGATTATACCGGAAAATATCGTTAATTCCGCTGAACGGTCGCTTGACCAATTTGGCAATTTCTCGAGAAATAGGATTGCCGAACAAACTATTCGCTTTGAGCGAGTCGGGATTGTCTTTTTGTTCTTGAATTGCAATATAAGCCGCAGCTTCTTCGGGGCGCAGAGGCATTATTGCACGTTCTGCCCAAAACGTGGAGTCGAAAATATCGGCAGACTGCGAAACCTCGATACGTCGTTGCAAAAAAATATTCTCGTCAATTTTAATATTGCATACATAATCATAAGCGACTGTTTCGATGGAAAAATCAATGCGCGGCTTTACCATAAATAAAATTTCGGCTTTTAACGAACCATCAACAGATAAGCCTGCGGGCAATGCGAATTTTCCGTCTATTAATTCAAACTGCTGTTTGAAATGCAATTTAGCATCAAACGGCAACATAACAGCCTTGTTCGGCCGCAAATCTACTGCTGCGGGAGTCAGACTGTTTTTATCGAGTAGAATTATTCCGTCGAAAAGCTTGCGGTGAGTTGTTTTGGGTATTACTCTGAGCCGTACAATAGAACGTCCTTCGTTCTCGCTTTCGCCTTCAATCGCAAAAGAATAAAAGTCCAAAGCGTCGGGGTGAAAAGGCGAATAAATACTTTCGCCGAGCAGGGAAATTTCGTCGTCATAAGCGTTAAGATTTGTTCCTACTGCGATAAGATTCGCTTGCGGCGGAAAATTTGCTGTTTGACGACGCTGTATGATTTGATTGAAATATTTGTCGGGGCGTTTGTAATATCCCTTGGAATAAGTTTCGAGAATACCCAATAAAGTTGTGTCGGCTCTACTGTCGCGGCGTTTGACCGTAATTGTGTCGGCTCCAAGTGTAAATTTTGTGTAAAGTACGTAGGAATAAGATGATAGCGAATCGCGCAGTTGCATTTTGCGTTCAATTGCCAATCGCATGAAGCGCGTAGCCGGTTCCTCGGCAGTTACGATAATTTCACTTGCTTTAAAGGGAGTTTCCGCAAGTGCGACATCGAGCCTGACAGTATCGTCCGGGCGCAAAACAATAGTACGTTGGACTGTTCTATAACCGACCATTGAAAAAGTCAGCGAATACGAGCCGGCCGGTAATCTCAGCGAGTATCTGCCGTCGGCATTTGTCATTGCGCCTTTTGATAATCCGGCTGTGCGAATCGTAGCAAAACGTATCGGCAGTTTTGTAGCCGAATCGCGGGCTGTACCGATAACGATGCCGCCGTTATTTGCCGCAAAGCAATGTGTGCCGAAAAAAAACATGGCAATTAACAGTGAAGCCGTAACAAGCAACGGTAGTAATCTGTCCATACATTAAGTAGGCAGGATTTATTTTCATTTATTGAGAATTTAGACGACGAATATCGTCGTTCTTGGCGATTTGCCGCTATTTTCTTTGAAATTTTATGAATCGTATAGTTCAGAACTCTCTCGCATCGGCTCTTTTTTCCGGTCGTCCAGTTGGAATTGCCGCCGCAATAATGCGCTCTGCTTTAAGTTACGGAATGAATGCCATTGATTTAACCACAGGCAACGGAAACGACACATTGTTGCTCGCACGTTTATGCGTACACGGCCAAGTGTTCGGCATTGACATACAGCCCGAAGCAATCGCAGAAAGCCGCAGACTTTTAGCCGAGAATAATGCGAACGCAACTTTGGTGTGCGACAATCATGCCCGCCTGTTCGAGATAATTCCCCGCGAATTACATGGGCGCGTTCATGGAATAATGGCAAATTTAGGATATCGTCCGGGCGGCGATCCGAATGTAATAACAGAGCCGGAAACTACGGTATCGGCTCTTAATCTCGGCGCGATGCTGTTGGCAAAAAACGGCATTATGACGGTTGTTTGCTATCATGGGCATATCGGCGGCGCAGAAGAAGCACGAGCAGTAACGGAATGGGCGGAAGGCTTGCCTTCCGAGTCGTTTACCGTGCAAAAAATCTCTATTCTCAATCGTCCTAATTTGCCGCCCGAGCTTATCGTAGCACGACGTATTTAACGCGGACAGTCGAGATTGCGGTTCTTTTTTCCGAGAGTCGCAAAAATCTTCCCACAAAATTTTCTTTTCTTCCGGACTTCAATTTCTCAGCCGTCCAATTTTACAATCCGATTAAGCTTTTCTAACGCTGTCATTAGAGCGACAAGGCGCAGTTTATTTTATTGCCCGTTCCGACAAAAGTCTAAAAAAGAGATATCGGGCTTTTGTAACGTATTTTTAATATCCGGCTGATTGCCGTAATGCAGGACTGAATAAAAAAAACAACTGCGGTTAAGACGCGGTGCTATTTGTTATATTTGCAGTGCCGATGCAAAAATAAAAGAGAAAATTACCGAAATACAGCCCGCCAAAATTATAAATATGCGAAAAATACGTTGATCCGTACCGATGAAATTCGCCGTATTCATATATATTCTGCTTTTATTGCTTGCTGTTTTCGCGCCGTGCTACGGGCAGATTATGCAAGTTTTTGACGTTGATGCAGGCGGCTTTCCGAATATAAGGGCAAAACTGCTCGCGCTTGACTCGTCTTTTCGTTCGGCGCAACCGTCGAATACGACAATCTACGAAAATAATATTCAACGTACAGTTACATCGGCTTACTGCCCGCCGGCCACGCCATTCGCCGCTTTATCCTCTGTTCTTGTTCTCGATGTCTCCGGCTCTGTGAGCGCAGGATATCCGCAAAAAAACATAGAATTGCTTCGCTCGGCCGCACGATTCTGGATTGGTCTACAGGATTACTCAAAATCAGAGTGTGCTGTAAATATATTTGATGCAAACAGTTACATCGTCCGTGATTTTACCCGCAATAAAAATACTCTGCTTCAAAATGTTGATGCTGTTGAACCTCAAAGCGGAACTAATCACCGGAATGCATTACTTTCGTCGCCCGATGGCGGAATTCCTACCGCAGCTCGCGGCAAATTTAAGCGACTGATTATTTTTATTACGGACGGGCAAAGCAATATCGTTGCGGACGAGGCAATAGCGGCTGCAAAGGATATTGACGCAGCTGTTTACGGCGTAGGATTACGTGTTGCACTTACGGATTCTATAAAAAAAGTTATATCGAGAACCGGCGGAATATATTTTGAAAATATTAATTCGGAACATGAAATACCGAAAATATGCAAAGCAATTTATGCTGTTGCAAGCGGACAGAATATATGTAGAATCGAATGGCTGTCGTCGTCCGAATGCGATATTGTAACGCAAGTTGAAATGCAAGATAAAATACTTGGCGCAGCTTGTAAATTTTCGTATGTATCGCCTATTTCTCGTCGGACGTATTTAACTGTAACGCCTTCGAGCATAAATTTCGGGAAGGTTTCTCCTTGGTCACAAGTTGATACTGCATTTGAACTTCGCGCCGACAACGGAGATATCTTTATTAAACGTATTGTTTTTGACAACCCTTTTTTCACGACGTATGATAATCCGGTGCCGTTTGTATTGAAATCGGGTGCAACAATTCGCTTGCACGTTCGATTCAGCCCGGCGGACGAGCTGTTCGCACTCGGTAATTTGAAAATAGAATCGGACGCTTGCTCGCAGGGCGATGCGTCGGCTATTGGCGGTAATACCGATGGGTATGACGATGGATATATTCGTATAATTCGCCCAAACGGACGCGAAAAATTATTTGCCGGAACAGATACCGTGATTCAATGGACGGGAACGCCGCCCGGCGCAGCCGCTGTTATAGAATTCAGTTCAGACGGAGGATCCAATTGGGAAAAAATAACGGATAGTGCAGTAAATTACCGTTTCGTGTGGAAAATACCGAAAACTGCATCGGATAGTTGCCTGCTGCGAATAGCAACGGCAACAAAATTACCTGCTGATACTTCATTCGATTTACCGATGGATGTATGGAACATCCGGTATTCAAGGTCGGGAAATTTGCTTGTGGCGGCCGGTTATACGTCTGCCGGCAACGGGCGTATCGAAATATACAGTGCCAAACAAAAAGAGCGTTCTATTGTCGGGGTTCCGATTGATTTACCAAATGAAAAAATATCCGACGCGGATATTTCGCCCGATGAAAATTACGCAGCCGCTTTTTCACGTAACACGGCAACGCTTTTTACAGCTAAAATTGCCGACGGAACGGTTGAAAAATACGTATTACCCGAGCAAGTATCCGGGTATGCCGGTATTAGTTTTACACCCGACGGAAAATATATTGCGGTAGGGCGATATGTTTTCGACGTTTCGGCAAAACAATTTACGGTAACTTTCGAGAATGCCGAAAATACGGGTGCATTAAGCCCTGACGGTAAAATAATGGCAGTTTCTTTAACGGCCGGTGAGCGCAGGCTTTCGTTAAGGCATTTTGACAACCGTGCCGAAATTTGTCGAATGCCCCAACATTCATTGGCCGCTTCCGCGCCGGTCTATATAGCCGCTTGGAGTGCGGATGCGACAACTGTGGCAAGTGCAACCGCAAATAATAACGACATAATTGTCGCCGATACTTTATGCGGATTAAAATCGCGCATTCCTGCGCAAACCCATCCGATTTCAAATATTGCACTAAATTATTCTGCCGAGATACTCGCCGCTGCTTATTACGGAGATACAATTAAATTATGGAACGTAAAAAGCGGTAAATTAATTCGTAATATAAAAAAAAGAATTATCAACGGTGCGGGTGTTAATGTAGATTTTACGGCTCTTGCGTTCAGTCCCGACGGCCGCGAGCTTGCCGCCGGCGGCAACGGGCATTTAATATTTATTCGGCTCGACTCCGCGTCTAACTCGAATTATTGGCGGCCGATAGCTGGATTTAATCATAAAAACAATAATCAACGCGGTATTGAAACGAGTATTTCTCCCGACGGGAAACAAACACTTGTTTTGTATGAACGCGAACGCCCTGACCTGCCAATATCATCGAAAAATATGCGTACGGCCGAAATATGGAACGTCGAAACGCCGGCCGTTAAATTTACAATACCAAACGTTTATACGGCTGTTTACGGACGAAGCGGAAAATATGTTCTGGCGGTAACTGATTCTGTAAATCGTTCGTTTACAACAATATACAATGCAAGAACAGGACAAAAAAACGGACGTGCCATAGATATTTCGGGAGGAAAAATAACAGCCATAGACATTAGTCCCGACGATTCGCTTGCCGTGATCGCACGTGGCGATAGTGTTTTATTGATGCGCCTTGGTGAAAATCCGGCTGTTATTTCCGTTGCACCGTACAAATTTAACGCGCCGCTTTGCTTGGTATTTACAGATAACGGTACGGCTGTTTGGTTGGCAGAAAATAATGGTACGCGAGGGAAAATATATATATTGCGTCATAATAATTCCGAATGGGATATTAAATTGCAATCCGTGTATCAAAAACAACTTGCAAGCGGCGACGCGGGCTGTGATGCAATGCAATATGCCGTCGTAATGAATGATTTTTCGCCTATCATTGAAAAAATGGGCAACGGTGCCGGTTTTAATGCAAAAAATAATGTTACAAATGTAAAATATTCTTCCGACGGACATTATTTGATATTTCCGTATAACGGTGTCTTTGATACAGTAATAAACGGAAAAAGTATTAAGTCGGCAGGTGCGCGAATATATTCCCGGCAGGGAGAATTAATTCAAATGCTTGCGGATACAAGTTTTGAATATCCGATATTTAGCGGTTCTTTTTCAAATTACGGCAGACGTATTGCAACGTTGGGATATTCCTCTGCAAATAATGATAATAAAACTGTTGTTTGGGAAGGAAAGCCGCAAAATTCCGCCCGTTCGGACACGCTTTTTTCTATTGTTATGCCTAAGCCTGATTTTCGCGACGCGAATTTCGGTGAAACACCTGCCGGAACCAGTAAAGATACTATATTCGACGCAACTATTTTGAATGGAGGCGACTATCCGCTTTATATTTCGTCTGTTTCTTTTGACTCGCCGATCGATGCCGAGTTTACTCTTGTTGCAGGTTTGCCGGCAGAAATACCTCCGTTCGGCAATATTCCTGTAGAGCTCCGTTTTTCGCCGCTAAAAGAAGGAAATTACTCCGCTACGGCTAAATTTTCTACAAATATAGGCGAAGTGCAAATAAATTTGCTTGGCACTGCTGCCATAACAGCACCCGTAATGCCGGAAGCGATTGATTTCGGAGGAATTGCTATAGGCTCAATAAAAGATTCGACAGTAAAATCAATTATTCGAAATGCAAGCGGTCAAGACATAATTATTTCACAAATAACGTTACGCGGGCCGGATTCGTTGCACTTCAAATTAATTTTCGATGGAAAAAGATTTACGCTGAAAAGCGGTCAATCGCATGAATTGGCATTGGGATTCGCACCTGAATTTGTCGCCCGTACAAGTGCGCGACTTGAATTTACGTATGCGTCAAGCAGCGATTTTAATAAAATATATTCTGCCGTAATTCCGTTGTATGGCGAAGGGTTGTGCGATGCAAACCCTTCGGCGATTAATATAAATATATCCGATAAAATTATTTTTGGAAAAACAGGTGAAAATATTGAAATTATTATTAAAACACCGCAAACTTTAGACGTATCGGCTTTACGAATAAAATATAATCGTTCCGTTTTATTGCCGCTTGACAGCAATGCGATAATATACGGAACTGGAAATATAGGATATACGATAATTCCCGTGTATAATAAATATGGCAACGACACACTTGCAATTGCAAAATTCCGCATTGCTCTCGGCGATACAGATTCCGCAACAGTTACGGTTGATAGCGTAATATTTGAGGGTTGCAAGCAATTCGTTTTATCTGATTCGGCCACAGTATTGATAACGGATATTTGTCGTGCAGGTGGTCAGCGTTTATTTGACGGCTCGGCCGGGCGTGCAGCACTTGCAATGTTGCCCAATCCGATTTTCGGCGGTACGCCCGATATTGCTATCAGGCTTATAGAAAAAGGAAATTCCAAATTGGAATTGTATGACGGATTCGGGCGTTCTTTGCTTACGATTTTCGAGGGCGAGCAGCAAACGGGAGAAAGGCAAATAAAAGTAAATTTCGACGAGATTTCGAGTGGTAACTATACGCTTGTTCTGCGAACACCGAATCAAATAATTACTTTGCCGATTATTATTGCCCGTTGATTAAAATAAAGTTATGACGCGAATATTATTTCTTCTTATTATTTGTTTTATTGCAGATATAACTTCTGCCTTCGGACAAAAATTCGACGATTTGCACCCGCGTTTCGGAGTATCTGCCTACGGATTTTTTAATATTCATTCCGTAAACTTTTCTTCATTGCCCGGAGTTCCTAATTGTTGCCCCGAATTCGGAAACGGAGAAGGCTTCGCGCCGGGCGTAGGCTTGCTGTTTGAAAGTCCGATTGCAGAGAAGTGGCAGTTTGGCACACGATTAACGTACAACGAACTCGGTGCGCGTTTGTCAGCCGACGAATCGGTTTATGTACTTGTGAACGGAGCATTGCGGCAAGGTATATTCCAACATTCCATAGACTCACGTATAGCATCGGTAGCCATAGAGCCGTCGCTCATTTTTAGTCCTGCAACACATTTATTTTTTCTGGGTGGGTTTAGTGCGGAAATAATAATATCGGATGCCTTCAGACAAAAAGAAATTATTCTCGAACCGGACGACGGAATATTTACGGACACTCACTCACGCAGGCGAAATGAATATTACGGTGATATTCCCGATATAAATCGCTTTCAAGCAGCTACAGTATTCGGACTGTCTTATGATTTGCCGTTAAATAACCGAAACTCTATGTTTATGTCGCCCGAAATAATATTTAAATATACTTTTACGGATATTTCAGCCGGAGTCGCATCGTGGAAAGCCCATGCCGTCCGCTTCGGATTATCATTTAAATTTGCATCTGAACCGCAAATGAATTGTGATCTTCCGCAAGAAAAAGAATACGAACCTTTACCTGCTTTAGCAGAAGAAAAAAATGCAAACGATACAAATGATACAGTTAAAATTAAATCAGTTGCGGCAGAGTTTGAAAATACGCTGTCAACCTCCGAAAAATACAAAAAAATACAGCCGATTATACGTATTAATGAAGTTTTATCAAAACAAATATATCCGATATTAAACTATATATTTTTTGGTGAAAGTTCCGATGAAATACCGGCACGATATCATCAAATCAGCGCGGATTCAATACATTTATTTAATGCCGGGCATATGCATGAAACGGACGTACTGCCAATGTATTACGAGATTCTGAATATAGTTGGAGCGCGATTGTCTGCACAAACTTCGGCAACTTTGACCATAACGGGTTGTAATGCCGATATTGACAGTGAAAAAGGTAATCTTGCGCTGTCAGCTCGACGTGCGGTTGCAGTAAAACAATATTTAATAAAAAATTGGAATATAGATTCTGCACGACTTTCGGTAATTTACAGGAATAAACCGGAAAAGCCGACGCTGGGAGCAGGAGAGTACTGTAACGCCGAAAATCGTCGTGTGGAATTAACGAGTAATTCGGATTTGATTTTCGCACCTTGCATTTTCGGTAAAACGACTTATTTGACAGATACGCCGAATGTCGAATTGAAAATAAAAGATTCTGCGGCAAATATTGACATTTTGGCAAAAGGTAAAAAATTACGCAGTTTCAAAATAAATTCAGGCAAGATAAATTGGAATATAGCGTCTGAAACCGACGAAATATTAAAAGATATTTCAACTTGCGACAGTCTTTTATTCCGTGCAAAAAGCCCGTCGGGAAACGTAACCGAGTATTCTGTGCCGGTCGAAGTTGTTAATATAAAAGAAAATAGCAGTGCAAACGGTCTGAAAACGGATAATTACAGATTGATTTTATTCGATTTTAATTCCTCTGAACTTAATGATGCAAATCAATCGGTCGCGATGTCTATAAGAAAAAATATAAGCGAAAATTCAAAAATAACGATACGCGGATATGCTGACGGAATAGGCGGTAAAATGTATAATAAAACACTTTCGGAAATGCGGGCGCGGAAAGTGGCTGATGCAATCGGCGCAGGAAATGCAGATGTTTTCGGGACAGACGGAGTATATCTGTATAATAATGACTTGCCGGAATATAGATTCTATAATCGTACTGTAAACGTGATTGTTGAAACGCCTGAATTACAGAAATAAATGTCGGGCAGTAAATTTAAACGCATCCATCAGATAAATATAAAAAATCAATTAACCTTTCTTTTTTAGAAACAATGATGCCGAATAACATAAAGCGAATTTATTTCATAGGGATAGGCGGTGCGGCCATGGGAAATGTTGCGCTGGCTCTTGCGGCTCTCGGTATAGAAGTATCCGGCTCCGACCAAGCGGTTTATCCACCTATGAGCAACATTTTGCAAAAGTCGGATATTATTTATTACGAAGGATATGACGAAAAAAATATAAAGAATTTACCTGCCGAAACAACAATTGTTGTAGGAAATGCAATATCGCGCGGCAATGTGGAATTGGAATACGCTCTGGATAATCGTCTGCCAATGATTTCTATGGCCGAACTTGCAGGACGTTATTTAATAGGCAACAATACATCGGTTGTAATATCAGGCACACACGGCAAAACAAGCGTATCATCGCTAACTGCATGGTTGTTGGAAACTTGCGGTGAACGACCGGGATATTTTATAGGCGGTGTACCCGGTAATTATTCGTCTGGTTGCCGTGCATCGGAAAACGGTATATTTGTCTCCGAAGGCGACGAGTACGACTCGGCTTTTTTCGACAAACGTTCAAAATTTTTACATTATCGCCCCGATATAGCCGTAATTAATAATATCGAGTTTGACCATGCCGATATTTTTGATTCTCTTGACGATATAATTAAATCATTTAAATTATTTGCAAGGCTTGTTCCGAAAAGCGGTGTGCTTTTGATTAACGCCGCAAGTAAGATATGCCGTGAAATTGCCGCTAAATCTTTGACCAATGTACAAACCTTCGGAATAGAACCCGATGCCGTTTGGCGGGCGATAGATATTGAATATGCAGCGGAAGGCACGACTTTTACTTTAATGAAATCGGCTCAGGAAACAGCGCGTTTTACAACTCCTCTTTTCGGCGAAATGAACGTTCGTAATTCCGTTGCCGCCATTGCCGCTGCAATTTCCGCCATGGAAACGGATGCTGCTTTTCGCAACCGAATTTTTTCGCTTGATTCAGCCGTAAATAATATACAAAAAGGATTTACAAGTTTCAAATTACCAAAACGACGGCTTGAAATTATCGGGGAGTGGCGCGGCGCAATTATAGTTGATGATTTTGCCCATCATCCGACCGCTATTGCAGAAACGCTTGTCGCGGCAAAACAGAAATTTCCGTCGCGGCGGATAATCGCGTGTTTTGAGCCGCGTAGCAACACGACTACTCGCGCAGTTTTTCAGAATGAATTAGCGGAATGTTTTTCGGGCGCGTCCGTAGTTGTTTTCGCGCCTTTGAATCGCCCGGAACGCTATGCAGAAGCCGATAGACTCGATATAAATCGCCTGAAAAAAGACCTTGAAAATAGAAGCATAACCGCATATTCACTACCGCAGTCCATAGCAGAACGCCCGGACTGGGGAGGTGAAATTGCGAGATTGCTTCAAGAAATAATACGCCCGAACGATGCGGTTGTACTGCTCAGTAACGGAAACTTTGGCGGAGTGCGGTCTATTCTTCGCTAAAATTGATTCTGCGGCATTGCAATTACCAATTATCTACGGCAAAATAATGCGACAAGTATCGCGATATTGCCCAAGATTTTATCTCAAAAACAATTAAATATGACTGACATTCACCGACAAGCCTCGATGTTTGAAGCGAATATCGAAGAAGATAAAAATACAGCCGACGAATTAGAAAAATTACGCGCAGAAATTCGCCGACACGACCAATTGTACTACGTAGAAGCCGCACCGGAAATATCCGACCGCGAATATGATGCTCTTTTTCGACGTTTGCTTGATTTGGAGCACGAAAACCCGTCTTTTATTACGCCGGACTCGCCTACGCAGCGCGTAGGAGGAGAACCGCTTAAAGAATTTCGCAGTGTAAATCACGAAATTCCTATGCTTTCGCTTGCCAATACTTATTCCGAAGATGAAATTCGTAATTTTCAGCGTCGAGTAACCGACGGACTTGATAGAATTGCACCCAATTATTCGGCAGAATTAAAATATGACGGAGTTGCGATTAGTTTGCGCTATACGGACTGCATTTTAACGCTTGGCACAACACGCGGCGACGGCGAAAAAGGCGATGATATAACGCAAAATATTCGTACTGTTTATTCTGTTCCTTTGCGTGTAAAACCTATTGAAATCAAGGGTGCAATATTAAAGAATTTCGAGGTACGCGGCGAAATTTATATGCTGAAAGAGGATTTTTTAACTATAAATCGAGAACGTGAAGAAAATGGTGAAAAATTATTTGCCAATCCGCGCAATTTAACTGCCGGAACGCTGAAACTGCAAGACCCGAAAGAAGTTGCAAAACGTCCGTTGAAAATTACATGCTATTATCTTTATTCCGAAGATGTAAAATTGGAATTACATTCGGAAAATATTCGTCTGTTGCAAAAAATGGGATTTCCCGTTGGAAATTTGCGTATTTGCAATACATTAGATGATATTCTTGACTATATTTATTATTGGCGCGAACGCCGTGAATCCTTACCTTTTTTTATTGACGGGGTAGTACTTAAAGTTGACTCGCTGAGGCAACAAGATGAGCTCGGTATGATAGCACGTTCACCACGCTGGGCTATTGCTTATAAATATGAAGCAGCGAAAGCACAGACTTTATTACGTGAAATTACATTACAAGTTGGACGCACAGGAGTGGTTACACCGGTTGCCGAGCTCCAACCTGTTTTTCTTGCCGGTTCAACTATCAGTCGTGCCACATTGCATAACGCCGACTATATCGCCGAATTGGATATTCGCCCGGGTGATACCGTCGTAGTGGAAAAGGGCGGCGATGTAATTCCCAAAGTAAGCGGATACGTCGCAGAATTACGCCCCGCCGATTCACAGCCCTACGTTTTTCCCATAGAATGTCCCTGCCATTTACATAATAAATTACATCGCCCCGAAGGCGAAGCGAATTATTATTGCGACCACGCGCAATGCCCATGGCAAATAAGGCGTAAAATAACACATTTTGCATCGCGTAACGCTATGAATATAGAGGGCTTAGGCGAGAAAATCGTGGATAGACTGACGGATCTCGGAATATTGCGGACGATAGCCGATGTTTATGATTTGCATAATCGCGCCGACGAGCTTGCCGCGCTTGACCGCTGGGGAAAAAAAAGCGTTGAAAATCTTCTGAAAGCAATAGAAAAGAGTAAAAAACAGTCGTTTGCGCGAGTGCTGTTTGCTCTCGGAATCAGATTTGTAGGAGAGGGCGCGGCCAAAATTTTATCGAAAAAATTTGTTTCGATTGATTCTATTGCCGAAGCAACAGCCGAACAATTGATGTCGGTAGAAGATATAGGCGAAAGAACCGCGGCCTCTATAGCTGCGTTTTTTGCCGAACAAGATGAACGCGAAGTAATAGAGCGGCTTAAAACCGCAGGTCTGAATTTTAATCGTGATATTGGAGAAGAAAATAATCTAAGCCCTATTTTAGAGGGAAAAATATTTGTTCTTACAGGTGAATTGCCTAATATGACACGCAAAGAAGCAAGCGATATTATTGAAGCTTATGGAGGAAAAGTAAGCGGCTCGGTAAGTAAAAAAACTACTTTTGTGCTGGCCGGTGAAAATGCGGGAAGTAAATTGGAAAAAGCACGGGGGCTCGGTGTTGCAATTATAAACGAGGATGATTTTCGAAATATGGTAAAATAATATAACCTTAATAAATACAGATGCTTACAAATCATACTGTTTTCTTGCTTTTGCAATATTTACTGCCATTTGCAATGTTTCTTTCGTACTTGCAGAATCGGCTTTTCCCAAACCTGCAATACCAAATGCTGTTCCATGGTCTGGTGAAATGCGCACTGCCGAAAGCCCGGCTGTAATATTTACACCGCCTCCGTGCGCCAGTAATTTTAGCGGGATAAGTCCTTGGTCGTGATACATTGCCAATATGCCGTCGTAGCCGAGATAATCGCCAAAAGCAAAAAAGCCATCTGCCGGAAACGGTCCAAATACTTCAATACCCATATTTTTTGTAAAAATAATTGCTGGAGAGATTATATCTATTTCTTCCTTGCCAATATGTCCCGCTTCTCCTGCATGAGGATTTAATCCTAAAACCGCAATTTTTGGATGTTTTATTTCAAAATCCATTTTTAAGGCTGTATTAAACTGTATAATTTTTTTATATATATTTTCTTGATTTATTGCAGAAGTAATATTTGAAATAGGAATATGAATTGTTTGCAAAGCCACGCGAACATTGCCCGTAGCCAATATCATAAGTGGTTCGCCGCCAAACCGCGCCGCAAGCATTTCGGTTTGCCCGGGGAATTCCCAGCCTGCAAGCTGAAGCGCGGCCTTCGATACGGGCATGGTTACCAAAGCATCGAATTTACCTTTGCTTAAAGATGAAATTGCACGTTCTAATTGTTCGAGAGCAAGCGTTCCGGCTTCAAGAGTTGTTTTTCCGAAATGAACAGGCGCAACCGTATCACATTCAAGAATTTCGCATTTTTTGTTGCCGACAACCGCATAATTATCGGAAATATTAATATCAAGATTCATTTTGGCTGCATATTCGGCAACTGTTTTTTTATTGCAGCACAAAGTAAAGTCAATAGCGTTAAACGATATTTCTGCCAAAGCCTTAGTCAGAACTTCAATCCCTATGCCGTTGCAATCGCCGGCTGTTATCACTATTTTCATAAGGCATTATATTATGGAAATATTATTTGGTAGGAAATTTAATGATAATTATCGTAAAAATATATTTTTATTGTTGAGCCGAATGTATCGGAAAGAAAAAAGCCGAACTGCGATTTGCTCGGCTTGATAGATTTTTTTTTATTTTTTCAAAAAGAGTTAAATGCGCAGAATATCACGAATTTCATCTATGGCTTTGTCAATTTCCACAGTTTTGCGCTCTCCTGTAGCACGAATTTTTAATTCAATTTTTCCGTCTTTAATATTACGTTCGCCGGCTATTACCTGCACGGGCAGACCAAGCAAATCCGCATCATTGAATTTTACGCCCGGACTTTCGTCGCGGTCATCGTAAAGAACTTCCAAACCGGCTTCCGCGCATTGTTGGGCAAGTTTCTCGGAAACTTCACGGGTTATTTCCGATTTTTTAATATTTAAGCCGAGAATATGAACATGATACGGTGCGATTGCGGGTGACCAGAATATACCTTTGTCGTCGTGATTTTGCTCGATAAAACAAGCAATTATTCTTTCGACTCCAATACCGTAACTGCCCATAATAATAGGGTTTTCAGTGCCGTTCTCGTCTAAAAAAGTTGCGCCGAGTGCAGACGAATATTTTGTTCCGAGTTTGAAAATGTGCCCGACTTCTATAGCATTAACTACGCGAAGAGCGTTTCCGCAATCATTCGAGCATTGTTCTCCGGCACGTGCCATGCGCAAATCATGGAAAGAGGAAACCGTAAAATCGCGATTAAAATCAATATTGCGAATATGAAAGCCGTCGCGATTGGCGCCGCTGACCATTCCGTTTGCATCGCGCAGTAAATTATCGGCAATAATAAGTGCGGGTGTTTTTAATCCGACCGGCCCGATTGAACCTGCATTGGCTCCTGTAATTTCAAGTAACTCGGCCGCTTCTGCCGGACGTAAATTTACGGCTTTCAAGGCGGACTGTAGTTTTGCTTCGTTTAGCTCGTCATTGCCGCGCATCAATATCAGAACCGGTTTTGAATCCACGATATAAACAACCGATTTGGCGCAACGTTCTTCGGGGATATTGTAGCCGTTTATTAAATCGTTAATGGAACGTGCGCCCGGCGTAGCAAATTCTTCCGTTGAATTATTATCGGCAATGCGCTCTGCCGCCGAAAGAGCCGACGAAGCAACTTCGATATTGGCAGCGTAGCCGCATGAGTCGCAAACTGCACAAGTATCTTCGCCATAAGGCGATTCCACCATAAATTCCTGCGATGCGCTCCCGCCCATGGCACCGCTTGATGCCCCGACAACAAAGAACTTAAGTCCGCTTCGCGAATAAATATTTCTATAGGCAGAGGCATGTTTTTCATAGCTTGCATCGAGTCCTTCGCGGGTAGCGTCGAGCGAGTACGAGTCTTTCATTGTAAATTGCCGCCCACGCAGAACGCCGGATTTCGGGCGCGGCTCATTTCGGAATTTCGTTTGAATTTGATACCAAATTTGCGGTAAATCCCTGTATGAATGAATATGTTGTCGTGCATGAAAGGTAATGATTTCTTCGTGTGTGGGCGCAAGTACCAAACCTTCGCGGTTTTTTATGTGAAACAGAACGTCGCCCATTGCTTCCACGCGGCCGGTTTGTTCCCAAATTTCAATGGGATTTAATGCCGGCAAATGAAACTCTTGTCCGCCGATAGCATCCATTTCCTCACGGATAATATTCATTACTTTTTTTGCAATGCGATAACCGAGCGGCAGATACGAAAAAATACCTGCACCGAGTTGCCTGACAAGACCTGCGCGAAGCATAAGTTTGTGCGAAGGAATTTGTGCCTCTGTCGGAACTTCTTTTAACGTCGGAAAGAAAATTTGCGATTGTTTCATTGTGATTGTAAGTCGCTATTATTTTGCAACTTAGATTTAATCTTGTAAAAATTTATTTATTTTGACGGTTGGGATTATTTTATGTGCTCAGAGTGATGTAATTCCCGTAACGGTCGTATATTTCAATACGGAACGTTTATTCGGAAATAAAATCTTGTAAGCTGCTTGCGCCATCATAGCGCCTTCGTGGAAGCCGCAGAGAATTAATTTAAGTTTTCCTTCATAAGTGCAAACATCGCCAATGGCAAAAATTCCGGGAATATTTGTAGCTAAAGTTATCGGATTTACTTCTACAGCATTTTTGTCAATATTCAAACCCCATTCGGCTATTGGTCCGAGCTTCGGCGAAAGCCCGAAAAGCGGAATAAAATAATCGGTTTCTACGCGATGCGAGTCGCCTTCGTCGACCGATATTGTTACGCCTTCGAGTTTGCCATCGCCGTGCAATTCCGTTATTTGAGCATCGGTAAATAGTTTTACCTTACCATCTTCAACCAATTTACGAACTTTTTCCACGGAATCGGGCGCACCGCGAAATTCTTTGCGGCGGTGAACCAGCGTAACATTTGCCGCAATATCGGCCAGAACTATTGTCCAATCAAGCGCAGAATCTCCGCCGCCGGCAATAATCACGTTTTTATTGCGGAATATTGCAGGCTCTTTGATAATATAATCTATGCCTTTATATTCGTAATCTGCCAGGTTGGCAATATCGGGCTTACGCGGTTCAAAACAGCCTAAACCGCCGGCGATACACACGATAGGCGCGATAACTCGTGTGCCGCGATTAGTTTCGACAAGGAATTTTCCTTCGTCCGTTTTACTTACTTTTTCGACGCGCTCACCGAGAGTAAAAGTAGGCTTGAACGGCTTTATTTGCTCCATTAAATTATGAATTAAATCGCATGCAAGCACCGAAGGAAAACCCGGAATATCATAGATTGGTTTCTTTGGATAAATTTCAGCGCACTGTCCGCCGGGAATCGGCAAATAATCCATTAAATGGCAATGCAATTTAAGTAGACCGGCCTCAAAAACAGCAAAAAGACCTACGGGGCCGGCACCGATAATCGCAACATCAGTTTGTATAGTTTCCGTCATACCGATTGTAAAGTTAAAAAAACAGCATTTCCGCGCCGCATTGACGAAAAACGGCGGAATTCATTGAAAGTGCGTAGAATCAACGGACGAAATTTGAAATATCTGCATCGAGTTCGATAATCACCGGGCAATGGTCGCTACCCGTAATTTCGGGCTGATGATAGCAATTTTTGACCAATGGCACTATATCGTCTGTAATCCAATGATAATCAATACGCCAACCTATATTCCGTTCGCGCGCTCGTGTTTTTTGGTCCCACCACGTGTAATGCCCACCTTCCGAGTTAAACATTCTGAAAGCGTCTATGTAACCGTTTTGCGCCATTTCATCTAATTTTTTTCGTTCTTCGGGCAAGAATCCCGATGTTTTTTCATTTTCTTTGGGGCGTGCAAGGTCAATTTCATAATGTGCGGTATTATAATCGCCGCAAATAAGCAATCTCTTTCCATGTTGCCGCAAAGTATTGCAATAATCGAAAAGTGCGTCGTAAAAATCAATCTTATACCGAACGCGCTCATCGCCGCGTCCGCCGTTCGGAAAATAAATATTTAAAAGCGTAAATGCACCGAAATCGCATTGTACAACGCGCCCTTCCTCGTCGAAACGGTCTATGCCAAAGCCAAGCCGCACATTATCGGGCTTGCGTTTTGTAAATGTGGCAACGCCGCTATAGCCTTTGCGTATAGCGCATGAATGAAAAAAGGAAGAGTAGCAGTCGGGCGTTCGTTGTTCCGGTGTAAGCTGTTCGGGTTCTGCTTTGGTTTCCTGCAAGCACAAAATGTCGGGATTTTCGCGCTCGATATATTCGCCTAAGCCTTTTTTATATGCGGCGCGAATACCGTTTATGTTCCATGAGATAATTTTCATAGGGAAATGTTTCAGAAATGATTAAAAAAATAATTATAGCATAAAATAATACTGAATAAAAAGATATTCAAGCATAGCAAAGCTGTGTGCCAAATACTGTACGCTATATTTTGAGTTATATTAAGAACCATTTTCCGTCTGCTATTTTCATGCGCCCTTTTTTCTTTAAATGCTGTTGTGCGGTTCTTGCCGCATGCTTCCATTTTTTCCCGAAATTAATACCGTTTATAACTCTGTCAATCCGATTGTCGCAAATATCGGGATGAATGTCTTCTATTATTTGATTGATGGCCGCAGTTGGTAATGCTCCGTATTTTTGTAAAACATAAACAATGGTTTTTTCAAATATATTGTGTAAAGCACCATCGCCTAACTTGACTTTTATCAGTTCATTATCGGCTTTGGCGATAGCCGTGCCAAATTTATTTTGAATTTCTTCCCGCAGATATTTATCTTTTTGCTTGTACAATTCTTTTATTTCGGACGATATTCTACGATAATTGTCAATTTCATTTTCATTAAATAATGCGCCGAGATTTCCATAGCTTATCAGGTCGCTTCTGATTGATGAAACAGTCTCGGAATCATTTGTAAAAATACCATATTCAAAGTTATTGTACAGACCGCCGGCAGTTAAATTTCCCGATGTTACTATTGCCTTTTTCGCATCGCATACATAAACTTTGGAATGTAATTTCGGAATATGATAAATACGGGTAAAATTGATAGAATTAAAAAGAAGTTTAAAAGAATCAATGTCGGTCGAGCCTTGATAAATATTCTTGGGTGATAAATCGGTAAAGAACGTTAGAATACCTTTGTTTCTGAATTTTTTTGAAATATTATTTAAAAGAAATTCAGCTCCTGCATCGGAAATGTACGGACTGGAAATTACAAGTTCCGTTACTGCACTTTGAAAAACTTCGTTCAGATATTTATGCCAGCCTTTTTGCAATGTTGTCATTTTTAATTGAAGAGGCATAATGGTTTGCTATAATTCGATTGGCTGATTAAAAGACAAGACTTATTCCCCGTCCATTTGGCGCAAAACTACGAACTTTCGCCATATTTCGACAGCCTGCGATAACTCGCTCGGTTTGAAATGCGCGGAAAATTGCGAGATTAGCCGTAATTTTGCGAAATTGTTAATAAACACGATTGTATCAATTCATTGGCAAAAATTATGTTTTCGATGGAGTACGGCGAAATTCACGAGATGATACGCCAAACTGCGCGAGATTTTGCGCGAGAAGAAGTAGCACCGAGCGTTATAGAGCGCGATATTAACGGCGAATTTCCCCGTGAAATAGTCGCAAAAATGGGCGAATTAGGCTTTCTGGGTATGATGGTACCCGAAGAATGGGGCGGAAGCGGGCTCGATTGTGTCAGCTATGTAATTGCAATGGAAGAAATATCTAAGGTAGATGCAAGTGTCGGCGTAATTATGTCTGTTAATAACTCGTTGGTATGCTGGGGCTTGGAGACTTACGGAACCGACGAGCAAAAAGAGCGTTTCCTGCGCCCGCTGGCTTCGGGACAAAAACTCGGCGCGTTCTGCCTTAGCGAACCGGAGGCCGGTTCTGATGCTACGCAACAGCATACTACGGCCGAATTTCGCGACGGAATGTGGTATTTGAGCGGTATGAAAAATTGGATAACTAATGGAACTTCTGCTGATACATATATCGTATTTGCGCAAACCGACCGTGAAAAACGTCATAAAGGCATTACTTGTTTTATAATTGACCGCCATACGCCGGGCTTCGAACCGGGCAAAAAAGAAGATAAACTCGGTATTCGTTCCAGCGATACATGCTCCATTGGTTTGACAAATGTAGCGGTGCCGCCGGAAAATATTCTTGGTGAAGCAGGGCGCGGTTTTAATATTGCAATGGAAAGTCTGAACGGCGGACGAATAGGCATTGCATCGCAGGCTTTGGGCATTGCACAAGGTGCTTATGAAGCCGCGCTTCGGTATTCCAAAGAGCGTAAGGCTTTCGGACGGCCTATTGCCGAATTGCAGGCAATACAGATGAAACTTGCCGATATGTCAATGAAAATCGAAGCCGCACGATTGCTTATTCTCAAAGCTGCTACGTTGAAAGATAAACACGAAACGTTTATCAAAGAAGCGGCGCAGGCAAAACTTTTCGCCTCGAAAATAGCGGTAGAAGTAGCATTGGAAGCGGTGCAAGTACACGGCGGCTACGGCTATGTGCGTGAATATCAGGTAGAGCGAATGTTGCGCGATGCAAAAATTACCGAAATTTACGAGGGCACATCAGAGATTCAGCGCATAGTTATTGCACGGGAATTATTGAAAGCATTGTAAAAGTAAAAAAATGCAAGCCTGACGGAGAACGTTCACGTCAGGCTTCTTCTTTTTGTAATTTTATCCAGATAACGGAGGCAAAAGCATGATAGCGCGACTTCGCGGCATTGTGGTTGAAAAAACAGCTACTATGGCTATAATTGAATGTGGCGGAGTCGGTTACGGCGTTATGACTTCGGTCGCCACATCGGATAAAATTCCGTCTGCAGGTTCGGAAACAACGCTTTACACATTACTGATACCACGTGAAGACGAATTGCAACTTTTTGGCTTTGCAACAATTGCCGAGCGCGATGTTTTCACGATGCTTACGTCAATTCCCGGTATAGGAACAAAAACCGCTCTCGGCATACTTTCGGCGATTTCACTTGGCGAACTGCGCAGTTATGTGTTGAGCAACAATTTATCGGCTTTGCAAAAATTACCGGGTATCGGAAAAAAAACAGCCGAAAGACTGCTTGTGGAAATGCGTGACCGCGCCGTTAAGATTGTTGCCGGAGAAGAAACAACCGCACCAAGCGCAAAACTAAACCTTATGCAACAAGATGCAGTTTCGGCACTTATTGCACTAGGATTTGCGCGCCTAATCGCCGAAAAAGCCGTAAAACGTGCCGTAACCGACCCCGATGCTACACAACTTTCCGCCGACATTCTAATTAAACGCGCTTTGAAATACGCCGCACAATAGTAGAGAACCGCTCTTCACAAAAAATCGTATTTTTATCTGAAACTTTTTGGAATTTAGCCAATGTTGTTTCAGTTTTACTTCCATAAGCGAGACCTGCCGTGAAATCGTATTTTTTCTTTCTGTTTTCGATATGTTTTTTGTTTAATTTGCCGGCCTCTGCTCAATGGCAGGATATTGGCTTGTCCAGCCGTTGTTTGTATGTAAATAACGGACGGCTTTATGCGGGCGGATATAACAAGGTTGCGCCGTCTTCCGAACGCGACGATATTTACATCAGCTCGGACGGCATAAATTTTTCGGGCTTTCTGCTCGATGAAAATGTTGCCGCTCTTGTGTCGGCCATTGTCAATACATCTACACAAAAAACACTTGTCGGCACAGAAACACAGCGTTTATATCAAGGTGTATCTAATAAATGGACGCAAGTTACATCATTTCCCCCGGCTGCGATTTTATCGCTTACTGCTGTTGGTGCCGCTATTTATGCGGGCACAAGCGACCATGGAATATATAAAAGTACGGACGATGGAAATTCTTGGACTTCTACAAGCGGTATTATTGAACCGGTAAACGCGATATTATCATCGGGCGGTGTGTTGATAGCTGCCACAAGCAGCGGCGGCGGAGTTTATCGCAGCACAAACGGAACGAATTGGTCGAAATCAAATTCAGGACTTGGTAATTTAAATGTATTTACTTTGTGTGAATTGAATAATCAAGTATTTGCAGGAACAGCAAACGGTATATATGTAAGCACTAACGGTGGTCAGTTTTGGTCTAAAATAAATAATGAATTAGCAAATAAAAGTATAAGAACTTTAATTAATTCGGGAAATGTACTTTTTGCAGGGCTTCAGAGCGACGGCGGAGTTTTCAGAAGTACAAACGACGGCCAAACATGGATAGATATAACAAAAGATATCGGAAATAAAAATATCTATTCTTTGGCTTCTTTCGAAACGTGGATTTATGCAGCTGCCGGCGACCGTTTGTTCAGAATACATACAGATTCAATAGCTTCCAAACAACAAGATGCTGATACTGCCATTCGCATTTTTTCCGGAATGGATGCAACTCTAATTGTTAATATAGGAGAAGGCTCGCGAAAATATGATTTTACATATAGCATAGCAGGAAAAACACAACCCGTTAAAAGCGGGGATTTCAATTTCACGAAATTAAACGATACTTCATACCGTTGGCGCGCACCTTATACAGATGCAGAAGTTAAAAAGTTGGACGGTTCAACAAATGATAAGAAAGTAATAGTTACATGTGTTGTTTCTGATTTAAATAATTCGTCGAATATATTTGGAACATCGAGATTTGCAATTAGTGTTGAACCGGCCCTTGTAGACCCGGATTCAAATAAGCAAGATATAGAACCTCTTACGCCAAATTATACATGGCGCAAAATACCCGGAGTTCAAAATTACGTACTTCAAGTAAAGCCTGAAGGAGGTTCGTATCCTACTGTAGGTGATATAACTAACGGAGATACAATTATGACGCTAGCACCGTCATTGCCGAATCTTACTGTATGTTCACGATTTTTTTGGCGAGTACGTGTAAATAACGAAAACGGGCTGATTATCGGTGAGAGAAGTTTTGTTACAAAGTGTATACCGCTCTCATTTTCACAGAATTTTAAAGATACCGCTTTATGCGAAAGCAGAGAAATAAGGTTGCGTGCTACCGGACAAGACGGGAAGCCGCAACCCGGGCAAAATAAATATACTTATACTTGGAAAACAGAAGCCGGCGATGATATTCCTGCGGAAATTAAAATTGCGGGAGGCGGTTTTTTTGAAGATACCGTTATTATTCGCCCTAAAGCGTCGGTCAATATAAAGTGCGATATTAAAGACGCAAAAGATAACGTTACCGCTAATTTCTCAATTAAGATAGGCAATTCAGCCGTAAAGATTCAAACCTCAACGGGAAAAGCGTATTTCTGTCAAGGAGGTAATTTAGACCTTTCTTTAAATAAATCTTTTACTTCGATTCGCTGGTTGTTGGACGGCGTACAAATTTCGACCGAGCCAAGCATTACCGCAGTAAAACCCGGAGTTTATGTAGTTCGTGCATCGGAAATCGGGGATTGCGAAGCGACAGATACTATTATAATTGCCGAACGAATAATACCTAAGCCGGAAATAGACGGTGTGCGCGGGGTTTGTGTCGGCTTGAAGGATGTTCATTATACTCTTAAATCATTACCGCCCGATATTCAAACTATACAGTGGCAAATTGTTGCAGGGCAATCGCTTGTTAATGCATCTAAATTTGCTAAATCCGGCATTTTGACTTTTGTGTCGAAAGGTGAAATAAAAATTCGCGCCGTAATCATCGATACTGCCGGCTGTACAAGCACATCAGATGATTATTCTATAATTATTGGCGACAGCCTTAGACCCGTAATTATCGGTGTGCGGTCTTTTTGCATTGGGAGTTTCACCAAAATAATTGCAGGAGCGGCCGATAGTGCGCAATGGTTCTATAATGGTAATCCTATTCCGCAAGAAAATAAAGATACTCTTATTGTTACAAAACCAGGTGAATATTCGGTTAGGATATTTTCCGGCGACTGTTCCGGCAGTTCGGATAAAATACGGATTGTGGAAGAAGCATTACCTTCAGACGAAGTTATAATAAATAATGCAACTTATGAGCTTACGGCAACAGATGGAGTAGCTTGGCAATGGTATAAATACCTGCCGCCGGATACGATTGTTATTCAGGGGGCAACAGCGCAGACTTATATGCCCGATTCTTCCGGGTTTTATTTAGTAAAAATTACAAATGCCGCCGGATGTAGTATTGTAGGCTGGAAAAGCGTACCGGAGAGGAAAACTCTTGTAGTATTTCGACTGACCGATAAAGACGGTGGCTATATTGCTCATGCACCAATAAGTAAAACACTGCAAGATACCCAAACTATATCTCTTCGCATCTCATCGTTAGATGCAGCACAAGCAACATCGCTTGGTGTAGCCTTCTATCGTGTTGAACTTCGCTGGCAAGCACAGACAATAGGTATGGTTAATCCTCCGCAACCCGTTATGATTATTAATACGGACAGCGCAACAATGGAGTATTATATTGAAGCATCGAAAATTACAGATAACAGCATTGCCGACCAGTTTGCATTTCTTACTTTGACCGGCGGTAAGACCGCAACTGCAATTACATTAAGCGTAACAGCTTCGGATAATAATAAACAACACTTGCCGAAATCAAAGATTGAAACGTATCCGGCAACATTTATTGTTGACGATGCGCCGACTTTAACGCAAGTCTTACATTTTACAATATTGGCGCGGCCAAATCCTACTCAGAATGAAGCGATTGTTGAAGTAATCTCGGAAATTAAACTGCCATCACCGGTTGATGTTTATTTGTCAGATTTAAGTGGCAGGCGTGTAGCGACTCTTCTTAGAAAGGGCGATGGAATATATTCAGCAGATTGTTCAACAATTCCTGCCGGAACATATATAGCCGTGGCTGTTTGCGAAGGTGTTAAGCAGACCACATCACTTCAAATCAGGAAATAGTGAGATTGTGTATTTAGAAATTTATTTCTGTATAAAAATCACGCACCGTTATACAAACGGTGCGTGACTAAAAAAGAGTCGTAACAATTTGTTTTTATTTCTATTTTACGATAATCGGGCGTGCCAGCAATTCTCCGCCGGCAGTCATTCGATAGAAATATACGCCGGGCGCAAGTCGGTCAGTAGGAATATCGCCTATAAAATGTCCGGCCGGAAAATGTCCTTCTAAAATTACGAATTGCTCTATTCCGGAAATATCGGTTAATACAATTCTGATATCCGATTCTATCGGCACGTCAAACCCAAAACGAACAATACCGTTTGACGGATTCGGATAGCCGTCGTCTAAATAATAATGTGGCGCAACGCGGTCGGATATGGTATAAACCGGTAATTGACAGCGAGAATCCCCGTCGCGGTAAATATCGGACGGCGTTCCTTTCAGAAGAATGCGCCTCGTTAAACAGCGGAAATTTAATCCGAAGCCGTCTTTATCCGGTAGGCCTACGGAGTCGTAAGGATTTACTTTTCTGGCAGATACGGGTGTGTAGCATACCGCAAGTTTACGGCTTTCTTTCGGCATTATCACGAATGGAAGTTGAGACTGCGGAATGGAAAAAACAATATTTACATCGAGTTCTATATTATTGAATGTAAGTGGATAAGAGCCGTAATTATAGAGTTCCAAAGAATCGCAAACAAATACTCCCGATGCAGTTACACCATAATCCAAAGTTGGCGGTTCCACGTTGGAAAGTGAGCGTATTTGCATTGTAAAGCCGGGTATAGTGTCGCGTATGATTGTGGAATTACCTGCGGAATCACGTGCGCTGACAGTAAAGAATGCATCTTGGTACGGGTCTTTTACTGAAATTTTATAAGAATAAACATGAGAGTTTGAGGTTATAGGTACGGCACTACAATTTAT
>JAANMU010000929.1_pt1 | contig 30517 bp, 24 predicted proteins | sample 7279701 | NCBI WGS metagenome assembly JAANMU01 (sample SAMN14094539, study PRJNA606508) | bioreactor metagenome | isolation source: A lab-scale SPAN reactor treating ammonium-rich wastewater day 57 | place: Ireland: Galway | collected 2017-03-13
TAAAAATGAAACTCTATATCTCTGCTACCCAAACAGCTTTCAAACAATTACGTCATCTAAATGTTGTCAAATTCTTACCTACTGCGTAAGGTCAGTTACGAATCATATATTCACAAAAACATTATACTCAATGTTGCAATCTCATAATCTCGACGTTCTGACCGCCGCAAAAAGCTGGCGCGTAAATGGCGGCCGCTCATATAGTTCGCTTGCCGTTGACCGGACCGAAATCCGTTCGAACAAAGATATTTCCTCTATATTTGCCGTTGATGTTTTTTCGCTTGACACTATGCGCGAACATCTAAGCAAGTCGGTCTGGAAATCGCTTGCAGCAACAATTGAACGCGGCGAAACGCTTAATCCGCAAATAGCCGATATAGTTGCGCTTGCCATGAAAGAATGGGCTACCGAGCGAGGTGCCACGCATTACACACATTGGTTTCAGCCGCTTACGGGCAGTACAGCCGAAAAGCACGAAAGTTTTGTTGCTCCTAATGCTGACGGCGGTGCAATAGCCGAATTTTCCGGTAAGGATCTTATTCAAAGCGAACCCGATGCCTCGTCGTTCCCCAGCGGCGGATTGCGTTCCACTTTCGAAGCACGGGGCTATACAGCTTGGGACCCGACTTCGCCTGCATTTTTAATGCGCCACGAAAACGGAGCAACGCTGTGTATTCCTACAGCATTTGCTTCTTGGACGGGCGATGCGCTTGACCACAAAACGCCGCTGTTACGCTCCGTAGAAGCACTGAACAAGGAGGCAAAACGCGCATTGTCTTTGCTCGGATCCGTCGCTCCGAATTCTGTAATTGCCACAGTTGGCGCAGAACAGGAGTATTTTTTGATTGATGAGGAGTTTTTCTTTCGCCGGCCTGATTTAATGATGTGCGGCCGTACGCTTTTCGGTGCAAAACCACCCCGCGGACAGGAACTCGAAGACCATTATTTCGGTTCTATACCCGAACGTGTTCTTTCGTATATGACCGATGTTGAAGAGCGGCTTCACCGCTTGGGCGTTCCGGTAAAAACCCGCCATAACGAAGTTGCACCCGGACAATTTGAAATCGCGCCGATATTTGAGCATTGCAATGCAGCGGCCGACCATCAGCAGATACTTATGCAGACATTACAAAATACTGCGCGAAAATACGGCTTGGTGTGTTTGTTGCACGAGAAGCCTTTTGCCGGCGTAAATGGTTCGGGCAAGCATGTTAATTGGTCAATAAGCACAGACTCCGGCGTAAATCTTTTGGAACCGGGCGACACGCCGCACAGCAATATGCAGTTTCTGTTTTTCTGTGCCGCCGTAATCAAGGCCGTAGACAAGCACCAGGATTTACTTCGCGCTTCAATTGCTTCTGCCGCCAACGACCATAGGCTTGGCGCAAACGAAGCACCGCCTGCAATTATCAGCATTTTTTTGGACGAGCAACTTGTAGATATCTATGAAAGACTCATGCGAGGTGCCGACGGAGAGTCACCGGGCGGCGGGCTTCTCGGGCTCGGCTCCCCTGTTCTGCCACACTTGCCGCGTCATGCAGGCGACCGTAATCGCACATCGCCGTTTGCTTTTACCGGAAACAAATTCGAGTTTCGCGCCGTCGGCTCGAGTCAATCAATCTCATTTCCAGTTACCGTTCTGAACATAATTGCAACCGATGCCATAAAGGAAATGACCGATATGATAGAGGCACGGCTTGTCGGTGGGCAGGCTATAGAAATTGCGCTTCGCGAGACGCTCAAAGAAGTCTACGCAAAGCATAAACGCATTATTTTTAACGGAGACGGATATTCCGACGAATGGCGCGAAGAGGCCGAGCGGCGCGGACTTCTCAATACGCGGACAGCACTCGAAGCACTTGAATTGTTGCCGTCCGATAAAAATATTGAACTATTCCAAAAGTTTGGAACTCTATCGCACCGCGAGCTCGAGGCACGATACGAGATTTACGTGGAGCAGTATTTCAAGACAGTAAATATAGAAGGCGAAACTACCGAATGGATAGCCCAAACCATGCTGTTGCCCGAGGTTGCGGCATATTTAGGCGAACTTGCCGCTACACTCGGCAATTTAGCCGCGGTAAAAATAGCGGCATCTGCACTCGGGCGAATAGCCGGAGAAATTGCATCGTCGGTTGAACGGCTTGGCATTGCGCTTGAAAAACTTCGCATTGCAAATGCAGAACTCGGCGGCGAAACCGCTCATGAAAAAGCAAATCACGTTCGCAATTCAGTTATTCCGGCTATGGCGGAAACACGCATTGCCGCCGACGCGCTCGAGCGATTAACTGCGGATAAACATTGGCCTTTACCTGCATACCGCGAAATGATGTTTGTGAAGTAAATGTTTGTTTCCAAAATAATTAAGCCTGACGATAAAAGCATCGTCGGGCTTAATTTCAATTATACTATTCAGCGTCAGATTTTTGTAACTACAATATAAGTAGAGCCGATATAACGCTTGCCCTTGGCCATTTTTTTCGAAAGCGGCGGCGGCGCATTTACGGGGTCGGTAGCGTCGAATGCTTTAATTTTTATTCGTGAATCGGCAACTCCGCCTTTTACGAAATAATTCTGTAAAGTTTTGCAACGCTCGGCAGTCAATTTGCCATTGGCGGTTTTATCGGCATCGGTATCGGGGTAGCATTGTATTTCTACGGTTACGCCCGGATTCATAATAAGCGATTGCCTGAATTCGTCGAGCACATCACTAACACCAACGCGAATTTTTGATTTTTTAGCTTCAAACGGCGAAAGGCGCATAAACATACGCGCATCTTTTGCAAGCGGTCTAACCAGAAAGTCACGCGAAATTTCAGCGTATTTATCCGTCGGCGGAAGTTTAATCACATATTCAGCCTTGAAAAAGTCCGGATGCTCGATTTGCACCGTGTATTTTTTTCCGGCCTTAAGCCCGGTAATTAAATATTCGCCGTCTTTTACATTACTACGCGACGAATTGACTTTCTTGTTTTGCTCGTCAAAGAAAGTCAAGTTTACCGAAGCCGGATTGCGAGTGGTTTCGTCAAGAACAATACCTCGCACTGTAACTACCGAACCTATAACCTGAGCGTGTGCCGTAAATGAAAAAGCGGCGACGGCGCATATTGTCAAAATAATGTTAAGTGTTTTCTTCATGTTATTTTCCTCCTTTCGTCGGATTTTTTTTCTCGGTAAGCAAATGTACGGTTCCGTCTGCACAGCCCGCCACTATAATGCTCGCATTGCTGACTATATCCACCGACCAAACTTCGGCGCCGATATTGATGGTAGAGATATTTTCGCCGGTTTTAATGTTCCAAAGTTTTATGGTTTTATCAAGCGAACCGGAAACCAAAGTTTGATTGTCGGCGGCAAATGCTACGTCCTGCGCAAGCTCGGAATGAGCATTGATAGTACGAAGCAATTCGCCAGACGGCATACTCCAAATTTTTATTACACCGTCTTGGTCGGTACTTGCAAGCAATTTTGAGTCAAAACTATACAGCACGGTCAGAACAGGCGCATTATGCCCTTCAAGCGTCAGCAACGGTGTTTTGGTCGACATATCGGTAGACCAAATTTTGATTGTACGGTCGTCGCTGCATGAAGCGAGATACTTGTTATCGTAGGAATATGCCACGTTATTAGTCTGCATAGTATGCCCGCGCAGAGTTTTGATTTCGCTGTAAAGTTTTGCGTCCCAAAGTTTTACGGTTTGGTCAAAACTCGTACTTGCGATAAATCCGCTGGAGTCGTCTTGGCTGTAATAAACGCCGATAACTTCGGCCGTATGCCCGGTAAGCACAGCTAATTGCTTGCCCGATTCCACATCCCATACGCGAACCGTATGGTCGCTGCTGCCGCTGGCGAGTTGCTTGTCGTTACCGGAGAAGGAAAGGTTATTTACTTGCCCTATATGCCCCGTAAGCGAGCGCAGCTCTTTGCCGGCAGGCAAACTCCAGATTTTGATGGTTTCATCAAGGCTGCACGTGGCAAATTTAGTGTTCGCACCATTTACGAACACTCCGAGAACCTCGTCGGCATGCTTGCCCACGACCTTATCTTCATAGACTCTTTGCTGCGCGTCGAGCCGTCCGACTGCCGCTGCAACAAGGATAATGAGAAACATATACAAATGGTTGCATCGTTTCATAGATACTGACCTCGAAAAATGGAAGAAATAACGAATAATATTGACATAATCTGTTGCAATTGAGGTTTTTACAGCGAGCGAATCAGCAGTGCCATATCTTTAAGCAACGAACATAGTTCGAGTACATCACGCCGCGACAGCACTACTGTGGCGTGCTTAGGCGGCGGCGCAACGACTATTTCCGTCGTAATCTCCGCTTTCTTTTTTGCTTTGCCGGCGTACTTTTCTTTGCGAGGTGCGGCGGCCGTGTTCCCGTCCGTTGTTTTCACGGCTGTATTCGGCTGACCGTAGCGACGGGTTATCTCTTTTTTTGCTTCCTTAATCGAATAATTTCCCTCGCGTAATAATTTGCGTATATCCAATAAAACGGCGAGGTCTTTTTCATTATAGGCTCTGTTACCCGCACGATTTTTACGCGGGCGCAATTCCTCAAACTCACGTTCCCAGTACCGCAGAATATACTGTTCCTCTCCCGCTAAAGTACTGGCTTCGCTTATGGAATAATACATTTTTTGCGGCGTGGCTTTTCTCACGATTCGTATTCGGCGAAAACAACATATCAATTTGACGACACCGAGTATCGACAAGGGTAGTAAAATACGGATTTTTTTTCTACTATCCGCGTAGCAAGTATTTTTTCAGCCTATATCGCCTATTTTTTTTGCGAACAGGGTAATATGCTTTTTTTTTGTTTATCGCTTATTCGGTCTTTTTATAGGCTTAGGCGCAACGCTCGGCTGTTCCGGCGCAGTGGCACCGGCATAAGAAAAATCTGCCAATATTTCTGCAAGTTTGTTTTCGGTTTGCTTGTACAATCCGACCGAGCCGCCATTGAAAATAAAACTGAAAGCAAAATGCTCGCCATCAGCCGAGCGAACATAGCCCGCAAGTGCGCTGGTATTTCTAAGCGTTCCCGTTTTTGCGCGTACATTACCTTCGGCAGACGTGGATTTCATTCGTCGGCGCAGAGTTCCGTCTACACCCGCAACAGACAGCGTCGCCTCGAATTTTCCGCCGAATAGTTTTACCGCTCTATTCAAAAGTTCCGCTTCTGTGGCTGCAGAAATCAAATTCTTACGGCATAATCCGGAGCCGTCCGTCATACAAAGTCCGTCGCTGTAAATATTTTCTTTTTCCAAGCATTCCTTTACTACTTGTGTAGCGCGTTTTGCAGTATTCTTTTGTCCGCCGGCTTGTGCACCAAGCATCTTGAACACGTGTTCGGCTAAAAAATTATCGCTGTTTTTATTTACAGCCGCGCACATTTCCGCAAGCGGACGCTCGAACGTGGCCAGCACCGTAGTGCTTTCTGGTTTTACGCGCCGCCCCACATCGCCGCTTACAGCAATCCCCCCCGATGTCAGGCGATTCCGCAATGCGCCGGCAGTTACTATATCGGGATTTTTCATAACAAATGCGGCCGAATACATTCCGCCGCGCCCCACGCCTCCGCTTACCATAAACTCTTGTATTCCCCATTCGTTTAACCGAGTCTGCACCATTACTCTCGGCGTTGCCGCTTTGCGTGTTTTACGCCTCGGACTATGTGGCGGCAAAGGCATAGCGTCGCCGTAACGTTGCGACACCGCAGGCATAAGCGAAAATATTGAAATTGTCCGCTTAGAGCCGCGTTTTTTGATAGGCTTGGCTTTTTGTACGCGCTTTGAAGGCTTTTTGCCGGATATTTGCTTTTTGGGTTTAATATATTGCCGTTTCTGTTTTATAACCTTTTTTTTGGCCGGAAGGTTCCGTAATGCTGACGTTTTTTGCTTCGGCGAGGTATTTTTTATTGCAAGCGGCGAAGTTGTATTCGTAATAATACGAAAAGCATCTGAAGGCGGCATTGTTTGAACACGCGGAGGCCGGCCCGGGCTGACTATAACTTGTACGGAATTGCGATTCAGACCTAATGCAGTTATAGGCGGCAAAGGTTCTACAACTTCGCCGTCACCGCTATAAATATGGCGTTCCGTAATAGCATCGAAATATGAGCCGTCCGCATAAACAGCACCCTCGATTTTCTTAATGCCAAGAGCAACCAACTTGTCGGCAAGTGTTTCAATGTCGCCTATTGAAAGCAACGCATCTCCGTATCCGGCAATATAAATATTGCCCCTCAACACGCCGTTATCAATACCTTTTGCATCGGTAAATATTTTTGTGGGAATGGTTCCGTCTGCGCCAAAACGGTCAAATGCAACAAAAGTCGAGAATAATTTAGTTGTAGAGGCCGGCGTAAGTGCAGTTTTCGAATGTCGCTCGTAGCAGACGGCTTGATTGTCAATAGAATAGACGCATAAGCTTTTGCGAGCACCCGAAAGCCTGACCGACTGAATGACGGCATCAAGCCGTGCCGCAAGCAACCCCAGCGCAGCCGCCGAATCCGATGCGGATAAACTCGATTGAACAGAACGTTTCAAAACAACGGGAACTTCACTCGAACCCGGCACAGAGCATATCAATAGTACCGATAGGATAACAAGCACCCGAAAGCGTTGTCGTGTCATAGATTTTCTCAACATAAATCGGAAGGCGATAGCGCACGGCAAGGCTGCTGCTGCACAGCCGGCGGAAGAACTATCCGCAAAAATATGGCAAAAAGTGCATATATTCCCGAAAAACGGCAAAATCTATTAGAAAATCCAAGCAAAAGTCTGCAAAACGAAAGGCTACAACGGCACCTGCCGTTTCCAAACGCTAATGCCCGTGAGCCTCACCCTGATTCGTCATTTTTGCCATAATAAAAAATGCACCTTTTACAACTATTTTTACATTCGACGGAATGTCTTCAAGTAAAGTAATTTCAGTATAACCTATGTCCGTAACACCTTTCTTAACAAGAATTTTTTTAAACGTTAACGCATCGCCTTCCTCTGCATCTGACGGCGAAGCTGTTTCATGCGATTCGTGAGTATGGCCTTCATGCGATTCATGAGTATGGCCTTCATGCGATTCATGAGTATGGCCTTCATGCGATTCATGAGTATGGCCTTCATGCGATTCGTGAGTATGGCCTTCATGCGTATTATTTTCCGAAACAATAAAAATGTAATCCAAACCCTGATAATTGACTATTGCCTCGTTCGGAACAGCGTCCAGCACCGCCGCGTCTAAACTAATCAATGCAGTAACATTCATACCGTCTATCAAGCCTTGTTTATCTCCCTCGACGTTGGCATGAACGGCAATAGCTTTCGTATTAGGTTCGAAGGTATTTGAAATTGCAAAAATTTTTGCGTCGTATTCTTTGCCCGGATTATTTGTAAGAGTAAAATGTATGATTTGCCCATCTCTTAATTTGCCGATGTCCTTTTCATATACAAATAAATCAAGATGAAGCCGGCTATTGTCTATTACTTCGGCTACCGGATTATTTACATCTACATAACTGCCTATATTGACCGAAATATGACTTAATGCACCGCTGATAGGACTTACCACCGAAACAATACTTTGTATATTTTCGTGTGAAAGTGTTTTTGCATTTATTCCGATAAGCTCCAATTGTTTTTGCAGGCTTACGGACTGCGCCAGCAAAGCCTTCATCTCGGCCTCGGCTTGTTGCATTATTTTAAGCGCGTTTGCATCGCCTTGTTGCAGCTCCGATTGTCTTTTGTATTCAATTCTTGCCAAATCGAGTTTTGATGCTATGCTTAAATATTCCTCTTGCATTGCGATTAGAGGCACGCTTGCTATCGTGGCAATAATTTGTCCTTTGGCAACGGCACTTCCGGCTTGAACCGAAATTGATTTTACGATTCCGCTTATAGGTGACGTAATATTCGCTTTATTTTGATTGGGCGCTTTAAGTATTCCGTTTGCTTTTATTGATGCAGCAAGTTGTTTTTTTTCGAGTTTGCCGAATCCTATTCCTATAGATTTCATCTGCCGTGCGGTTAAAGTCGCCGCCGATAAATCTTCGCTGCCACCTCCGTGAGTATGCCCCGGCACAGAGCTTTTACCGGAACACGCGGCAAAGGCAATTGCGGCAGTAACTATAAAGAAAACACCGAGGAATATTTTCATATTTTCTGTTTTTTTATTCATATTCATTTTTTATTTTTATATGCCGAGAATGAAATTGATTTGAATTACCGCCCGATTAATATCGCCGATTGAGCGCAAATAGTTTAATCGGATTTCATAGGCGTTTTGCGATGCTTGCAGATACTCCACATAGCCGATATTGCCGCGCCGATACGAAAGCGCAGCCACACTTACCGCCGACTCCGCAGCCGGCATTGCGGAACTCTTGTAAAAATCATATTGCAGCAGATTTAAATTATATTTTTTAATAAGATTTTGCAATTGTGCGCGCAGAACCGATTTCTCGTTATCGGCTTCTTTTTGCAAAGCCTGCACCTGTAGATCCAAAGAAGCGATTCTTGACGTACTGCCGGAAAATGCGAGAGGAAAAGCAAGTCCAATATTTACTCCCTGGAAACGCTTGCTTTGGTCGAAATATATTTCTTGGCCATTAATATTTTGAGTTCCTATTATTGATTGATTAAAATATCCTATCACTAAATCCGGAAAAAGCGCGGCGCGCTCGAGTTCTGCGGAGCGTTCGGCGGATTCTGCGCGCCGATACCGCACGTTCAGACCGGGATTGTAGGCAATGCGCGATGTGTCAAATATTTCCGGCAACGCCATAGGCTTGTATTCCGCCGGTACGGCAACGTCAAACTCTTCTGAAGAATTAACAAGTGTTTTCAATGAATTAAGCGTTGTTTCAATGTCGGTTTCAATTTGCTTAATCTGAATTTTTACCATATTTCGCCTGACCTCGGCCGTATTTTTTTCCAAAAAGCCCGATTCGCCTGTTTTATGCCGCAGCGAGGCTACGCGCTCGAAATCCGTATACGCAGAGTCTATACCTGCAAAAGTTTTTTTATTTTCAAGTAGAAAAATATAATCGTAATAAAGTGTTTTAATCTGCATTATTATTTCGCTTGAAGCAGCTTGCAACATCATTTCACGCTCTTGCGATTCGGCGTCGAATAAATCTGCTTTTGCTGCAAAATACATAGGGAACGGAATAGTTTGCGACAGAGTAAATCCTAAATCGCGATTGATACTACTGTATTGTCCGTATTGCAGATTAAACTCGGTATCAGGAAGTTCAAACGTGGATTTTTTTATTTTTTCCGATGATTTTACACTTAATTTTCGGGCTTGTATTTGCAGATTATTTTTCAGCGCGGCATTGACTATGCGTTCCAAGTCGAATACGGGCTTTTCGGAAATTTTACACGCTTCGGCAGAGTACGAGCCTATCAGCAAAATAATGGCCGCAAATAATGCGGCTGGAATATAGGATGTATTTTTTCGTCGTTTATTATTTTTATTTTTTTTATTTGTAAAAATTAAATATAAAAGCGGCAGAACGAAAAGCGTAAGGAAAGTTGCGGATATCAATCCTCCGATTACCACAGTAGCAAGCGGCTTCTGCACTTCCGCGCCCGCACTATGCGAAAATGCCATTGGCAAGAAACCGAAAGAAGCGACTGCGGCGGTCATCAGCACGGGGCGCAACCGCGTGGCAGCCCCTTTTTTCATTCTTTCCATTATATCGGCAACGCCCTCTTTTTCCAAATTGTTAAAAGCAGATATAAGCACAATGCCGTTCAGAACCGCTACGCCGAATAAGGCAATAAAACCAATACCGGCCGAAATACTAAAAGGCATATCGCGAATGATTAAAGCAAAAACTCCGCCTATTGCACTCATAGGAATTGCCATATAAATCAGCACGGCCTGACGAACCGAATGAAAAGTAAAAAATAACAATACAAAAATCAAAGCCAACGCAATCGGAACCGCGATTGCCAAGCGTTTGGAGGCAACTTGCAAATGCTCGAAAACTCCGCCGTAAGAAAAATAATATCCTTCGGGCAATTTCACGTTTCGGCTCAATATGTTTTGAATATCTTGGACAACGCTTTCTACGTCGCGTTTTGCCGTGTTGAAGCCTATTACGATTCGTCGTTTGCCGGCTTCTCGGCTGATTTGCGCCGGGCCTAATTCATAACTAATTTCCGCTACCTGCGAAAGAGGTATTTGCGCACCGTCGGGTGCAGGCAGAAAAAGTCTGCCTATATCACTTATATCGTTTCGATAGGCACTATCCAAGCGCACAACCAGGTCGAATCGTCTTTCGTTCTCAAATACAACGCCCGCTTTTCCGCCTGCAAACGCTGCACTGACTATATGGTTAATATCTTCGATATTCATTCCGTAGTTGGCAATTTGCGAACGATTATATCGAATGGCAATTTGAGGCAAGCCCTCAGTCCGCTCTATCATAGGCACGGTTGTTCCGGGAACTTTCCGAATTTCGTCGGCCGTTTTTTTTGCATAGGCAAGCAAAGTATCTAAATTTTCGCCGAAAATTTTAACGGCCACGTCTTGTCGCGAACCGGTCATAAGCTCGTTGAACCGCATCTGTATCGGCTGGTTTTTTTCAAAAAACACGCCCGGAATATCGTCGAATTTATGTTCTATTTTTTCGGCTAATTCATCGTAAGAAATATTACTTTCCCATTCGCTCTGCGGTTTGAGAATTATCATCATATCAGTCGCTTCTACCGGCATCGGGTCGGTAGGAACTTCGGCCGAGCCGGTTTTACCGACAACCATCTTTACCTCGTCGAATTGCAGAGCAAGGCGCGATGCCTGCATACTTGTTTCAATACTCTGGCTTAACGAAGTTCCCTGCGGCAATATACAATGAAAAGCGAAATCGCCCTCTTGCAAAGTCGGAATAAATTCGCCGCCCATACCGAAAAAAACATATGCCGCAACAATAAAAATTGCAGCGGCCGCAGTTATTACGTAATTTTTTACACGAACGGCTTTTTCCAGCAACAGCAAATAAATTTGCGATAAATAATCCATTATTCTATCGCTGAATCCCGCATTGCCGCGGGCGGTTTTCGGCAGGAATAATGCGCAAGTTACGGGTATGTATGTAAGCGATAAAATCAATGCTCCCAATATGGCAAAACTGACTGTTTGCGCCATTGGTCTGAACATTTTCCCCTCGATACCGACAAGTGTAAGAATCGGTATGTACACCGCAAGAATAATAATTTCGCCGAATGCCGCGCTGCTACGAATTTTTGAAGCGGATATATAAACTTCTTGGTCCATCTCGGCTTGCGTTAATTTTACCGTAGAGCGGCGCAGTCCCAGATGATGCATGGTTGCCTCTACAATTATTACGGCTCCGTCAACAATCAGTCCGAAATCTATTGCGCCGAGGCTCATCAAATTAGCCGAAACGCCAAAAATGTTCATCATTCCGAGCGCGAAAAGCATTGACAGAGGGATTGCCGACGCAACGATTAAACCTGCCCGTAAATTTCCGAGAAATAATACAAGTGCGAAAATTACAATCAAAGCACCTTCCACAAGGTTTCTTTGCACTGTGGAAATGGCGCGATTAACCAAATCTGTTCTATCGAGAAACGGCTCTATTATCACGTCGGGCGGCAATGATTTTTGAATAACGGGCAGTTTTTCTTTTATCCGCCGAACTACGTCTGCGCTGTTAGCACCCTTCAGCATCATAATCACTCCGCCTACCGCGTCTTTCTCACCGTTATACGTCATTGCGCCGTACCGCGGCGCACTGCCCAAACGAACTTCCGCAACGTCTTTAATTAGAATCGGAATATCGTTCGGATTTGATTTTACGACAATATTTTTAATATCGTCAAACGAATTAATTAATCCCACGCCGCGAATAAAATAAGCGTTGGGCTTTTTATCAATATAAGCTCCTCCCGTATTTTCATTGTTTTTTTTCAATGCGGTAAAAACTTCGGGAACGGTGATTTGCATTGCTTGCAATTTATTGGGGTCGAGGGCTACCTCGTATTGTTTCAGCAAGCCTCCGAAGCTATTCACCTCCGCAATTCCGGGCGTTCCGTATAATTGCCTTGCAACTATCCAGTCCTGCATTACCCGCAAGTCCATTGCAGAATATTTACGCTCTGCCGACTCTGCAGGGTGTATAATATATTGATAAACTTCGCCTAAACCGGTACTGACCGGCGCCAATTCGGGAGTCCCTATATCGGGCGGAATATCCCGCGTTGCTTCTTTGAGTTTTTCATTTATCAGTTGCCTCGCAAAGTAAATATCGACGTCTTCGTCGAATACAACGGTTATTACGGACAGTCCGAAGCGAGAAATACTTCGCAACTCTTCCAAATCGGGCAAATTGGCAAGCCCGCGCTCGATGGGCGAAGTAACCAATCGCTCAACTTCCTGCCCCGCAAGTGTAGGGCAAGCCGTTATGATTTGCACTTGATTGTTTGTAATGTCGGGAACAGCGTCTATCTGAAGTTTGGTCGCGCTCCATACTCCCCAAATAATCAGAACCAAAGTCAGCAACAGGACGACGAATTTGTTTTTTATACTGAACGAAATAATTGTATCCAGCATTTTATCGGATAATTAAATTATGGCAGAAATCAAGCGTTTTTTATATTTTTGACGATATAAGCAGATGCGTTATTCGCCCCGCGGGAACGTAAGCCTGAAACCGCCGTAAAAAGTTCGCTCATCAAGCGGCCCCCACACAAGCGAAGCGTCGAAAAATTGCCCGAAAGGATTATGAGCGTCAATGATTGGCGAGGGCTGAATATAATTTGTAATATTCTCAACGCCGAAGTATAATTCGAAGTTGCCGAATTTTTTAGAAATTTGAGCATTAGCACGGAAAAATCCGTCGAAATTTTCGGGTAAACGCAATCCGTCGGGATTATCGGCCGTGAGCGGAATACGTCCGCCGCCATTCCATATCAATGTAGTGCCTAATTGCCAATTTTCGAACTCGTAATTAACCGTACCGAGGAAACGATGAACGCTCATCAACGGACGCAACTGCAATAGTCCGCCGGTAGTTGCACGTGTGTCGGTAATGCGCCAAGCGGCAGTAACGTCAAAGCCTTTTGCGGGGGTGAGCATAATTTGCGCCAATGCGCTATTGGCATACGACGTGCCTTGTAAATTCCCTATATGAATCTCGCGCGGGCTTCGGTCGAAATCCACTATCATTTGCTCGGTAAAATCTGTGCGGAAAAATTCTGCGTCGAACGTTGTGGGCATATCCCAAACATCGAATGTCGTGGTGATCGAAAGTCCGTAATTCCACGCTTTTTCGGGACGAATATCCGGCTCGGTAAAAATACGGCGCGAATTGGCAAAAGCCGAAAAATTATCGGCTATAATATTCGGAACGCGGAAGCCGCTGCCGGCTGAGGCACGTAGCGACGTGTAGTCTGTTAGTGCGTATTTCAGATGAACGCGAGGCGTAAAAACCGCACCGTAAATATTATGAAAATCTGTACGTACGCCGATAACGGAAGTAAGATGCGGCGTTAAATTGCTCGTGTATTCAAGAAAAATTCCCGGAACTGATTCGGCTCTGCGCAACGATGTATCAATGAATTTTTCATCGTAATTATCAAGTAACCACGACGCACCCGCCATAATATACTGCGCGTCGCTAAAAGCAATGCGTGCCAATGCCTTCGAATAAAAGGTTTTTTGCAATCCGGAGTATTCCCGCGAACCGAAATAAGACTGCTGGTCATGCCATGTGCCGCCCAGCACCAATGCAAGTGCCACATCGGGGTCATAAGCCGCATTAAGCAACCCTATTTTTGCATAAGTTTCATAGCGGTTTGTTCGTGTTCCCGTTCCGTAGCGCACAAGCGAGCCTCGGTCAGTTTCGGGATTAAAATCCGTTTGTCCGCCATCGTAGCGGTCGCTTAAAGCGCGAACTACAACCTGCGTTTCTACTGCATCGTCATTGTAATACCAACGTGCCAAACCGTTAATTTGCCGGAACTTGGGCATATCCAAAAAGCCGTCGTCGTTTTGGTCTGTATTCTCCGCAAAGCTTCGGCCATGCAACATAACGGCTGCCGATGAATGTTCTCCGAGATTTTGCGTAGCTATGGCATTGAGTTCGTAACGCCCCGTATTGTTAGCGTAACCGTTAAGAAACAACGGGTCGGCGATTTGTGATTTTCTTAGTTCCACGTTGATTTGTCCGGTAATGGACTCGTAACCTGATATTACGGAAGCGGCTCCCTTTGATATACTGATAGACTCCATCCACGGACCGGGGAAATAGTCCGCACCGAACGGCACGGCAAGTCCGCGTATAGATGGTACTGCTTCCGTTAATATTTGTGTGTAAATACCTCTCAATCCAAGCAATTGAATCTGCTTGGAGCCTGCAATGGCATCGGAATACGAAGCCTCGGCAGAAGCATTTTTTTCGAATGATTCAGACAAGCTGCAGCAAGCCGATTTACTTAAATCGCGCGAAGAAATCGTTTCGGTTTTTACCGCAACTTTCGAGATTACGGCAGATTCTGCCTCTACCGTTATCGCAGCCGTTTCCAGCGAAGCCCGCAGATCTATTTCAATTTGCGATACATTTGGGGCAATCGTCAACGTATCAGAGCCATAGCCTACGTAACGCACCAATAATCGCGTTGCACCGTCGGGGCGTTTCAGGTTAAATTTACCGTCCTTATCGGCGAATGCTCCGGCAGAGTAGCCGAGCCACTGCAATGTTGCACCGGCAAGAGGCTTAGTAGCTTCGGAATCAATTCCGCGAATAATACCGCTTAACGATTTTGAAGATTGTGCTGTTGATATTTGTACTGAAACCAAAGAAAGTAAAAGAGCCACACCGCCCAATCGAAAGGTGCGGAACTTATGCAAAATGTCGAATATTTTAAACGTTGCCATAAGAGTTCCTCGTTTTATAGATTAAATACGCCGCACAAGCGTAACGCTCTGCCTCAATATCGAGTACATTGCGCAAAAAAGAAATCGGAGATTTTAATTGACAGGAAGTAAAAACTTGTTTGGATACAAGCCTTTACAAGCTATGCGTCTGCTACTGTACGCTCTTGTGTTTACAGAAAAAAACCGCAAGTGAACGGCAATAAATTACCACGTACCGAAGCACATTCCGCAGATTTGGAGAAAGGGCAGTCTTATAGGCGTAAATTACACACGAGGGCGAGCGTTTGCCGAACGCTTGGCGGGGCTCCGCGTATGGGAAGTGCGGACAACGGAAGAATTTCAGGAATAAATGCGGCTATATCAGCCGAAATTATCTCAAAGACAGGAGTAATATCAAGCACGGCCGTATGCTGCTCTTTTGTGGGCAACCAGCCGCTGTTTTCAACTTTTTTTATCTCGACTTTTGTTGTGCAACAATCATTGCCGCCGCTGTTTTCATCACAATTATCGGGCGTGCCGCAGTCGTCGCAACGATGTACATACGCCGATACACTTTCGGGTATATCGCAACAATATGCCTCGAACAGCGGTATCCCGGCCGAACCGGACACAACCGCCAACGAAAGCAATATTGCAATTATGCGACTAAACAACAACATAAAGCAAGATAATAGAACTTGATTATCTTTTTGTCGAAGATGCTTTCTTCGATACAATGCACAAAAATAGCGACATGTGCTATTTCATTGCGTATAGAATTGTCAAAAATAGGTGCAAAATTCTAAAAAACGCATTTTTAAGTATTGACCTGCAATATCTCGCATAGGTTTGCTAATAGCGATAAGTGAACTGAGCCGAGATTTGCAAAGGTCGTTGATCAACAATATATTGCGATTGGCCATCACCATAATTTACACGCAGTTCCGAAACAGACGACTTCCGAAATAATATATCAAGTCGTATATTCGGAGCTAAATAAATGCCGCCGCCAAGCGCCAAAATATCGTTTTTTGCTCCGGCTATATCACGGGCGTAAGGCGATGTAACACTCGTATAACTTGCGCGTGCAACAAACGGCGATTCAGGAATTTCATATTCCGCGCCGAGTCCATATATCGTTTGTCCGACCAATGTACGCAGCATTTCTATATTCAGCCGTTCAACCGAAGGCGCAGCATCGCTGAATTGAAGTTGCGCAGCATCGCGATATTCTGCTCCTGCCGCAAAAGTAAAGCCTTTGACATGCAAAGAAAGCCCGGCACTAAACATAAAAGGAGTTGTTATATTATAGGAATTTCGTGTGTCGGGCTGCTCGGCCGAATTTTTCGAGTTATCGTCGAAAACGGCTGAAAGAGTTCGGCCGAAATGCTCGTCAATTTGATAAAAAGTCGGCGTTTTAACGGCAAGGCCAAATCGAAAGAAATTTTCTACACGCCCCATAATACCTATTGTTCCGCCGAATCCGCCGATTTGCTGTTCGATTGATTCTGCCAAAGTTAAATTATTAAAATCTACGGAAGCAAAATTAACCGGGTCAAATTTGTTGTAAACGTTCAATATATCGCTTTCCCGATATTCGCGAGAGTAGGAATACGCGCCCCATTTTCCGGTAATTGTAAATCCGACCGAAACATTTGGCGTAAGGTCAAAACCCGCACCGCCCGAAAGATTGTGAATTCCGCCGCGCTCGCGTATAAATCCTTGCTGCCAAAGATTTCCGTTTATCGGTGTTTTGAATTTTCCGCTTACGGTATCCGCCAAATACGTCTGAAAAGCGAGATTGTCGGCAAGTACATTGGTTTCGTTTATCAAAGATTGAACAATTGACGAGGACGAATTAAATGCACCGAAAGAATACGTGTTAAAAAACGAGTTTTCGTAAACATAGCCGATGGCAACGGACGCAGCCCCTTGCTTTGTTGAAAATGGTGCAACTATGCCCAGATGCGTAGGCGCGGCAGAGTTAGAGCCAAGTACTTCCTGCCGCCCCAAGAAAGTCGTGGTCGTTGATTGACGCAAGAAGTCCAAACCGAAAGAAATTTCGCTTTTTCGGACAATGGAAAGTCCTGCCGGATTGTAGCCAAGAGCGGCAAAATCATCGGCTACGCCGTTGTATGCTACGCCTAATCCGCCCGCTCTCGACGAGCCGTAGCCGTTGTACTGCATAAATCTAAGTGCGTCTTCGATAAATTGCGCTTGCGCCGAATAGACACCCGAAACAGCTGCCGTTATGAACAGCAGGAGAACTTTGACAAAAGAATTTATGGTCATGGATTTCTCCGCCGTGAATTTGCAGGTGTATGTTGCGGGCTTTGCGGCTTTTCCGCAGTACGCGCCGGTGCAACCGCCTCACGGGAACGTGTGCCGCGCATGGTATTTGTTCCCGAGCTTTCGCGCCTTGTTTCGCCTGCCGGAGCAAGCACGGGAACATCGCGATACTCCATAACTTTAATTTTGTCGGGTACATTGTCTTTTTTCTCCGGTTCGGAACTGCGTACCCGATTGTCCGTGGTAACAGCACTTCCGTCGTTCAGCTCTGTTGCTTTAATTTTGTCTTGTGCGCTTATCTTTTTCTCTGTTACATTGCCGCGGCTACGGTCGCCCGTAGTAATAATAGTGCCGCTGTTCGTGCGTCCGTCATTATTGCTTTCGGGGGTGAATTGGCCGCGTTGCGCGCCAAAATTACGGGTGCCTGTGCGTTGCGGAGCGGCAGGAACGGGCGGCTGCCAATCGGAGTACCAAGGCCGCCGCCAAAATCTATGGTCGGGATAGTAGAATGTGCTGCCGTAAAATGGATTGTAATCGTACCAAGGTGAATACCACGGATAGTACGGCGCGTAATAGTACCTTGCATAGCCGTAAGAAATTCTTGCAGACGTGTGCGAGAATCCCGGCCAATCATAATATCTGTCCCACCACGGCACAATTACGGGAATATAGCCGTAGGCACGGTAATCGGTAGTATACGCGCCGCCGTCTGTATGCGAAACATCGGTCAATGTATTGCGGCGATTGCTTTCTTCAATCGCAGGTATTGCCTCCGCCGAATTATTATAGCCGAAATACTCTGAACGCGGCGAAGTGGAGACGCAACCTGCAAGTACGATAATGGAAATCGAACACAAAGCCGGTAAAATATACTTTTGCGCATACATAACATTTCTCCGTCATAGTGAAGAAAAGGCGTATTTTCGCAACGTGTTATTGCTTCAACGCATCACAGATGAAAAATAACGCACCCGAGTTTATTTTAACACTTGGAAACAGCAACGATATTGTAAAAATCGAGCGTCAAGTTGTGTAGACGACGCAACAATATGGAAAGTTACCGCGTATCTTTCGCACACAGCAAATTTACGATAAAAATTCTTGCGTATTTCTCGATAAACGCAAATAAAACCTCATGATTTCGCCGTCCATTCTTCGTCTTGCCGCAGTTTTGGCTCTTGTGTTCAGAGTTATTCTCGACGTGGCATTTTTTGCAGGCGGCAGTTATACGGACGTTTATCGTGCCATTACATCATTTCTTTCGCTTGCAGCCGCTACCGCCATAGGCTATCTGTTTTACCGCCACGAATGTGAAGGAAATATTGACGAACAAAGCGGCTATAACCACGCAGATTATATATCGCGACGTTTAACTACAACCATATATCTTACTTTAATAGTCATTATCGGCGGAGTTCTGGCAGAAGTAATTGCCGACGAGAATCGAGGCTTGCCCACCAATATTCTTTCTACAATTATATTCGACGATGCGGCCGCACTTATCGTTTTTGCTTCGCTTTCATTATTCTTCTTGTATTATTGCGTTACGCAACGCAGACGACATCATAAAACACGCGCCCTGACCAGAATTCTCTTGATTGGCGGCGGAACGGCATTTTCCCTGCTTTTTATTCTCGCTCTGTTTGGCGAATCGTCGTTTGCATTGGAATTTTCCGCCCAAGCATATCTGCTTATAGTAGGACTGCTTAATATACGCCGTTTGCAATGGGTAGATGCAGTTACATCGCGCGAAAAACGCCGCCTGCTTTGGCTTGGTGCTACAAGTTGCGCAACAATTATCGGAGTGCTGATTATGGCGCATGCAACCGATTTGGACATAAAACTGAATTTTTTCCTGCCCGGTCTTGATTTCTTCTTCAAAACCTCCTCGACGCTGGCAGCGGCATATTGCGCCCGGCTAACGCTGGCGGCTTTAATGGCTTTGCCTACGGCCGGCGTAGTCGACCGACGCAACTCGGAAGTCGACTCACTTGCTTATCTGAACAGAATCGTCGCCGAAACCGTTGATTTTGAGAAGCTTACGGAAGTTGTTACGGAAAAAGCACGGCTTGCCTGCAACGCCTCGGCCGCGTGGATAGAGATGCATTCCGGGCACGAACGCATAGTAACCGCACCGCAGGGAATATCTTACGAATTGATTGAATGGGTGCATATAAATCCCGATTTTGCCGCAATAGTTTCCAATTGCGACGCACCTTGCCTGATAGAGTCCCTCGGCGAACATCCGCGCCTTGCAACGCTTGCGAAATCGGGTTCGGATTTCGTCAGGTCATTGATTGCAATGCCCTTGCTTTCGGGAACGACACGAATTGGCACTCTAATTGTAGTAAAACCGGATAGTTACGGATTCGAGCATGATGACCTGCGCCTGCTGACCGCATTTCGCGATAATGTAAGCATTGCGCTGGAAAATGCTCGACTACTGCATGATTCAATGCAAAACGAGCGTATTAAGCGAGAAATGACAGTAGCGCGAACCATTCAGCAACGCCTATTGCCGCAACAAATTCCTACTATTGACGGCTTTGACATAGGCGCACTTTCATATCCGGCTTATGAAGTAGGCGGCGATTATTATGATATATTGAGGCTTGGCGACGGAAGTTTGTGCATTTTGATAGGCGACGTATCGGGTAAGGGCATACCGGCGGCATTTTATATGGCGCAACTGAAAGGGGCTGCGCTCGCTCTCGCACGTGAAGTATCGGGCGCAAGAGATTTTTTATCGCGAATAAACGCTACATTGTTTGGAAACATCGAAAAGCAAATCTACATTACTTTGCTTTGCGTTGTTCTGCGCGAAAATCCTGCTTCTATGACCATTGCGCGCGCCGGACATATGCCGGCATTATTTAAGCAACACGGCGGAGTTTCGGTAATAACGCCCAAAGGATTGGGTGTCGGGCTTGCGTCGCCAAAGCTTTTCGACCGCACAATCGAAGAATTTGCAGTACCGCTTGCGCCCGGCGACGCTTGCTTGCTATTTACCGACGGCGTTAGTGAAAGTCGCAATCAAAACGGCGACGAACTCGGATACGAACCGCTTATAGACATTCTGCGCTCACCCGCTTCGCAATCGGCAGATGCGATTTTGAAAGAAATTGGCGCAGCCGCCGAGCGGCACAAAGGTACAGCCGCACAACACGACGACGTTACTGCCGTCGCTTTTGTATATCGCGGAACGAAAAGCGCGGAACAAAACTCGGAAAAACTGAGTATTGTAAGCACGACAACGGAATTTTCGATTCAACAGATTTGCAATTAGACTGTTTTTCTATAACTTGTAGAAAATTTGCTCATTTCTCGAAACAATTGGCACTATGGCGATAAATACCAAACTAACTATTGAGCATCGGCCGGATAATTCGATAGACAAACTGTATCTGCAAGGATATCTGGATATGCACACCGCGCCGCAACTCGAAACGTCGCTTGGAAATCTTGTGAAAGCCGGACGGAACAACATCATCGTTAATTTTCGCGACCTTGACTATATCAGCAGTGCCGGGCTTGGCGTTTTTATGGCATTCATCGAAGATGCGCGTATCGGCGGAGGCGACATCAAGCTTGCGGAAATGAAGCCTAAAGTATTTACGGTGTTCGACTTGCTTGGATTTCCCATGCTATTCGACATTGCAGAAAGCGAAGCCGATGCACTTGCAAAATTCACCGCTTGAATTATCGGGGTTAGATTATGCCGTCGTTCGATAATAATGAATACACAGCCCGAATTGAAGTTTCCGGTGCGGCCGAATCGCTCGAAAGCATCAGAAATTTTGTGCGCCGCCATGCCGAGCGCTGGGGCTTTTCGGAAGAACAAGCGGGGCTTATCGCTTTGGCCGTTGATGAGGCGTGTTCCAATATTATACGCCATTCTTACAAAAACGACACATCTAAAAGCGTAAGTGTGGCAATTCGTATAGAAGGCAGCCAATTTAAGGTTTTAATTATGGATTCGGGCGCAACTTTCAATCCGCTTTCCGTTTCTTCGCCAAATATGGAGCAATACTTCAAAATGTTTCGCAGCGGCGGGCTTGGAATACACATCATGCGCAAAGTAATGGATGCCATTTCCTATAATCCGGCGCAAACGTCTGCCGCACTCAATACACTGATTCTCTCAAAAAAACTGCCCTCATAATATCTTTTCATTCCGTAATTTTGTCGCTCAAATAAAAGTACAATGTTTCATTTTGCTCATGTTTGCAAAATGTTTTTCGGCCGAATATCGCACATTGTCGGAATTTTAGCCATTATTTATTGTACCATTACCCACAAATCATCTTTATAATATGCCCAAATCAGTTCTGTTTTCGCCCAAAGCTCCCGCACCGATAGGCCCGTATTCGCAAGGAATTAAGGCTACCGGTTGTTTTTTATTTCTCTCGGGGCAAATCGCTCTGGGTATGGACGGTGCCATGCACGGCGATAATGCGGCCGAGCAAACCGTGCAGGTATTGGCGAATATTTCGGCATTGTTGAACGAGGCCGGCTACTCGCCGAACAATGTGGTAAAAACCACAATATACCTTAAGGATATGAATGATTTTGCGGCTGTTAATACAGTTTATGGAGAATTTTTCGGTAAATCGAAACCCGCACGCTCTACGGTGGAGGTTGCACGTTTACCCAAAGACGCACTTGTAGAGATTGAAGTTATCGCTCTATGCGAAGACTAACGCTTTTTATTATGATAGCCTTCGGCACGGCAGCCGCGGCTGCCGTTGCCGCACCCGATTCTTCCGAGGCGGTGCGCAGCGGATTTATTATGCAAAAATCTCCGACAGATGCAGTTCTCTATTCGCTTGCTTTTCCGGGACTTGGTCAGGTTTATACCCAAACATATTGGAAAGTCCCGTTATTTGCAGGCGCCGCCGGTGCTTGTTTCTACGGAATTATAGCAAACAACTCATCGTTCATTAAGTATTCCAACGCAGCCGACGCAGCCATGGCCGCCGGCAAATCAGCCGCCGAAATCGCTATGATGCGGCAACAGCGCGAATATTATCGCGACCTACGCGACCTTTCCGGATTATTTCTGATAATAACGTATGTCGCCGCCGCAATAGACTCTTACACGGCGGCACATCTCTACGATTTCAACGTAGACGACAAGATTGCTCTCCGGCTTGTTCCCGACCCGGCGCGTAACGGCCTTGCGCTTGCTTTGCATTGGTAATTCCCGAACTACGGACTTTGGCTTTTTTGAGCACGTGCAAATTGATTGTCCTGCTAATTGCTGAATTGCGCCTTGAATGTACTCCAAGTAGTTGCAGCCTTATCTGCTACGGCTGAATTTGCATCACTCCAGCGGATTATGCTCCATTGCCCGCCGGAATTCGGTGCTATGGTCAGTCGCATAACGCCGGTTCCGCGTTTCGGAATTGCGGTTGCCGAGTGATTGACCACAAGCAAATAGTCGCCTATATACACGGCTGAATCCTGCGTAATCACATCGAAATATCCGCCCGAAATAGCAAGCGACGGCGGCACGTCTGCTGGAATTTTAGACATAAGCGAAATAAATGCTTGACGTTCTGCCGTAACTCCCCAAGACGAGAACAATGTTGCATAACGCGCCGCCACTTCCGCTGCAGGCTCAAAACGATAAAAATGATAGTCGCCGCGGGCAGTATCGGCAAGGCAAAGAGTAAAGTTTTCGGCATTCTTCTCTTTAACTGCATTTTTCAGATTTTCTATCACCAAAGACGGCATGGTTGGTGGCGTAAAAGACTGACCGCCGGCTACGGGCGACTCCGGCTCGCGGGTGGAAAACAATCCGCAGCCCGACAAAAAAACGATTGCGAAATACAAGTATAAAACCGTGCTTCCCAACGAACAATCAACCGATTCTGCAAATATTTTCACGTCTTTATTTCCACTGATTTTTCAAATTGCTTTTTAAACGGCTATACGGCTTTCAAGCGCACGCGAAAGCGTAGCTTCATCTGCAAATTCGAGGTCGCTTCCGATCGGAACTCCACGTGCTATTCGCGTTACTTTGACGTTGAGCGGCTTAAGCGAACGCGCAATGTACTGAGTGGTAACTTCCCCCTCCACATTGGGGTCAAGCGCGAGTATTACCTCTTCCACTTCGTCGACAACCCGCGCCACAAGCTCTGCAATTTTCAGGTCATTCGGCCCGACACCGTCGAGTGGGTTTATCGCGCCGTGAAGAACGTGATACAAGCCGCGATATTCACCTGTCTTTTCAATGGCAAAAACATCGTTAGGCTCTTCAACTACGCAAATTATCGTGCGATTGCGCTTGGCGGAGGAACAAATCGGACACGGATCTTTTTCTGTAAAATTAAAGCATATCGAACAAAACCTTACATTGGCTTTGAGCTGAGCAAGAGCTTCTGAAAACCTGCGAACTGTTTCATCGGGTTGGCGCAACAGAAAAAAAGCAAGCCGACGCGCTGTTTTGCGTCCTATGGAGGGCAGTCCTGCAAAAAGTTCGACTACGGCTTCAATAGATTCGGAGGTGTAATGCATTGTTAAGGTTACGTAGATATAATCGGCCCGGGCAGAACAAACGTGCTATGCGAAAGCGCGAAAAACATCGGATAGAATAAGACGGACAAAAAAACCGACGAAGATATTGACGGATTCGGCAACTTGGCAGATATATTTTCGTATTGTGTTCTATGCCGCGTCCGGCAAAATTAGCAATTTACGCGCAGATGTTTTGCCATATTTATTGGAAATGGTAAATTGCTCAAATAATACAAGCAACTATCGTACATTACACGCGAGAGGCAATGCAATGAGTATCTTCAATCGCATTACGGATATTTTCAAAGCGAACGTGAATGATGCTTTGGATAAAGCCGAAGATCCGGAAAAAATGTTGAAACAGATGGTTTTGGAAATGGAAGAGTCGGTGAATAAAACCACTCTTGCCGTTGCAAATGCCATAGCCAATGAAAAATCGCTTGACCGAAAACTTGGCAAGGCACGCGCCGAATCGGGCGATTGGCAGCAAAAAGCCGCGCAAGCACTCGGTGCAGGCCGCGAGGATTTAGCCCGTGCTGCTCTACAGAAAAAGCAAATTGCCGACAAGAACGTTCAGGATTTAGAGCCTATTTATACAACTGCCAAGGCAACTTCCGATAAAATGCGCCAGCAGTTGGACGCTCTCAAAGCAAAGCTTGAGGAGGCGCGCAGCCGCCAAAGCACGCTAATTGCACGCAGTCAGGCCGCCAAAGCACAAAAACAAATAGCACAAAGTTTCAGCGGCGTAGGTTCGGACGCTTTCAGTAAATTCGATAAATTCGAAGGAAAAATAGAAAAATTAGAGTCCGAAGCCGAAGCATTCGAACAGCTTGCCGGACAGAATACAAAACTCGAAGACGAGTTCAAGCTGCTTTCTGCCAATTCGTCGGTCGACAGCGAATTGCTTGCCCTTAAAGCCAGTATGGGAATGTTGCCGCCCGCAACGCCAAAAGATGAGCAACCTTAAGCAAGAGGAGCAGTTAATTATGGAAAACCTATCATTTAACGCGAAAGCAACGCCAATGGAAACGCCACAAGAATTTTTAGATGCTACGATTGCCCGCATAGAGGCAATTCTTGCTGCTCGCTATCCCGATTATCTGAATTTCGGCGGCGGTTCATTCGCAATTACACGCGGTTCGTCGCAAATAGTCGTTGTAGCACGCCCATATACCGACACAGACACGGCTATCGAATGTATCGCCAATGTTGTAACAGGCGGCAATATTACGCCTGAAGTTATGAAGTATCTGTTGCGTAAAAACGCCGAGTTGCATTTTGGTGCATTCGGTATGCTTTTCGACGGAACGATTATATTTAACCATACCATAGCCGGTGCTCATTTGGACGACAACGAGTTGCTGACCTCTCTCGATTCGGTAGCAACCATAGCCGACCATTACGACGACGAAATAGCAGCCATGACCGGCGGACATCGCGCAATAGAAGCCTCCGATTTAGAATAAACCTACGCGATTAATTCGCCCATACTTTATAATAATTCCGCAGAAATTGAATATCGGTACGCTTTGCCGATAATGATTCCTGCGGAATTTAATTTTTTTCACGGGAATACCCCTTTCTTTCAGTTGCTTCCGTTCCGAACATCCCGTTAAAATCCGGTGCTGTCGGCACTGCTTCGATTATTACTCAAGGCCGTCTAAGCGACAAGAAGCAACGGATTGCGTATTTTTGCCGCCTACGTCATTGCTTTGGATTTATTCGGTTCCGATTATGATTATTCGTTGCCACGCCGCGATAATTCGCACAGCCATAAAATTTGTCTGTATTCTCGCGCTGTTTCCATTATATACCTCCGCTCAGACTGCGATAAGGCCGGAAGCGTTGAAACTTCTTGATTCATCGCTTGCTTTACTCGATATGAAGCGATATGACCTTGCAATGCCATGGGGCGTTCCCGCAACCGATAGGCTTATTATGCCGGAAGTCGCTCGAATGTTTGCCGAGCCGCTTACCGCTTTCGACCGCGTTAAGTTCTATACAGACCGGCTGAAATCTCTTAACGGTAATAATATAGACGATTTTTCTTATGCTTTGCTGCCTGCCGCCGGTCTGGGAAATTATACGCCTGCCTATTACGAAGCGGCACCGAATACACGGCAAATAAACGAAATTCTCAAAATTACGCCGGATTCTCTGGTCGGTTTCATCGGTGCTACTACGTTGCAACGTTTTATTATGCCGCTAATTCCGGCTCTCAACGCCATTACAAGATCTCGTTCGTCAATTACAAGCGAAGAGATACTGTTGCAACTTTGCGATTCGTTGCTATTGCTCGATAAGGAAACCGAAACGGCAAATCTTTACGAACTCAAAGCCGGCGAAGAACGCTCGTTGCAACAGGCCAAAGATTTCTATTCGGCGGCGGCACAAGTAGATGCGGAAAGGCTGTATTCGGCTGGAATGTCGCTTTATCGTGCATATTTGAACCTTATTGCACCGGGCGAAGACGCACTCGCACTAATGCGCGACAGTATACGAACCATCGTAATTCAGACACAATACGGCAAAATAGCCCTTGGCGGAGCGGGCGACGACGTTTATGACGGCGACTACATACTGATACTTGACGTTGGCGGTAATGACCGCTATTATTTTCCGAATTACGACAAGAAAGCCGCCATCGGGCATCCTATTCGCATAACGATTGACTTGGGCGGCAACGATATTTACAATGGCGGCGATTTCTCGCTCGGCGGCGCGATATTCGGTACTTCACTGCTGTTTGACATAGCCGGCAACGATGTATATTCGGCAGGAAATTTCTCGCTTGGTTGCGGGCTTTTCGGTATCGGAATTTTGCATGATTTTGCCGGTGCCGACCGATATATCGGAAAAATTTGCACGCAAGGAGCTGCTGCCTTTGGTCTGGGAATATTGATTGACGACGACGGGAACGATTCCTATACTGCCGAATCAAATGCACAAGGCTTTGGCTCTACGCGCGGCTTCGGGGCTGTATGCGACCGCGCCGGCAATGATATTTATGCGGCTTGCTCACCTTTTCAGGATTTTCTGCGCTATGACGCCCACTTCGTTTCCTTTACGCAGGGGGCTGCATTAGGCAGCCGCCCGGTAGCCGCGGGCGGCATTGGAATTTTGGCGGATTTTCGCGGCAACGACACATATATTTCCGATATTTACGGACAAGGAACAGCATACTGGTTCGGATTGGGAGCCTTGTACGACGAGGACGGTGACGACCGCTATCAGGCTTATCAATATGCGCAAGGTGCCGGCGTGCACTTCGGTTTCGGTACGCTTTGGGACGCAAAAGGCTCGGACTCTTATATATCGCATGGCGTTTCTCAGGGTTGTGGGCACGATATTGCCATGGGTGCATTGCTCGACGAAGATGGCGACGACGACTATAACGCCGAAAGTTTATCGCTCGGCGGCGGGAATGCAAATGCCGTATCGCTTTTTCTCGACCTTCGCGGAAATGACGGCTACATTGCAAGAAATACCGGCAACACAATGGGTTATTCGGATTTTCGTCGAAATTACGGCATGATAGGGATATTTGCAGACGGCGGCGGAACCGACCAATACGGTGAAACTATACGCAATAATCGTATCGCACGGAAATCAACCTACGGCTTGTTTTACGATACCGAGATAATAGCAACGGAAACGAAACAGCGTAACGAACCGGCACTTACGCCGCCGGACGACCAAAAAGAGCCGTTACGCTCAACCCTCGACAGTTTATTCATTCAGGCTTCGGCGGCACCGCAGAAATTTCAGTATAACGTAGAGCCGGCACGCAATGCAATTATTGAACAAGGAGGTGCGGCACTCTCATTTCTACGTACTAAATTCGGAACGGAATCGCCTCGCGAAAGGCTTGCGCTCGAGATAATACTGCCTAAGATTTGGGACAAAGATTCGGTGCAAATATCATCTATTATTCTCGACTCGCTTGCTTCGGAAAATATTCTGACTTTTGGGCTGTGCGCTACAACGGCAGGGCGTAAAAAATTTATGCCTGCCGCGGCCACGTTGATAAGCAGATTAAATTCTGACGATTGGCGAATTTGCGCAACAGCGGCACAGCAGCTCGGCGAAATCGGCGATATTTCTGCGGCGCAGGCCTTGCAGCAATCGCTTACCGGTGCAGAGCCGCTTGTTCGGGCAAGGGCTGCATTCTCCATCGGTCAGTTATTGCCAGACACAGCATTGCGAATGTTGAAGCCGGCTATTTACGACTCTATGCAGATAACTCGAAATAGTGCAATACAAGGCTTGTTACGCAATAAAATTTTGCCCGTTACGATACTGCAAGAAGCATTTTCCGAGCATTTTACTTTTGAGGCGCGCCAAAGGCTTGCCGTGCTTATTTCCAAAGTTGACGAAGCCGATTCGGTTGCGGTAACGGCAACAGCGGATTTGGTCGTAAATCAGAAGAAAGTTCTTCGCGAGTATATTTACAGCTCGATTATCGAAAAACGATTTACCGTGCCGCAACAGCTAATAGCCCTAATTGCCGTATCGGAAAAGGACGAACGACTCGGACGATTGCTGGCGGGCAACGAGTTGCCGAAGCCGCCGGAAAATTCTGAAAAAAAATCAAAGAAAAAGAAGAAAAAAACAAAAGAACAATAACGATTAGAATGTGCTTGTTTCCGATGATTTCTGCCATACTTTAATTTAGCGCAGTAATGAAAACGTCCGTAATAATAGCTTCGGCAGGAACAGGCAAACGTTTCGGCACGGCTGTTCCTAAACAATACTTGGATTTATGCGGCTTACAAGTTATCGTGCGAACTCTTATGATGTTTGAAAATCTCAAGGAAATAAATACAATAGTCGTAGCGGTAAATCCAGAGTGGGAAGATTTTTTAAAGAATTTGACAGAACTTCACAATTTGACAAAAGTAGCCGATATAGTGCACGGCGGCGCGGAACGCAAAGATTCGATAGCCAATGCATTGCTTGCACCGGCCATAGCCGAAGACGATATAATTTTGGTACATGACGCGGCACGTCCGTTTGCCACACCGGATCTAACGCGCCGAGTAATTGCATCTGCGGCGGAGATGGGATCGGCTGTTCCGGTGATAATGCCCAAAGATGCGGTAAAACAAATCCGTTCAGATGGTTTTATTGATTATACGCTTGAGCGTTCAAATTTACGCCAAGCACAAACGCCACAAGGGTTTCGGGCTGAAATACTTAGGGCGGCATACGCATCGGCGGGCAATTTTGCCGGGGTCGACGATGCAAGTTTAGCAGAGGCCGCAGGCTTCCAGGTAGCTACTGTAGAAGGTGATGAAAGAAATATTAAAATCACTACTCCTCTCGATTGGAGCATTGCCCGACTGATTTTGGAAGTACATTCGAACGCATTATACGATGGAACTCAATTTTCAAGACAATAAGCCGTTCAAAGTGCTGATAGTAGGCGCACGCAGCAAAACTGCCGAAGCCATTACACGAATATTGCGAACGGAAACTGCGTGGAAACTTATTTTACTTTCTTCGGGGGTTTCTCTCGAAGAACACAGCGAATATATTTCGATTTACCCGACAAATTACAATGACCTGAAAAGTACCAAAGAGATTTTTCTGCGCGAAATGCCCGATGTTGTGGTCAATACCGCTGCAATGACCAATGTAGATGGTTGCGAGCTGAACAGACAAGAGGCGTGGCAAGCAAATGTTCAATGGGTGGAATTTTTACTGAGAATGTGCAAAATAACCGATGCGCGACTGATACACTTTTCTACTGACTACGTTTTCGACGGGCTTCGCGGGCCATACACGGAAACCGACGTGCCAAACCCGATAAATTATTACGGCAGGACTAAACTGGCCGGCGAAAATTTGTGCCGTTTATCTAATATCCCTTGTGCCATTATTCGCACAAACGTAGTATATGGTGTTTCGTCTTATGAACATACGGATTTTGCCCAATGGACTCTGGCAAAACTCCGTGAAGGGGAAAAATTCAATGTGGTAACAGACCAATTTTCAAACCCGACACTTACCGACGACTTAGGCCTGGTCGTTTATCGCATAATACTGAAAGAGCGCGGTGGAATTTACAATGCAGCGGGAGGCGAATGGCTCAATCGCTATGAATTTGCTTGTAAAATTGCCCATACATTTCAGTTTAGTTCCGACATTATTCATCCCTGCGTTACTGACGACATCAGGCAGCGGGCAAAGCGCCCGCTTCGCGGCGGACTTATAACGTTAAAAGCCGAAACAGACCTCGGCGTAAAGCCCGCAACGGTCGAGTCCGGCCTAATCACTTTGCGGCAACAGATATTATCTCTTGCCGAATCAGAAAAAAAGCGATAAAAAAACTAAAGCAAAAAAATTACCGGTAACTGACCGATAAGCAACGCTGAAAATTAATGAAAACTTCCGTTTTACTCAATGAATTAACCGCACTTGCAAACGAGGCCGGCTATCGGATTATTCGGGATAAAGGAACGTTTCGCGGCGGTTCGTGCATTGTTCGCCAAGAAAAGATAATTGTATTGAACAAGCGTCTTCCGCCTGAAAGCATAATAGCGATATTGGCACGGGTACTTGCCGATATTTCAGAGAATTTGTCGGTAAAGCCGGCTTTACGGGATATTATCGAGCGTGAACGGGTGGCAGCGCCAAAACGCAAATAGAATAAATATACTCCCGGCACCTCCCTGTTATTTTCTATCTATATGCCTGTTCAGGGCTGTTTTACAGCCGTAATTACATAGAGTTCAATAATTTATTACACAAATCTTCTGCAATTCATTGTTTGGTTTCTGATAGTGCGAAAACATAGTCCAAAATGCCTTCTTCCTT
>JAANMU010000930.1_pt1 | contig 30496 bp, 29 predicted proteins | sample 7279701 | NCBI WGS metagenome assembly JAANMU01 (sample SAMN14094539, study PRJNA606508) | bioreactor metagenome | isolation source: A lab-scale SPAN reactor treating ammonium-rich wastewater day 57 | place: Ireland: Galway | collected 2017-03-13
GAGTTTTAAATTCTTTATCTCTGTGTCTCCGTGTCTCAGTGGTTTTCTCTGGGCTTTTCCGTGCCAAGTTTATTGCTCGATTAATTTGGAAAAGTACAATATGTCGCATTATTGTAGCAGAGCGACATGAATGTCGCGTTACTTGTCTTCCGCGATGCTCTTGCCGCTATGCTTCAAAGCGGAATGCGCCGCGGCAAGACGCGCGATCGGCACGCGGAACGGCGAGCAGGAAACGTAGTTATTACCAATGATGTGACACAATTCGATCGAGTCGGGGTCGCCGCCGTGTTCGCCGCAGATGCCCACTTCGAGATCGAGGCGCGTCTTGCGTCCCTCGGAGATCGCCCATTCCATCAATTTGCCCACGCCATCGCGGTCGAGCGTCTGGAAGGGATTCTTTTCGAGGATACCCTGTTCCTGATACGTGATGAGGAAGTTGCGTTCGGCGTCGTCGCGCGAGTAGCCGTAGGTCATTTGAGTCAGGTCGTTGGTGCCGAAGGAGAAGAACTCGGCGAGTCTGGCGATCTCGCCCGCCGTCACAGCCGCGCGCGGGATTTCGATCATCGTGCCGAATTTGTAATCGAACCTGACGTTCTTTTCCTGCATCACCGCCGCCGCGATGCGTTCGAGCCTCGGCTGGATCCATTCCAGTTCCTTGACCGTGCCGGTCAGCGGGATCATCACCTCGGGCTTGACCACAATGCCGCGCAGCGCGCAATCCGCCGCGGCTTCGAAGATGGCGCGCACCTGCATCTCCACGATCTCGGGCATGTAAATGCTCAATCGGACGCCGCGCAAGCCCATCATCGGGTTCGATTCGTGCAGTCCGCGAACGGCGGCAAGCAACGCCTCCTTTTCCTCCAATCCCTCGGCCTCGCCCTTGACGCGCATCGTGACGACTTCCTCGAGAAGTTTTTCCTCCTCGGGCATGAACTCATGCAGGGGCGGGTCAATCAGGCGGATGATGACCGGGTAGCCGTCCATCGCCTCGAAGAGACCGTCGAAATCCTTGCGCTGGTAGGGAAGCAATTCGTTCAACGCGTCGGTGCGCCCGTCGCTGGTGTCCGAGAGGATCATGCGTTGGACGATGGGTAAACGTTCGGGTTCGAAGAACATGTGCTCGGTGCGGCAAAGACCGATGCCCACCGCGCCGTAGGAACGGGCGCGGCGCGCGTCCTTCGGGTAATCCGCATTTGCCCACACCTGCAGACCGCGCGTGGGCCATCCTTTCGGCGCCTTGCGGATGTCCTTGCGGGCGCAGATCTCATCCGCCCATTTCAGCAGGGTGAGCAGTTCGGTTTGTTCCTCGAGCGATGGCGAGATCGTGGGGATCTTGCCGACGTAAACCCTGCCTGTCGTGCCGTCCACCGAAATCCACTCGCCCTCGCGGACGATTTTCCCCCCGACGGACATCATGCGTTTTTCAAGATCAATCCTGATCGCCGACGCGCCGACCACGCAGGGAATACCGAACTGACGGGCGACGACCGCCGCGTGGGAGGTCGCGCCGCCTTCGCTGGTCAACACACCCTGTGAAGCGATCATCCCATGCACATCATCCGGCTTGGTGAACGGACGCACCATGATGACGTTCTGTTTTTCCTCCTTCGCCATCTTCTCCGCCGTGTCCGCGTCGAAGTAGATCTGCCCCACCGCCGCGCCCGGAGAGGCGTTGACGCCCTTGGCGAAGAAGGTTCCATTGTTCTCCGCGTTCTTGATCGCCGCGTCGTCGAATTGAGGATGCAGGAGCGAGTCCACGTTTTCAGGGGTGACGCGCAGGACCGCCTCCTCCTTCGTGATGAGTTTTTCCTTCGCCATATCCACTGCGACCTTCACTGCGGCTTTGGCGGTGCGCTTTCCGCTGCGGGTCTGAAGCATCCACAATTTGCCGCGCTCGATGGTGAACTCGACATCCTGCATATCCTTGTAATGCTTCTCCAGTTTTTTGGTGATGTCCATGAACTGCTTGTAGGCTCTGGGCATCTGGTCATTCAGGTGTTCGATCGGGTCCGCGTTACGGATGCCCGCCACCACATCCTCGCCCTGCGCGTTGAGCAGGTATTCGCCCAGCATTTTCTGTTCGCCGGTGGACGGGTCGCGCGTGAACGCCACGCCCGTGCCGGAGTCGGTCCCCATGTTGCCGAAGACCATCGTCACGATGTTGACCGCCGTCCCCAGGTCGTCGGAGATGCCGGTAGCCTTGCGGTAATCCACGGCGCGCTTTCCGTTCCACGATTCAAAAACGGCTTTGGTGGCGAGTTCGAGTTGTTTGTAAACGTCCTGCGGGAATTCAAACCCGACGTGACCCTCGAAGACCTTCTTGAAGGTATTGGTCAGTTCCATCCAATCGTCCGCGGTCATGTCGGTATCCACCTTGTAACCGCGTTTCTCCTTGTATTCCGCCATGGGATGTTCGAACACCTCGTCGTCCAGGTTGAAGACGGTCGTGCCGAACATTTCGATCAGGCGGCGATACAGGTCCCACACGAAGCGTGGGTTGTTCGTCAATTTGATCATCCCCTCCACGACCTCGTCGTTCAAGCCGATGTTCAGGATGGTGTTCATCATGCCGGGCATGGAGAACTTCGCTCCTGAACGGCAGGACACCAACAGCGGGTTGTTCGGATCGCCGAACGATTTCCCGGTCGCTTTTTCGGTGCGCTTCATCGCCGCGAGAACTTGGTCCCACATCCCGGCGGGAAACTTGCCGCTCTTGCGGAATTCGTTACAGGCTTCGGTCGTGACCGTGAAGCCGGGCGGCACAGGCACGCCGGCGCGCGTCATATCCGCAAGCCCCGAGCCCTTGCCGCCAAGCAGGGAGCGGACGCCTTCCCACGAACCGGCGTATCTTTCCGCGGCTTTCACCTCATCGAAGAGATAAACCCATTTCTTCGCCGCGCTCTTTTTCGAAACGGTTTTTTGTCCGACTGTTTTCCTTGCGATTTTTCCAGGTAAGGATTTTTTAGCCATGGTGTTCCTCCATAAAGGAATAAGAATTTCGATATTTTGTGTGAAGTTTACCACAAAGGCATTTGTACAAATGTGATGTTTTTGCCATTCATTTGTCAGGATCTCTCTTCCGAATTATGCGTATGATTTTGTAAACACCTTGCAAAGTACAATTCACATGATTTCGAGGATAATTGGCTGGTGTACAGGAAACGAATATGCCAACAAAAATCATTGTAATTGACGACGACACCGCAGTCACAGACCTCCTCTCCGTTCTTCTGGAATCGCACGGCTTCGATGTCCACGTAACAAACAGCAGCACGGCAGGGATGAGCATGATCCGGCAGGACGAATACGATCTCGTGATCCTGGATTTGATGATGCCCGACATGGACGGCTGGGAGATCTGCAAAGAGGTGCGTTCCTTCAGCCAGGTGCCGATCATCGTCCTTTCGGCGTTGAACGATCCATCCATGGTGGCGAGCGTTCTCGATGCAGGCGCGGACGATTACTTGACCAAACCCACTCCGAGCCGCATCCTGGTCGCGCACATCAACCGCCTGACCCGCCGCAACGGGACCTCCCCCGAATCCGATGCGAACAATCCCCTGACCAAGCCCGTCAACCCGTTGCCCGCGACCTAGACGCCCCCGCTTCGAACCGACCTCGAGCCTGATCCTGCGAAAGAAGCCGTCCCGTCCTCCAAAGCGACGGGACGTTTATTTCATCCGAGCATGGACAACGCCCCGGCGGTTTCCCGCGACGCTTCCATCATGGGAAGATGACCGACTCCCTTCAACTCCAGAAAATGCGCGTGAGGAACCGCATCCCTGACTTCTCGCGCGCGCTCAAGGGGAATCAAAGCGTCCGCGTCTCCATGAACGACGACAACCGGATAATTCATCGAAGCCAGAAGGGAGGTGGAGTCGTATCTTTCCGCCATGGCTTTCAACGCCCCGATGTACGCCGCGGGCTGTTGACCTTCCATGTTCTTCCGGGCAAATTCCTGCAAGCGCGGATCAGTCGTGAACTTGGTCGTCATAGCATCCACAACACCGCCGATCCCTTTTTCTGCCACCTCCGCCGCGGATTTATACCTGCCCTCCTTGCGGTCCGGTGGGTCTGCCAGCGCCTGCGACGAAACAAGCCCGAGTCCGTTCACGCGGTCAGGATAAAGCCGCGCAAACGCCAACGCCACGTAGCCGCCCATCGAATGACCGGCGATCGCCGCCTTCTGAATCCCAAGACGGTCGAGCAAGCCCGCAATGTCCGAAGCGAAATCATCCATGGCGTAAGGCGCATCCACCGTCGTGGAGTCTCCAAACCCGCGTAGATCGGGCAGGATCAAATCGAATTTGTCTTCGAGCATGGGCGTCACGTCGTCCCAAATGTGATGGTCGAGCGGATACCCGTGCAACAACACGAGCGGAGTCCCCTTGCCGCGGCGGGCGTAAGCGAGTTCGATACCGTTAATGCTGATCTTATCCATTGGTCTCTCCTTTCATTTCCAGTTGACTGCCACTTTTAGTTTGCTTCCCAGTTTCGAATAATAATTCACGAAACCGTTGTCACGACCGAATTCGTAGACGCGGCGCGTGATGTCCACGTCCGCTTTGCAATATTCGGCGACCTTGTCCAACTCCCCGTTTCGGAACCATGCCACAGACTGGAGTCCGTCTGCCGTTTTGGACGCGCCAAGCGTCGCTTTGGCAACCGAATCGAGGCTCAGGCGGAAGTTCAACGCGCGGTAAATGTCCTGCAACATATCGGTCGAACGGAAGGCGCGGAAGTTCTCCGCCGGGGCATAGGGCTTCAACACCTGGTAATCGAAATTGAGGATGTTGAACCCGATCACGCGGTCCGCCGATTTCAACTCGGCGATCAGGTTCCGCGCGTCCTTCTCCCAATACACCGCAAAATCGTTGCGCTTGGTTGACCAGGTCACGCCGCAGGCGAGCAGGAGTTTGGAAGGGTCGCGCCCGCCGACCTCCTCGAACAATTTCTGGCTTTCAAGATCGAAGTAAACGATGTTCATTTCGGTTTACCATCAACGACTGACGATCTACGATTTTATCATTTGCCTGTTCGCCCGTTTTCGTCCAACCAATCACGGGAGAATTGCATCGCTTCTTCACGCGTGGAGATCTTTCCCGTCGCCTGACCTTCTCGAATCGCCTCCAGCAATTGCCCAATGATGGGACCAGCCTCAAGGTCGAGCTCCTTTATCAATTCGTTTCCATCCAGCAAGCGCGGAGGGGCGACGGTCTCGTGGGGTCTCTCCCAGTAATTTTCGAGCAGGAGGCGCGCAACGTCGAGCGCGGCAATCCACGTTTCCTGCGAGAGCATGGATCCGCGCATCCCGCGTTGATCCGCCAAGCCCAGCAGAACGACGTCAATGCCCGCTTCGCCCGCCTCGCGAAAGAAGCGGTAGATCGCCCGGCGCGAAGGTTCCTGCCTGTCGTTTTCGAGGCGGCCGGCGAAGAACATGAACCGCATGTGATGCCTGACGATCTTCTGGATGCGTTCGATCTCGTCGTTGCTCAAGTTGAACTCCCGCGCGCGATACGACGCGATCTCCGCGCCTTTGACCTCGTGATCGAAGAATCGAATCCGCCCCGCCTCATCCACAGACCTTGTGCCTGGTTTCCCGGCGTCGTGATACAACGCGGCGAAAAACAACGCCGCGCGCGCGGAACGGTCCGCGTTCAGCGATTTCGCAAAGTGATCGGCGATTTGCTGGCGGAACCGGCCGATGCGGAGGGTGAGCAAACCTGTGAACAGGTCGCTGGTCTCTTCGGCGGAGTAGCCAATGCGCAGCGCGGCGAGGATGGAATCCAGATAACCCAGGACGCCGAGCGTGTGTTCCCAAACATCGTAAATGTGCGGTTCGGATTGGGTCACTCCCTTCAGGGCGGGAAGTTCGGGAAGCAGGTACGGAAAAACGCCGAGCAGTTCCAGCGCGCGCACGGCGGCATCCGGTCTGGTTCCCTCCAGGATCTTGAACAACTCGTCCCGTTTGCGTTCGGGAGAGACGTTCGGCAGGAGGCTGGCGGCTTCTTTCATCGCCTTGCGGGTTTCGAGTTCGATCTTGAAATCGAATTCCGCCGCCTGGCGTATGGCGCGGAGAATACGCACGGGGTCGTCGGAAATGGAAGACGGCGAACAGGCGCGGATCAGTTTTGCGCGCAGGTCCGACGCGCCGTTCAAAGGGTCGAAGATCGTGTCTGTGCGGAGATCGAGGGCAATGGCGTTGATCGTGAAGTCGCGGTTGCGGAGATCTTCACCCAGGTCCTGTCCGCGATAAGTGGCAAAATCGAGGAATGTGCGGACGCCATCCGCTTCGGTGAAGATGACGCGTCCGGTGTCGCGTTCATCGTCCAGGATCATGAAGTCGGCGTGGAGGGCGTTGGCGACGCGTCGGGCGGTGGAAATGCCTTTGGAGGGCAGGGCAAAATCAAAGTCCCGCGAGAGGCGGTCGAGCAGCATATCCCGCACTGCGCCGCCGACCAGGTGGATTTCCTGACCCGGCAGGGCGTCACGGACTTTGTCCAGCAGAGGGGAATGAAGAAAAGGAATGGGCATGTAGAGGATTTCCGGTTTTTCCTTGTGCCGGCTTTTTTGCGCGGCGCGCAGAGCCTGTTCGGGGGTTCCTCCCTGCGCGACGACTCGACCGCGTATGCGTGCGACCCATCTTCCGGCGTATGCGGAGAGCGTATCGGAATCGTCGGGCATATAAATCAGCAGGAGGGCGGTTTGTACTTTTCCAGGTCCACCACGCCGACAAAGGGCAGGTTGCGATAATACTCGTCGAGATCGAGACCATACCCAAAGACGAATTTGTTCGGGATGCTGAAACCGCGATAATGGATCGGGACGTTCGCTTCGCGGCGTTCGGCTTTGTCGAGCAGGGCGCAGACCTTCAGGCTTTTGGGCTGGCGAACCTGCAATAGTTCAAGCACCGATGCGATGGTGTTGCCGCTGTCCACGATGTCTTCGACGAGGAGAACGTCCTTGCCGCGGATGTCGGTTTGCAGATCGAGCGTGACGCGCACGGAGCCGCTCGATTCGCGCCTGCCGACTCCGTAGGAGGAGACCGCCATGAAGTCCATCGTGTGCGGGGAGGTGATGTGCCGGCTGAGGTCAACGAGGAACGGCACGCCGCCGCGCAGGACGCAGATGAGCAGAAGGTTGCCGTCGGTGTAATCGGCGCTGATCTGCGCAGCCAGTTCCCTGATGCGGGCTTGGAGCGTCTTTTCGTCAATCAGGATTTCTGCGAGGATGTCGTGATAGTCTTGCATGTGTTTTGTCCGATAGTCTTATAGTCTTATAGTCGGATAGTCTTATAGTCTCATAGTCTTATAGTTTCATAGTCTGGTAGTCTGGTAGTCTTAATCTTATAGTTTGGTAGTCTGACGGGCTGGGTATCAGGAATGATACATTGACCATCAGACCATTAAACCATCAAACTATTAGACTATCAGACTATAAGACTATAAGACTATAAGACTATTAGACTATTAGACTACAAGACTACTTTGGCACTTCGTGATGTTCGCGGCATCGCGCTTCGTACATTTCGGAGGCGCCCACGATCACCACAGGGTCGTCGTAACGCGCGGGACTCCCGTTGACCAATCGCTGCGTGCGCGAGGCTTCGTTTCCGCAAACCATACAGATGGCATGGAGTTTGTCCACTCGCTCAGCCATGGACATGAGCGTGGGCATCGGTCCGAAGGGTTCGCCGCGAAAATCCATATCCAGCCCCGCGACGATGACGCGGATGCCCCTCCCAGCCAGTTCCTGCGCGACCTGCACGACCTGCGGATCGAAGAACTGCGCCTCGTCAATGCCGACGACGGTCGTATCGTCGTCAAGATTCACGTGAATGTGCGCGGCTTTTTCAACAGGGAGCGCGTCGAAATTGGAGCCGGTATGGGAGGTGACCTTTTCGACCGCGTAGCGCACGTCAATGGCGGGCTTGAAAACCTGCACCTTTTGTTTCGCGATGGTCGCCCGCACCAGGCGGCGGATCAACTCGTCCGTCTTTCCGCTGAACATCGAACCGCAAACGACCTCTATGGAACCGTGTGTATGTTTCATAAAAAATTCTTTTGATACTCGCGCCGAGGATTTTAACGAATACAGGCAGACGTTTTCACATCTGCCTGCAAGTTTACCTGAGAATAACCAATCCGCAAGTCTTCGATTTTCTACGCTGCGACTTCGGGAATTTCGTAACCGAGCGAGCGAAGTTTCTTCTTCGCGGCGGTCAGGGAAGCCTGACCAAAACCGGGGATGGCAAGAACCGCCTCGTTGCCGCCGCCGAGTCTCTCGAGGAATTGCCCCACGTTCTCGATGCCGGCGTTCTTGAGCGCATCCGTGGCGCGAGTGGGAAGACCAAGTTCGACGATCGAGCGTTCGGGGGAACCCTTCAGTTCCTCCTTGACCTTCTGCTGTTCCACGTACGCCTGGCGGACAGACAGTTTCTTGTAGAAACGATCCACCTGACCTTCGGTATCGAGAATGCGCTGCGCCTCGCCGGTGAAGAACGGATGGCAGTTCGAGCAAAGGTCCAAACGGATTTCCTTCCTGGTCGAACCGGTCTTCCACGTTCTGCCGCAGGAGGAACAGACCACCGTCGCGTCGGTGTAATAAGTGGGATGGATGTCCTTCTTCATCGGGTCATCCTTCCGCCTGGGAGACGATGTTGACGCGCTTCTGTCCGCGAACGATATCGAACATCACAACGCCGTCGGAGGTGGCGAACAGCGTATCGTCCTTGCCAGCCTTCACGTTCAAACCCGGCTTGATCTTCGTGCCGCGCTGGCGCACGAGGATGTTGCCGGAAAGCACGAACTCACCGGCATAACGCTTCACGCCCAAACGCTGGGCGTTGGAATCTCGTCCGTTGCGGCTCGAGCCGCCGCCTTTTTTATGTGCCATGACTACCTCTCTTACTTCTTATCGGTTTTCTTCGCGGAAGACCTGGATGCCGTCGGCTTCTTCGCCGGAGACTGCTTTGCGGACGGTTTTCCCTTCGAAGAGGGCGCCGCTTCTTTCTTAGCCCTGGGCTCGCCTCGACCCTGCTCAGCGCGAGGTTCCTTCTCTTCAGCCTCGACCGCCGCCTCGATTTCAACCGGCTGCTCTTCGACGGCAGGTTCTTCGACCTTCCGCACTTCACCGGGCTTGCCGATGAAATCCACCATCAAACGCGTATACTGCTGACGATGCCCGCTCTTGACGCGGATGCGTTTCTTCGGGCGGTATCGAAAGGAAACAAGTTTGGGACCTTTGACGTGCTCCAAAGCCGTAACCCTGACTTCGATGCCGTCCACGGTGGGCGTCCCGACCATGACCTCGTCGCCGTCCGCCATGAGCAGGACGCGTTCGAGGTTGAACTGTTTTCCCGTTTCCACGGGAAGGCGGTCCACTTCGATGGCTCGCCCTTCGACGGCGCGATATTGCTTGCCGCCGCTTTCCACGATTGCAAATCTCATTTTTCATCTCCAGTCATTCACTTCGCCATTGCGCCTGCGGAGTTCGAGCGCTCATCGCCTGCGAACGGGGAAGCTGGGGTTTCGATGTCTCTCGACAAACAACTACCCCAGAATCGACCGCTGGGGCAGAAGCGGACGGTATTATACATGCGGGATGTGGATGTGTCAACAGAAATGACGAAAATTCGATTTCATCGCCCGATCATGCCAGCGATCTGCCGGTCAACTTTCCCCATGGGAAAATCACCCAAATCCCCTGGCAGAACCCATTTTAGATTTTCGTTTTCGGGAATTGACAACGGATCGCAGCGGAACACATACACCGTGACTTTGAAATGGGTATACGCGTGACGGACGACGCCCAACGCTTCCTTCCTTCGGACCCTGAGGCTGTATCCTGATCTCAAAGCCTTTGCCAACCCCCCGGCCGGGTCGCCTTCGACGCGCCCGTTCGGGAATTCCCACATCCCCCCAAGTAGTCCCTTCGATGGGCGTTGCGCCAATAATACTTTTCCCTCGCCGACGATCACCCCCGCCGCGTGAATGTAATGCGGCATCGCCTTTTTGGGGGCTTTCACCGGGCGTAATTCCTGCGTCCCATTTGACCGCGCCCTGCACATCTCCCGCAACGGGCAAATCGGACAACGCGGACTCCTTGGCGCGCATATCGTCGCGCCCAATTCCATGAGCGCCTGATTGAAATCGCCCGCTTTGCCTGGAGGCAGGTTTTCCCTTGCGACGCCCCACAGAAGTTTTTCGCCTTTCGGCGAATTGACCGCCTCAGTCACGTCGAACAGACGCGCATAGACGCGTTTGACGTTGCCATCCAGGACCGGTTCATCCATGCCAAAGGCGATGGATGAGATCGCGCCGGCGGTATATCGTCCAATACCGGGAAGTTTTCGAAGCGTCTCCACATCATGCGGAATTTTTCCTTCATGGCTGCCAGCCACGATCCTTGCGGCTCGACGCAGGTTGCGGGCGCGGCTGTAATAACCGAGTCCCTCCCATGCGTTGAGGACCTCCCGTTCGGAGGCGTTTGCCAGGGCGGTGACGGTCGGGAATAAACGCATCCAATTTTCGAAGTAGGGAATCACGGCCTCCACGCGCGTCTGCTGGAGCATGATCTCGGAAACCCAAACCGAATAGGCATCCGGGCGGTCGCGCCAGGGCAGGATCCGCTTGTTTTCGTGGTACCAGTCCAAAAGTCTGTTTTGAAGCGTATCGAGGAGTCGGCTTTGAAACGTACGGGAAGGATGGGTGTCAGACATCAATCAGAACAAGAATAACGAAACGAGGGGCTGAGATAATAGAAATCCAATGCGGGAAAGGCGATCAATCCGGCTTCGACATAAGTATCGCGGCGGCATCCCATGACGATCACGTCTGCCGCATGAGGGACGGGTCCCGGAACTTTATCCACGGGAAAAACGACAGCGGTTGATGTTTGGTTTAGAACGTAAAAGCCCATGCGCGCATAGTCGCGAATTGCATAGGCCGGGGAAGGATTTGTGGAGGAGAGTCCCATTTCGCGAGGGAAGAAACGCGGATAAAGCAGCCGCCCGGTTTGGATAAAGGACCCCGGTTGCGAAAGAAACGACCGAAGTTCCTCAGGAGGCGGGATATTCTGGATGGTCGAGAGCATGGTCAACAAAACGTCCGGGGATTGATCGGGATAACGCGGAGAGGCAATTCCCTTCAGCGCCCAGGGCAGCGCGCCGATAAAAACGAAGACCGACGCCATCACTGCGAAATTTTTTAAGTGGGGACGCGTCTGCGCGGGCTGCGGTTCTTTCGCATCCGACGGAGGAGAGACAACCCCGAATAAAGCGGCAACCTGATGCAACAACTCGGCAAATCCCACGCCAAAATAGAAATACACGCTCCAGTCGGAGGGGAAATCGTAGCGCCAGCTGGAAAACCGACTCATCGCAGTGGCAAGCGCATAACCCAGGCTGAAAGCGAGAGGCAACAACCCGCGCCAGCGCCAGCGTCTCCATGCCGCGACAAGCCCGAGGGAAACGACGGCAAGATATAGAACGAACAAAGCCGCGTTGTACCAGGCGGCGTGACCATCCCAGCGCATCCAATATAGATTGATCGGTTCGAACAACCCGTTGAAGGGTTCGATCATGGGGAGCGCCAACAAGCTGTTCACCAGTATGGCGAAAAAATGATTTGCAATAAACCCAAAAACGTGACCCGGGTCATTGATCATAAATTGCAATAAAATGTAACCCACCCCCCTGTCCTCGGCAATGTAATTCGAAACATCCAGGTTTCCAAAAGCCGCGTATTGGTGGATGAATAAATTTACCTGAAAAGCGGCATCGAACGCGAATCTGCCGGTCTGCAAGTAATTATGGATCAGCCATGGAGCAACCGTCACGGCAATGCCAGCGCCAAACAGTATGGATTGCAAATAAAACGCCTTGTTCCTCCAGCCCAATTCAAACCATGCGATCAACAGAATAAATGGCAATATCACCATGGACTGGGTGCGAAGGAGAAGGAGCATTCCCAAGGAACCTCCGGCAACGAAGGCGTCGAATGGTTTCCTGCTCCCCAGCCAGCGGAAGACAAACAGGCACGCCAGCAATAAAAACAGAAGGGTGGGCAGATCCACCAGGATCATTTTGGTATTGGTCACGCGCGTCGCGGAGGAAACGAGCAAACCCGTCAACTCGCGAAAGATAAAAAACAGCGCAACGACGACGCCAGCCGCGCGGCTGTGCAACTTCCTTCCCAGAAAATACAAAATGACAGGGAGGAAGGCAAGCGCGAGCGTCTGCGCGTTCAGTATGCGCGGGTAGTTCTCGCCAAAAACAAGGTGAAGGATCGCCAGGAAAGCAATGTAGAGGGGGCGGGTCGGTATCTCTCCGCGATAGGGATGGCCGATCAATAAACTTTGCGCCATCTGGTCGTAATAACTCGAATCGGAATAGGGATAAGGCTGATAATCCGGCGCGGAGATCCGCATATAGAAACTATTTTTTAGAACATCAACCGGAACGCTCAACCAGATCAGCGCCGCCGCGAAATAGATCGAAACAGGCAGCATCACGTCCAGCGTGGAGGGCCGTAGATAAAACGACAGGCAAAAAACACCTGCGCCAAGGATTAACGCCGCGACGAATTGCCAACCCAGAATCGGCGCTCCAGGCTCCCCCCAATACGCCGGGTCGGGGGTCAAGCCCAAACGGGTGGAAGCGATAAGCGCAAACAACCCAAGCAAAACCGTCAGGGCGACCGCCGTTGAAACGTACACGGGTTTATATCCGGTCAACGCCGATGGATAAATCCCCTTGTATAAATAGAGGAGAAATACGGACAGTTGGAGAGCTAGCAGGAGAAGATACCAAAGCAACGGGCTCAAGCGTTCGTAGAACGGCAAAAGCGTCCCAGGATCGAGGTATCTCAATAAGAACAGGGTCAAGCCAAGGAACAGGGAAAGAACCGCCGTCCCCCAAACATACGCGGGACGCGCAAATTTATCCAATATCCTCGAATGTCGAAATCCGAGATAAGCCCACATCCCGCAAAGAAAAAGCAGGAAGCCTGCCAATGCAATCCGCGCGGGAGAGATGGGGGTGCCTTCGGAGGGAATGGATAAAAGCCAGGCAAGCGCAATCGCCCCTTCGAGCGCGAAGATAAAAAACAACCAGGAATACGATCTTTGTTCCTTCATTAAAAAGATCGGATCGCTTCGCCATCCCTAGAATTGAAATCCGCCGCGCGCAGGGACAACCTTGTAGGAAAAGTTTTTCACGTAATTGAAGAGGCGCGCCTGCAATAAACCCCAATCGTCCGATTTGAGGATATTGTGAGCCTGTTCCGCATCGGCGGCAAGCAAACCCACTTGTATCTGGGGATACGAACCGTAGAGCGTCGCCCAGGCTTCGGCGGGTTGTAATCCCAGCCGCTGAACGCCCGGGATGAACTCACCAATGACGAATTCGAAATATTCCTGGTCGCGTTCCGCGTCGATATCCCAGGTCATCAAAACTTTTACAGGCATTTTCAACCCTTTTGGTAATCCAGCACGACGACGCGCGTTTCATCGGGAAGACCGCTGCGCGTCACTTTGAGGGACGGCTGCGCCTCAGGTTTGGAGACACCCATCTCTTTGATGAACTTGCTGAGCGAGTCGAGCGGCACCTTCACGGCGGGCGTGGCGTAGTGCATGGGGATGACGAGATTCGGCTCGATCAAACTGATGACTTCCGCGGCTTTCGCGGCGTTCAATCCGCCTCCCCCACCGACCGGCACGAGAGCCACGTTGATCGTGCCAAGCGATTCGATTTCGGATTGGGTCGGGACCTGTTTGAGGTCGCCGAGATGGGCAACCGTGATGCCGTCGTAATCGAACACGTAAACGGTGTTGCGGGAGGCGTATTCCCGGCCTTTCTTTTTTCCGTTCGTCCCGCCGCCGTCCGTGGTTACGCCCGTGATAAATACGCCGCCGATCTCGAATTCGCCCGCGCCGTTGATAATGTGCGACGCGCCCTTGACCGCCTCCGCATTATTGTGACCGGGCGCGTCGTGACTGACCGTCACAATATCCGCCTTGAGTTTGAGCGGGTCATAACCGATGGATTTGTTGTCGAATGGATCCGTCGCCACGGTCGCGTAATTGCGCTCGGTGAGACGAAAACAGGAATGTCCGTACCAGGTGATTTCCATGAAAAGCAGCCTCCGGGTGGTTATTATACACGGAACGGGGATTCGGGAAATTCGGCAAATTAAGGTTTTGGAGTCAGGGTTTTTACTCTCGAAATTCGCCCGACTGAACAGTCCTATGGCACAATTGAACCGGAGCGGGTACACTTTGGACATGATCGCCAAAACCAAACAGATTCCCAAGCCTGGCGCAAATCGGTTTCGACAGCAACTCGAAGATCACTGCGCCGCAAGTCCATCATAAAAGAGACTCCCCCATGAACTCCTACCGCAAAGAACTCTGTTTCAACTTCCCTTCACGAAGGGGATTCGTCAACATCACGCGTGACGTTGAAGCCGCCCTGCGCGAAAGCGGGATAAAAGAAGGGCTCGTTCTTGTGAACGCCATGCACATCAGCGCCTCGGTCTTCATCAACGACGACGAGTCGGGACTGCATCGCGATTACGAGAATTGGCTGGAGAAACTCGCGCCGCACGAGCCGGTCAACCAATACCGCCACAACGATACCGGCGAAGATAACGCGGACGCTCATCTCAAACGCCAGATCATGGGACGCGAAGTGGTCGTTGCCGTGACGGACGGTCAACTGGACTTCGGTCCATGGGAGCAGATCTTCTACGGCGAGTTCGACGGTCGCAGAAGGAAACGCGTATTGATAAAGATCATCGGTGAATGAAAGGAGGCAGGATGAAACTCGATGGAAAGACGATCGCCACGCTGGTCGCCGAGGGCGTTGAGGATCTCGAATATTACGTCCCCACGATGCGATTGCAGGAGGAGGGCGCGCGAGTTCTCACCGCCGGGCTGGATCTGAAACCCGTGCGCGGCAAAAACGGACTGATCATCGCGCCGGACGCGACCATCGAATCGCTCGAAGCCGACGACCTGTTCGCGCTCATCCTGCCCGGCGGCTGGGCGCCGGACAAACTGCGCAGGTACGACGCGGTGAAAAACCTCGTCCGCGAAATGGACAAGGCGGGCAAGGTCGTCGGCGTCATCTGTCACGGCGGTTCGATCGCCATTTCGGCCGGCATCATCCAAAAGGGACAGCGCGCCACCGGATCCACCGGCATCAAGGACGACCTGGTCAACGCGGGAGCGGTCTGGGTGGATGAAGCGGCTTTTCGTGAACGGAACCAGGTTTGGGGGCGGGTCGTAGCGGACATTCCATCCTTTTGCCGGGAACTGGTTCGGGCGTTGACCGCGTGACGACGGAGAAAAAATGTCAGAGACAAAGGCAAAAGGCGAAATGCACGGATGTATCGTGTGCGGAAAACTGTATCAACTGCTGGTCGTTTACGACGCGGACGGGAAGTATATCGGAAGCAAAGTGATGAGCGCGGGCGGAAAGGAAGTGAAGGAGGCGGACCGTCCGCTGGTGGCGTGTGAAAGGCACACGGACGAGGAAATAGAAAGGGCGGTCGAAAGAGTGTACGGCGGGCAATGGGACGACGAAAACGATTGAACAAAAAGGACAGGCTGACGCCTGTCCTTTTTGGGCGCTAATGAATGCAGGTTACGGACAATCGAACGTGTACCTGACCTGCGACTCGATCTTTTCCGAACGATCCACCACGTTGCCGGATCTCGCCAGACCGATGAACTGGAAATCCAGCCAGGAGCCGTCTATCCGCAGGTTCGGGTGAACGTCCTCGCCGGAAAAGACGATGGAGAAATTCCCATTGCCGTTGTCAGCCATCTTGCCGAAAGCCTTCCATTCGCTGGGATACAAACGCTTGAGGTCCACCACCCGGTAATAAAGCAAAACGTCGCGAATATCGCTGTTGGGCGTGGTGACGTTGAAGGTGAGTTCGCGCGGAGAGCAACGCAGGGTCAGGTTTGCGCTGGATACGGTCATGTTCGTAAACACACCCCTGCCCAGGGCGCTGTCAAATGTGACGGACGCATTGGTCGCCGGTTGCTCCGGCGCAGCCTGGTTTACAGGCGCCGACGTCGGCTGCTCGACGACCACCGTTACCACCACCGGCGCGGCGGTGGGCGGCGCTTCAGTGGGAGGAGGCGGCTCGGTGGGCGCTTGCGTGGGCTCCACGACAACGGTATGAACGACGACCACAGGCGTGGCGGTCGGTTCGGGCGGAGCGGCGACAGGCTGTTCGGTTGGAATTGGACTACTGCACGCGGCTAATGTTACCGCAAGCAAAAGAATGACAAGTTTCTTCATCTCAACTACTCCTTTTTGGGTTTATGAAATTCTATTGCCCCGCTTATGATTTATCCAGATGAGGACGCTTTACAAGTCTGAAAAGCGGACAAATATCCTATCGTTGGATTCTCCGGTTCATCCGCATTTCGACTGCCGACGAAGGACAATCCTATTCCGATAAACCTTGTTATAATTTCCGACATGCTTACCCCCGAACAGATCGAAAAGGAACTCGACCGCATCCTCTTAAAGGTGCAAAAGCCCGGTCGCTACGTGGGCGGCGAACTCAACAGCGTTCAAAAGGATTGGGATTCCGTTCGGACGCGGGTCGCGCTCGTCTTCCCCGATATTTACGACATCGGCGTATCGAACGTCGGGTTGAAGATTCTGTACGACCAGGTCAACCAGCGGGAGGACGCGCTTGCCGAACGCGCCTACGCGCCGTGGCTGGATATGGAAGCGTTGATGCGCGAACGCGGGATTCCGCTCTACACGCTCGAATCGAAACGACCCTTAGCCTGCTTCGACCTCGTCGGCTTTACCCTCCCCTACGAGACGCTCTACACCAATGCCCTCAACGTCCTCGACCTTGCCGGTATCCCCGTCCGTTCGGCGGAACGCGGCGAGACCCACCCGATCATCATCGCGGGTGGACATTCGACAATGAACCCCGAACCCATGCACGCCTTCATGGACGCCTTCGTGATCGGCGAGGGGGAGGAAGTGATACACGACATCATTGAGGTGGTGAAAAAGTGGAAAGCTTGCACTGAGCAAAGTCGAAGTGTGGAAAGTGACTTTCCACTTTCCACTTTCCACCGTGAGGACGCGCTGCGCGAACTGGCAGAGATCCCCGGGGTCTACGTCCCCCGCTTCTACGAAACCCGCTACCTCGACGATGGCACGGTCTCGCGCATCGAACCCATCATTCCTGACGTTCCGAGAGTCATCACCAAGCGCATCGTCGCCAAACTGCCTCCCCCGCCCACGAAGTTCATCGTGCCGAACGTGGACATCGTTCACAACCGCGTCTCGGTGGAGATCATGCGCGGATGCACGCGCGGGTGTAGATTCTGTCACGCAGGGATGATCACGCGTCCCGTCCGCGAACGAAGCGTGGACGAAATCCTGGAGGCGGCGGAAGAAGCGATCAGGAACACCGGCTTCGAGGAATTGGCGCTCTTATCGTTGTCGTCCTCCGATTACACAAACGTTCTCGAACTGGTTACGAAGGTCGGGGAAAAATTCGGCGGCACGCATCTGAAAGTGTCGTTACCCTCGCTGAGGATCGAATCCGTTTCGATTGACCTGATGGAAAGACTCAAGGACAAACGCTCGGGCGGATTCACGCTCGCGCCCGAAGCCGCCACCGAACGCATGAGGCGCATCATCAACAAGTTCATCCCCGACGAGGACATCCTCAACACGACGCGCGAGATCTATCGCCGCGGCTGGACGACGATCAAGTTGTATTTCATGATCGGGCATCCGAGCGAAACGCTGGAGGACGTGCAGGCAATTGCCGACTTGTGCAAGCGCGTCATCGCCGAGGGACGCAAGGTGATCGGCTGGAAAGCCAAACTCAACGCGGGCGTCAGCACGTTCGTACCGAAATCGCAGACGCCGTTCCAGTGGGTCTCGTGCGACACGCCGGAGCAAATCAAAGCCAAGCAGGCGTTATTGCGCCGCGAACTGGGACGCGACAAGAACATCAAACTCAGCCTCACGAAAGCGGAGGATTCGTTTCTCGAGGCGTGGCTTTCGCGCGGCGACCGGCGCATGGCGGAAGTGATCCTTTCCGCGTGGAGGAACGGTTCGAAGTTCGACGCCTGGGGCGAAGGACAGCGATACGACGCGTGGATGGCGGCGTTCGAGGAACACGGACTCGACCCCATCTTTTACACGCACCGCCAGCGCCGCACGGACGAGGTCTTCCCGTGGGAACACATCACCGCCGCAGTGCGGAAGAATTTCCTCTTCCAGGATTTCAGGCAGTCGCTCGAAGGACAGATCCGTGTGGATTGCCGCCTGAACTGCTTTGCCTGCGGCATCCTGCCCACGTTTGCCAGCCTGCGCCGCGAAAACCCCGGCGAGGTATGGAAGTGCCCGGACGTAAAATCACCTGCGCGGGCAACGATCAATGAGACGGTGAACAACAGTCAATTGTCAGTGGTTGGGGATTTGCGATAGATCGTCCAGCCAGCGTAGATAGAGTTCCGACGCGCCCATGCGCCTGAGGATCTTCCCGATCGTTACCAGGCGCGTCCGAATGCACACCGCATCATATTCGTTGTTCTGACGAATTTGACGATGATTTACGTGACAGCCGCCCGCGCAGTGATAACGACAAAGGCACGTCTCGCATAATATCGGGGGATGCCGCGCAATATCGCGAATGGATTCCAGCTTTTCCAGATCGAGCAAAAATTCCCGCGAGGTTGGGTTGACCCTTCCAAACTTCAGGTCCAGACCCGCCCGCATCCATTCGGTCTCCATCAAGTAACAGGCGTTGATCTCCCCGGATGGGGATACGAGGATGGCGTCCCTGCCCACCGGGCAGAAACCGGCTTGCAGCGAATCGATATCCGCGCCGGACGAGACGGCGGCGATGCCATGATCGAGCAGGATGTCCTCCGCGAGGAAAAACTGCCTGGCAAATTCCACCGGGTCCGGCGGGAATAGGTTGTTCGCCGCGGAAAGCGGGGATTCGGTCAACGGCTCGAAACACACGCTGCCGGGTACGTACGCTTCCGCCAGTTCCCGCACCAGGTCCGGCAATCGCGCCGCAGATTCGCGCGTTACGCACACGCGGATGACCAGATCGGTCTTGCCTTCGGAAAGAATTTTTGCGGTGCGATTTACGAGCGCATAACTGCCATGCCCGTTCAAAAGCGGACGATGTAAATCCTGGAACGCGGCGCCGTCGAAGGAAAGGACGACGGCGTCGAAGTTGTCTGCCACCCACATCGCCCGCTTCCCGCTCATCAAGCCGTTGGTCGTCACATTGAACGCGACTGAAACCCCCTCTTTCGTCGCTCTATGCCGCGCGTACGCGACCAGCGATTCGATAATGGTGTTTTGAAAGAACGGTTCCCCGCCAAAGAACTGGATTTCCCCTTCGGCGATTCCGTTTTCAGCGAGGAGGCGCAAATACGCGTCAACGCCCGCCCGCGCGGTCTCCAAATCCATGACTGCGCGCCTCTGCTCGGAAGGGACGAAGTCGCAGTAGCGGCAATTCATGTCGCAATCCCGCGTGGTGATAATGCCCAGGAAAAGCGGCGATGCGATCCTTCCCTGCGGGATTGCGGGCGGGCGCATCGGTTCCGCCAGCCACCGCGCCATCTCGACGATCGCGGGGTCAACGTCGTCAACCTCCCCGCGGTATGCGCGCCGAAGTTGGGTCAATTGCCCTCCGTTCAGGATCGCCGAAAGTCCATGGAGGGGCGCATAGATCAAATGGCGATCCGCCACCGGCGTGACGAAGTATGTCGGATAAACGGGTCGAATCATTGGCGCGCCTCTATTGGATCGTCGTCGGATCAACCCGCTCCGCCCGGAAGAAACCCAATCCCTTTGCCAGCAGGCTGGGATGCCACGTCCCGCACACGTTCACGACCTCGCCGGGGGCTGGGGTCGCAGACAGGGGCAGGATCAACCACCCCGATTGCCCGGTCCGCAAATCCACGAAGGCCGACAAGCGCGATCGAAGCGGGATTTGCGACAGATCAGCCAGCAGGTCCGCGCGATGAAAACTCCCGACCCTTTGCAGAAAATCCGAATAGCGCAAGAAGGGCGATCCCGCGGCGACGGTTTGATCGTCGCCGACGATCACGATATACCCTCCGCGATTGATCCTCGTTATAACCGGAACCTGATCGGGGTCGCAGCGTGAAGCGGAATAGTCCTGCCTCTGGGTGAACGCGGAGAAAAGAGGGAGGCTTGCAAGCACGAGCGATAACAATCCATACGCCAGGAGAGCGCGTAGATTGCGGGATGCGGGCGGTATATCCTCGGCATGAACTTCCGATGAGAGCGAGGATAGACCCAGCGAAGGCAGGCACAACAAAAAGGGTATGGATACCGCATGGATACGCATCATCCCGGCGTCGCGCGCGGGGAAGAAGGATAGTCCCAGGAGAGTCGCGACCCCGCTCCAAAACAACAAGGAATGTATCGAATGGGACCTCCTCCGCCAAAGAGACCACATCCCCCGGATCGCCAGGGAATACATCAGCAGGCGCGTCAAGACGTACGCCCATTTCAAGGACTCCGCTTCCGGCGATCCTCGCGAGGCGGTTTCCCCTCCCGACAAAAAACCGAACAACGAAGCCGGCCCCGTCGTGAAATACCCCAGATAGGAACCGATCCAGCCGCGCAGCCCGGACATTGGATCGGCTTGGACGGCGCGGGAGACTTCGCGAAGCGCGATCCATTCCGCCTGCGGGGAGGGCAGGGTCAGGGCGTCTGGATGATCGGTTGCGAATTGCTCCCAACCGCGATTGCCGGTAACGACACCATACAAACTGTAGGCGTAATTCGAAAAAGCGAGGCTCCCCTTTTCCGCCAGTATGAAATTGCCCAGGAAGGTCAATACGAAACCCAGCGAGACAGCCGCCAGTCCCAGACACAGGCTTGTAATTCGTTTTCGCGGGAAAACAGGAACGTTTCTTGTGATCCAGATCAGGGCAAAGATCAGGATGAGAAAAGCGCCCGGACGGGCGGTAACGCCCAAACCGAGGAACAGCAACCCGGAGAGTCCATCCGCGGCGTTTTTTTCGGCCGCCGCGCGGAGCAGAAAGCCCAGCGAAAGGCAACCCAACGCAAGACCGGGTTGTTCGCCGTTCGGCAAGCCGATAAAACGACGGTAAAAAAGCAACAGCCCGGCGACCAACAACGCCGCAGCGGCCGGACCCGCCAGGCGCGCAACGGAATTTTCCAGCGTTGCGATACAAAGAGAAACGACGACCGCGAGGATAATGAGCGCCAATTGAAGGTTGCCGTCCATCAACCGGAGCAAAATTCCCAACAACAGGGTCGGCAATGGATGGCGTGCGCTGAAAATGGAAACGGGAAAACCTTCGAGCAGGCGCAGGGCGTCGGCATGATATTGCGACGCGTCGCTGAAATACAAATAACCGCCCAGGACCTGCAATTCATTGGCGGCATTCGCCCACAGACCGGATAGACTCAACGCGCAAAAAAGCAAAACCAGTATGCCAGCCATCCATGTCCGGCCGGAACGATAGGCAAGATATAACAACAATCCCAGCGCAAACAACCAAAAGCCAAATCCATAACGCGTCGAGGTTCCAATCCAACCGGGAATCGGCAGGAAGACGATCGCCGCAAGAATGCCGCCCAGTGCGGGAAGATAAGACTTCCCTGCTGACGTGACGCGGGTTTCTCGTATCGCAACATTCATGTTGCCTCGCAAGAGCGTGCCGCCTTGAAATCCATCAACGCTGCGCAGGATGGCTTTACCGTTTGCACGATGTTTCAATCCTGGGCGACGAACGTCCCGGCAATCGGGCTGGGGACGCGGGCAAGTTCACCGCCCAATTCGATCAAACGACGGGAGAAGATGCGTTTGAGCATCTGGCAAAGTACATCCGATGAGCGTTCGTCCTTCAACAAACAGGCATTGGGACAGTTATACGCGCAGTGATACCCAAGAAAGCACGCCTCGCACTCCCTCGGGCGAGAAAAAGCCGCGCGCAGAGCATTCACGCGCTCATCGTCCAGGCGGAGGTCTCCGTTGAAGAGACCGATTGCCGTGCCGCGTTCGCAAGTTCCCGCCGCGGAGACATCCTTGAAACAGGCGGACGCGACGCCTTCGGGAACCAATTGCAGCACCTGGCGGAAGACGTTGCAATAAGGACCGTGAATTTCCGACGGACGCGCGCCGGAGACCTGCCAGACCGCCCCGTATCGCTGCGCTTCTGCGCGCGCCTCGAAAAAGGATTCGATCAAACCATCCAGATTTTCGTTCCGTATCAACATGGACGAATCCGCGCGCCCGCCGAGATACACCGGCTCGACGCCGACGACGCGCGGAAAAACGTTCTCGCAAAGGTATCGGCAGATCTCCGCCTGGCGGAGCGCGCTGGCGCCGGTCAAAGTCACGCGCACGTGAAGCGGAACGCCGTTCTCGCGCAGAATACGCGCCGTCCGAAGGATGATGGAAGTCGCGTCCCCGCCCGAACCCCGAAACGGACGCTGAACGGATTGGAGATCGGGGGGGCCGTCCATGGAAATGCCCGCAAGATCAACCGAACGAGCCAGCCAACGGGCGCGTTCTTCGGTCATCACGCCGTTGGTGGCGATGTAACGAAACAGGGGGATACCACACGCGTCCGCCGCCTTGCGCAGTTCCGGCTGGAGCGCTTCGATCAATCGCCAGGAGAGGACCGGCTCCCCTCCACCATGGAAGACCACCGTCAGCGGCAAATTCTTCTCCGCGCAATTCTTCGCCGCCAGGTTGACGCCCGCGCGAACGGTATCCATGGACAGTTCGGAAAAGTCCATCCGGTCGGGCAGATCTGAAAAGCAATATTGGCAGGCTAACTGACAGCGTCGGTTCAAATACAAATGCAGGCTTTGGGGCTGGTAGGGACGCTCGAGGAGATCGTTCCATTCCCGTTTTGCGCGCGACGAAAAGGTGAGCAGGGTATCCACTTCGGGTACGTTGGGCTCGGCATGGGAGTCAACAATACGTTCTTCGACCAGCGGGACAAGGTCCGGGGCGGCGCGCAGGAGATAGCCCGGAGCGTAGTACAAGTTGAAATCGCCGCCTCGCAGGCGAAAGAGAGGTCCCGAAGCGCATGGCAGGGGGAAGAAGTCCACCGCGTCACCCGAGGAGAGGATTATTGGCCGGCAGGCATACGCCGGCGCGCACGAGCGTCAGGAACATCCCGCGCGCCAAGGCAAAGGCGCGTTCGAACGGCAAACCCATCTCCGCCGCGACCGCCTGGGCGATCTCCTTCAGGCTGTTCTGTCCGTTCACTTGATTGAAACAAAACGTGGTCAGGCGATCCATCCTGAACAAAAAGTTCGCCGACGACCAATGTTCCAATCTTCCCCAAACTTCCCCGCCGCGTATTTCGATCTCGCATCCGGGCAGGAGGCGCGGAATGAAATCCATCAGCCGGTTGTCTTCCATGATCCCGAGGGTGGGAATTTTGACGGCGTTGGCGCCTTCCGCTCGACCCGCGCGTAATTTGAGTTCGGCGGCAATCGTCGTGAAGAAACTTCTGCGGCTCATTCCGGCGAAAAGTTCGCGCCGCGGGAAGGTCTCCAACGGATGGATCGGGAACTCCTTATCCATATTTTTCGTCCATGCGCGCCGCTCCCTGCCAGACGCCGCCCTGCCGTTCGATAAGCCCGAGGATCATGTGCAGGGAAATCTCCCGGTTGAGGTCGCAGCGCCGGGTCTTGGCAAGATGCGCCTGCTCCCCGATCCCAAAGGCTCGGGTGAAGCAATCCCCGGCGCAATTCCATCGGCAAAAACAGGACCGGCACGACTCCAAACGCTGAGCCAACAGGTCGTGCAGGCGTTTGCGTTTGACCGGGTCAATCTCGACCTTTCCATCCTGAATGCAGCCAAACGTGGCGATGCCCGCCAATGGATGGCGATCGCTGGCGATCTCATAGCAGGCGACGATCTCGTCGTCGGGATTGACGACCAGGGCATGATAGGGAGCCGAACAGAAAGCGCGGGTCACAACGTTTGGGCGCGCCCCGGAGTAGTAAAGACTCGCCTGACGATCCAACGCAAGGTTGTAAGCGTCAATGAACGCCTCGACGAAGGATCGCTCCTCGTCCCGCCCCGGCTGGCGATGCTCGCCGCGCTGGTCGTTGAATGCGGGTTCGACCTGCATGGTCCGACATGCCGTGTTCTCCAGGATGAAGCGAACGTCGTCCGCCAATTTCTCCCAGGGCGCGCAGGCTGTCATGCGAATGCCGTACGCGATCTTCCGTTCATCGAGTGTGCGCAAATTACGCATCACAACGGGCGAGGACGGATTGCCGTTCGCCATCGGACGCTGGCGATCCTGCGTGAAGGACGAACCGTCCATCGAAACGCTGATGACGTCCATGTGTTCCGCCAGCCATTCGCATTGCGCCTCGGACCAGACCGCATTGCTCGTGACGCTGATCTTCGAAGGCAGGGGTTTGCCGCGCGCGTATTCCGTCAATTCCTTCAGCGTCTTCCATTCGATGGTGGGTTCGCCGCCCCCGTGGAAATCCACCTGAAAGCGCGGCTGGTTCATCCGTTCCGCCTGCCCGCAAACGTAATCAATTGCCGTTTTACCGGTCGAGACTTTCAATTGTCTTGGAGCAAACTCCCCGGCCGCGGCATAACAATACACACAACGCAACTGGCATCGGTTGGTCAGCAGGAGCACCGCAGTGGATGGAGGCGGATTTTCCAGCGGGACATCCGGATCCGGTTCCAGGAATCCGACCCGCGAGAGGAACGCAACGCTTCCATCCCGACCTTGAGCCTGCGCGGCAAACCGGGCGGGATCCCGGCCGACGCGCCGCGCCAGTTCCGCCATGGCTGCATTTCCCACAAACCCCAGCCGAACGAGAGGACGATAGATCAGGAAGGCGTCGTCCTCCTGTCCTTCCAGGTTCAATGGGATGATTTCCAATTCCATGTGGTTGTCAGTTCGGATACCAGTAGGTCACCAGGTCGCAGGTGCAGATGGTGCCGGGGCTGTAACTGTCGCAACTGCACGGCGCGACGTAACCGACGCAACTGCAAAGCGAGACGCAATTGCACGTGCAAACGGCTCCCGCAGGGATCTGCGCGCCGCAAGGCAGGGTGAACGTGTATGTGTTGCCGTAAAGATCGGTGTATTTGTAGGTGATGCCTTGATCGCCGGAGGGTTTCTTGTTCGGCAGGGGCGTGGGCGTCGGCGGCGCCTGTACCACCGGAACGTCGTCCAGCGAACCCGTCAGGAGTTCCAACAGATCCGCCCGAATCCAGCCCACCACGTCCTCCCCTTTTTTCGCGATGGGGGCATCCTTCAAGGATGGCAGGTCTGCGAGTTTCACCTTGACCTGAAACCAGCTCGCATCCGCCAGTTTCCCGACGATCGTAACGACGACATTGATCGCCAGCGCGCCGATCATCATCGTCTCGGTGCTTGGACCCAGCCGCAGGCGCGCTCCCTGAGTGCGGATGGAGGCGGTCACCGGCACCTTTGTGGGAGTCGGCGTCTTGCTGGGCGTGCGCGTGGAGGTGGGCGTGCGGGTGGGAGTGCGCGTCGGCGCGGGCGTTTCTGTTTCCGTGGGTGTGGGAGGCTTGGCAAAGGGACCTCCATCCGACGATTGCCCAACGCACCCCGAAAGCGAAGCCGCCGCAATGGAGCCGGTGACTTTCAGGAAGGTTCTTCGCGAAACTCGAAAACTCCTTCCGTTCCTTTTCAGGTCGAAGACCTCAGGCGATTGGCTGGTTTCCTTGTCCTTCTCGATGCTCATGGGATATTCTCCTTCTCTGATTTGGGGTTTACAAATTCAGGAACGCCGCCGCTTCCGCGGCGCTCAACGTGTGAGTTACCGGCGTAGCGCGCAACCGCCTCAATGCCACAGCCAGGCATCCGCCCGAACATCCGCCCACTGCCCTCACTTCACACGAACTGCACTCTGGATATACTCCCGCCACCCGCAGGATTGATAACGTCGAATCGAATTCACTTTGCAACCCCTCCAGGCTGCGATCCAGACCCTGCGGTATCCGCAATCGTTCCGCCAGCGCAAAGCACGGGAACGCGGCAGCCTGCGGGGTGATATCCCAGACGGGACTGCAATGCCATGCGACCGACGCGCCGCTTTCCCGCAACGTCTCGATTTCGTCGTTCGTAAACATGCAACGGACGAAGCCGCAATCGAACTCCACGCGAATCCCGCGCCTGCCCGCCTCTGAAGCCAGCGCGAGAACGCGTTGCGCGACCCGGCGGTAGTGTTTCGGGCGTATGAATTTGTTGCCGCCGCCCGAAGGCTGCGCCATGGCAATTCGCAGGCAGCGCTGGCAGCCCGTTTGATCGATCAGATCGAGCAGTCGCGCCAGGTCGGGGTGATCCATGCGGGAGATCGTGTATCCCGGGCAGGCGCGCTGTCCAAGTTTGGCAAGCGCAAATTCCTGTCGGCGCCGCGCTGCGGGCGAAGCATCCCCCGATGCCAGGTTGACAAGCGCCGTACACTCGGCTGGCGGGATTTTCATCAACGCGAGCATGGCGGGCTTGGGGATCAACCCGTTTGTAAAAACCAGTATCTTCTTGCCGCGCGATCGCGCGTATTCCAGAAACCTGGAAAATTCAGGATGAAGGGTCGGCTCGCCGCCCAACAACCGGGCTTGATCCAACCCAGCCCGGTCGAGGAGATCAATGTACGCCTGGAATACGCCGAAGGAAGCGTTCGAGCAGGCGGTCGGCGTTTCCGACATCACGTCAACGGCAAAACAGAAATCGCATTTTATGTTGCAGCGATTTGTCAACATCAGGTTCGGCATGGATCAGCGCGTCTCCATCCAAATCCCCTCTTGAACCAGGTATCGAAAAAAACGGAATAGCGCTTGCTTTGCCGCGTCCTCCCCCTGGTCTGTCATCAAAGCGAGGCGTTTTACCATCAGGTCGAGCGGATGTCCAAGCGCGAGCCAGTCCCAGAGGTCCGCATCCAACCCAGCCACCAGCCAGTATTTCCGGCGACGGGCGTCGAAAATAAAAATGCCCGCGCGATCGCGCAACCAGGCAATATCTTCATGGCTGGAAAATCTTATCGGGGCGACCGAGTCTCCCTCCCCGTGTGGATGTATGACCGGAGGCGACGTCATGGCTTCCTTGCAGGACGCAATGCCCTACATATTCCATTCCCATCATAATCAAACGGGCTGCCGCGACAAGTGCCATATGTCACTTTAAGACATAAACCGCGCAGCAACGGCGCTTGGAGAGAGGGAACAATTCAAGAATTGCACGACGTATCAAACGGGCCGCATCCAATTGGCGAGATCACCCTCTCAGCGGGCTATACGACCCTGGCATGTAAATCTCCTTATCTACCTGACATCTTCAAACCTGACGCCTCGCCCTTCCCGCAGGTTCTGGCGCGCGCGCTCGATCCGCGCCAGAAAACGAGGGTCGTGCTCAAGCCGATACTCGAACCAATCGTCTTCGGACGCGAATCCGACCAGCACACCGGCAGGTTTGCCATGCCGTGTAATAACAATCGCCTCCTTCTCTGCCAGGTGAAGGTATTTGGACAATTCGTCCTTGATCTCATTCAACGCTACTGTCTTCATCAGGCGCTCCTAACTCGTCGAGCCATTGATCGGCATCATCCTTGTGGACAATCGCCAGGATTTCAACAGCCTCTTCGGTGACATCGTAGAATATTCGCACATCTTCGACCCGCAAGCGATACTGCGGCTGACGCATCCCTCTGAGACGTTTGATTCGGCTCCTGGACGTTTTCGTCGGTTCGCGCCGCAAGTGATCTTCTATCGCATCCCGAACAACAGAACGGAGATTGGCTTTCAATCTATGCAGGTCTTCAATGGCTTCGGGCGCAAAGATGATCTCGTATTTCATTCTGGCTACATTATAGCCATATTTTTCGAGCGCGTCAATCGTCGCCCTCCTGCAATATCGCAGCGCCAGAAATGCCGAGTGAGACCCGGGGCATGGCGCCACAGCGACATCGTATTAGCGGGGGCATCTATGCCACCTGAGGCAACGGCGGATATGACGACACTTCACCGCACTGCTTTTTACCAGCGGTCATGCCTGCCATTCTTCCAGGGTATCTGCCCTCGACTCGGTTAGTTCCTTCGGTATTATGAAATTGCGAAATTGTCCGACAATTCTCTTAAAAATTGAAAAATAGAACATAAAATCTATTGAATTTTGTTTCGTTTTCCTGTATTATGACAACAGTTATCCAGATGCTATCGGTTCAACTGGAAACTCCTCTGCGGGGGGATTTCCAAGAGTTCCTCAGCTTGTATTACGACGACCTCAACCGCCTCATCGGCAAGACCTACACGCCGGGACCGGTGAACCCGGATACCTACCCACCTCCCGACGACCCGGGCTATAACGGATACGCCATCAAATATCATTACGACCAGGGAACGAACGGACTGGGACGCCGCACCGGGATGGAGGATGCCAGCGGCACGACGACATGGAATTACAACGCGCTCGGTCAACCGATATACGAGACGCGCAATATCGAAGGCGCAAATTACGCAACCAGCGGCGCCTTCGACGCCTTCGGCAGACCGCTCACCCAAACCCTGCCCAGCGGTGAATTGCTCAATTACTCCTATAACGCCATGGGCGCGCTCTCCGGTTTGAGCGGGATAAATTCTTACGTGTCCCAAATCCATTACAACGCCGCCGGGCAGGCGACCGACCAATTGCTCGGCAACGGCTTGCGCCAACAATCCTGTTACGAAGCGAACACATTACGCCTGTCTAATCTGCGGGTATACCCGGGAACCTTGCAATCCTGCATCAATACGACTCCCTCCAACACGCGGCTGAACCTTTCGTATTCCTACCAGCCGAACGGGAACATCAGCCAGGTCGGGGACGCCACACAGGGCGAAACACTCGTTTACACTTACGACGAACTCGACCGCCTGACGGGCGGAGGCGGGTCGGATAATCGCAGTTACACCTACTCGCCCATCGGCAATATCACCAGCCAGGGCGATGCCCCCCCGAACCCGGGCGTATCCGTCGAAGGACTGGCCGCCTGGTGGAGCCTGGACGAGACCGGCGGGACGCGCTACGACAGCGATTCAACCAATCACCTGACCGACATCAACACGGTTGGAAGTTTCACCGGCGTGCAGGGCAATGCCGCCGATTTCGAAAAAGACAACCTCGAATATTTGAATCTCCCCTCTTCCACACAACTGGAAATGGCTGCCAGCGACATCTACATCGGCGCGTGGGTCAAAGTCGAGGATACGATCGTCGCGAATCCGAACGTTGTTTCCAAACTGGGGACAAATAACAAGGAGTTCAATATCCGCCTTCAGCCTTCCGGGGTCGTGGAATTCGTCGTCTACGATGCGACGGGGACTGCATCCACCTTCGCCACTTCCACGACCACCCTCCCGTATGGGCAATGGGCGTACGTGGAAGGCTGGACGGATAAAGCCAACCGGACGGTCTACGTGAACGTCAACAACGGCGCTCCCGGCAGCGCAACGTGGGCGAGCAATGAAAACCGGGACGGGGCGGGAAACTCGGCTTTCATGGTGGGGGCGCGCGATTGGAATGGGAGCATCGGCAATTACTGGGACGGTGGGATTGACGAGGTGATCTATTTCAAGCGCCTGCTTTCTCCCGCCGAGCGCGCCTGGCTCTACAACAACGGACAGGGACGCGCTTACAACGAACTCACCCCGCCGCCAGGCACGAACGAACTCGTCTCATGGTGGAGCCTGAACGAAACGAGCAGCGCACGCAGCGACGGTCACGGTACGAATCACCTTGCCGATAACAACACGGTAACCTCCACCAGCGGCAAACAGGGGAACGCCGCCGATCTTGCCTCGGCGAATGCGGAATATCTCAGCGCGCCGGAGAACGCGGGTCTCTCTGCGGGGGATGTAAACTTCACGGTCTGCGGCTGGTATTATCTCAAGGACAAGAACGACAACTATCGCCTGTTCGCGCAATGGGATGCGACCACGAATAACAGGTCGTATCAGGTCATTTACAGCACCGTTTGGGACAACTTCGTATTGCAGGTTTCCCCGGACGGCACGAATAACAGCCTGCCCGCAGTGGTTTGGGGAGGCGGCAGTCCGAGCGTCAATCAATGGTATTACGTGTGCGCGTGGCACGATGCGGCGGCGAACAAGATCAGGATTCAGGTGGATAACGGCGTTGTTTCTTCCCTGGACTACTCCAGCGGCATATACGACAGCGCCGCGGATATAACCATCGGGGTGGGATTCATGGTTTCATCCACTGTGTATTCCAACATGCGCGCGGACGAGGTCGTCTTCTACAAACGAATTCTGACCGCCAACGAGCGCGCCTGGCTCTACAACAGCGGACAGGGACGTTCCTACGCGGACCTCAGCCTGCCTCCCTCCAACCCGACCCTCTACCACTACGACGACCCCGCCCACAAACATGCGGTGACTTCGGTCAGTGATCAGTCGTCAGTGAGCAG
>JAANMU010000934.1_pt1 | contig 30412 bp, 19 predicted proteins | sample 7279701 | NCBI WGS metagenome assembly JAANMU01 (sample SAMN14094539, study PRJNA606508) | bioreactor metagenome | isolation source: A lab-scale SPAN reactor treating ammonium-rich wastewater day 57 | place: Ireland: Galway | collected 2017-03-13
CGTCCTCGGAAAATAACGCCAGTCCCATGTCCAGAATCTTGACCACGCCGCGTTCATCCACCAAAAGATTGGCGGGCTTGATATCGCGGTGGACCAGGCCCGCATCGTGCGCGTGCTGCAAGCCCCAAGCCGCTTGGATGATGTAGTCAACCGCCTCGGCCGGATCGAGCATCTCGTTCCGAGCGCTCAGGTCCCGGACAATCTCCAGCAGGTCTCGTCCCTTGACGTACTCCATGACCAGGTAGGGTTGCGGTTCGTCCTTGTCCGCGTAGACGTCGTAAACGCGCACGACGTTGGGATGATCCAAAGCGGCGGCGGCTTTAGCCTCGCGCCGGAAGCGGGGAAGATAGGATGAATCGGCGACTCGTTCTTTCGGCAATACCTTGATCGCGTGCAGGCGGTGCAGCATGGTGTGCTGGGCCAGGTACACCGCGCTCATGCCTCCGGCGCCCAGTCGGTCCAGCAACTTGTACTTGCCGAGGAAGAAGCCCTTGTACTTCTTGTCAAGCAGTTTATCGCAATGCCAGCGGGTGAGCAGTTTGCGCTCAATCAGGAAATCGGCCAGCGCGTTCGCAACGTCCACGGCTTCGCCCGAGTGCGCACGGCGAAAATCAGCCACCGCCTTGTCCAATTGGGCTTCTTCGACCAACCGGCTGCGGCGCACCAATTCGACGAATTGTTGAACGTTGATGGAGGCCATGAGGGCCGTACACGCCAGGAAAACTAGAAATGTCGCGATCGGCGAATTGCCAATGCCGGGTTACCAAACGCCCCGCCAACCGCAAGTGGGAAAAGGATAAACGAGCATGCAGTGCCCGTAAAGCATGCACTTTTGTATTCTACACGGGAGGCCGAAGAGGACAAAGCAACGAAACGGCGGTCCGGTTCGATATTTCGGACTATCGAATCCACGGTAAGCGTCACAATAGTTGCCGCAAGCGCCATTGAACATCAGGAAGCGAGTTCCTTGTGGAATCCTTGCGAGCGATGATAAACTAACATTACCACCCTCCTCCGCGGCTTGGCGCTTTGTTTTTCCATGCATCGCCGTGCATGCATTTAGGGCCAAGGTTGTGTTACGTAATTCAGCGCCCGCGTTCATGGTTCCGCGTTACGTCGGTGGTTGTTATACCTCCACTCCTCTTTCTTTTCACTTCTTTTTCCTGCGCTCATGCCGTCGCGTCCGATTCACGATTCGAACCCGTGGGTGGAGTTCGAGCCTCGCAACCTGGCGAGCGATTGGTCACAAGGCGACCTTGTGCCGACGTTTGATCTGGAGGCGGATGATCCCTTGCCGTTCGACCTTCAGACGCTCAATGGGGCGCCTGGGGTGGGGCCTCGCCAGGCGCCGAAACTTCCACCCGCGGACATGGTCCCTGGAACGACGGTGGGGGGAGCAACGCAGACAGGCTCGATTTGGCTGGACGGCGACGTGCTCATGTGCGCGTGCCCCGATTGCCGCGCCCCGATGTCCATTCGGCTATGGCTCATGGTCGCCGACTGTTGGAACTGCGGCACGAGCATCGAGCTTTCCGAAGAACAACAGCGCGAAGCGGAACGCTTGATGCGCCGCCGCGAAACGGAAATCCAAGACCGGCGCAAGGAGCGCGTCACGCCTCAGCCCGCCGCCGCACGCCCGACGCCCGCGAGCCGTGGTCCTGTCGCCCAGAAGTCCGCCCGGCGGCCCGAATCGCCTTCGCGGCCGCCCGCCCTACCGACCAACGGGCACGCAGCGCCGCCGCGTCCGACGGCGCCGGTTCGGCCCGCACGTCCGGCGGCGCCCACCTATCAGCGACGCCCTTTCCAGTCGTGGCTCGCCGACACGCCCGCCTGGTTGATTAGTCTGGTGGTTCACCTGATTTTTATCACGCTGTTGGGGTTGTTTACGTTCGGAACCCCGGAAGAGCCGCGCTTCATCACTTTATCCACCAGTGTTAGCCGCGAGGTTGTCGAGGGCGACAATACGCAGCCAATGGACCCCTCGCATGAACTGGCGTTTGACCTGCCGCTGCCCAAGGACACGAACCTGGAAGACTCCGAGGTGCGAGACGCGCTGATCCGCGCGGACCAGGATGCCAAGGAGTTGCGGTTGGCGGAAGATGCGGCAAGTCCGTTCTTACCAAACGTCGAGCATGTCAAAGACAAGTTGCGGTCGAGCGATTTCTCCGACCGCACTCTTGCCGCCCGTGATCCGCGCATCCGCACGGTGTTGGTGACTCAAGAAGGCGGCACGACGCTGACCGAGGCCGCGGTGGCTCGCGGGCTGCGCTGGCTGGCGAAACAGCAAAAGGCCGACGGTCGGTGGGTGCTGGACGGAGGCTTGAAAAGCGATCCGGCCGCCACGGCGCTGGCCCTGCTTCCCTTTCTTGGGGCAGGACAAACGCACCTGACGGGCAAGTATCAAAAGGAAGTTGCAGGCGGCTTGCGATGGCTCTTGGAGCATCAACGCGAGAACGGCGACCTAGCGGCCGGCTCGGCAGGCAACTCGCATATGTACGCCCATGGCCAGGCCGCGATTGTACTTTGCGAAGCGTTCGCCACGACCGGCGACGAGCAACTCCGCATACCCGCGCAAAAAGCGATTGATTTTATCGTTCAGGCGCAGCACCCGGCGGGCGGTTGGCGTTACCAACCAGGACAGGCGGGAGATACCAGCGTTCTGGGCTGGCAACTTATGGCGCTGCAAAGCGCTCGTGCGGCGAACCTGACCGTGCCCCCGGCCACGCTGGAAAACGCCAGCCACTTTCTCGACTCGGTTTCCTCGCACGACGGTTCTCGCTATGCGTATGTCAAAGGGCAAGGACCGACCGAAGTCATGACGGCCGAAGCCCTATTGTGCCGCATGTATTTGGGCTGGACGCTCAGCGACTACGGTCTCTCGCAGGGCGTAGATTGGCTGGCGGAAAATCACTTGCCCAGCGATCGCCAAACGAATCTTTATTATTGGTACTATGGCACGCAGGTTTTTCATCACGTGGGGGGCGAAAACTGGGAGAAGTGGAACGTGCGCATCCGCGATATCCTTGTGAACTCGCAAGAGAAGCGCGGCGACTTGGCGGGGAGCTGGGCGCCGCAACATCATCATGATCGTCCGGGCGGACGCATCTACGCTACGGCGATCGCGGTTTGTACGCTGGAGGTGTATTACCGCCACGTTCCCATCTTCCGCCAGATCGACCTCGACTGAACTTTCCGCGTTCGCTCGCCGGAAGACGATTCTTCAATTACCGAGCCGCACGGCTGGCGGGCTATTTCTCAAACCGCGCGTCGTACGGTAACCCAAAAGTCTCCGCGACCGCGCGATTCGTGACCCGGCCTGCAAACACATTCATCGCCGCCGCAAGCGGTCGGTGGCGACGCGCGGCCTCCTCCGCGCCTTGCGCGGCGAGGCGCGCCACCCAAGGCAGCGTCACATTGCACAACGCGAACGTGCTGGTGCGTCCCACGGCGCCGGGCATGTTCGTGACGCAATAATGGACCACGTCATGCACCGTATAGGTCGGATCGCCGTGCGTGGTGGGACGACTGGTGGCGACGCACCCGCCTTGATCGATCGCCACATCGATGATGACCGCGCCCGGCTTCATCGTCTTCAAGTCCTCTTCTTGAATCAATCGTGGCGCCTTGGCGCCGGGGATCAACACCGCGCCGATGACCAGATCGGCCAATTTTAACTCCTCGCGCAGCACGTACCGATCGCTGAAGAGGACGTTCACGTTGGACGGCATGATGTCGTCGAGATACCGCAGGCGGTCCATATTAATGTCGAGAATCGCCACGTCGGCTTGGAACCCGGCGGCAATTTTCGCCGCATTCGCGCCGACCACGCCTCCGCCCAAAATCGTGATATGCGCCGGCGCCACGCCGGGCACGCCGCCCAGCAGAATACCGCGGCCCATTTGCGGCCGTTCAAGGTACTTGGCGCCCTCTTGGATGCTCATGCGGCCGGCCACCTCGCTCATGGGCGTAAGCAGCGGCAGTCGCCCCTGTTCGTCTCGTAGCGTTTCATACGCCAAACACGAGACTCCGCTGCGCACCATGGCTTCCGTCAAATCCCGGTCGGCGGCAAAGTGAAAGTACGTGAACACCGCCTGTCCCGGTCGAAGCATCGGCCATTCCTGGGACTGCGGCTCTTTGACCTTCACGATTAACTCGGCCCGAGCGTAGATCTCGGCCGCGTCGGCCACCATTTCGGCCCCCGCCCGGAGATACTCATGATCGGCCAGCCCGGAACCCAGCCCCGCGCCGGCCTGCACCAACACGGTATGTTCCGCCGCGATTAACTCTTCCACTCCGACCGGCAACATGGCCACCCGGTACTCGTGCAACTTGACTTCCGCGGGTACGCCGATAATCACGATATGAGTCCTTTCCGCGAGAGAAACTGCAATCACAGCCCACCAGCATTTCAGCAGACGCCGCCGCGAACCGCAATGACCGCATTCTCTGATAAGGACAAGACAAGCCGGGGAAAAATCGACGTACCCGCGGGGCGCAGGCCCTTGCACTTCGCGCGGTGAAGTCCGCAGCGCGCCTTACGCCGTGCTTTCAGATTTTCCGCGCCGAATCACGGGGAGTTTGATTTTCCCGACGCCGCTTCGCCTGGCGGTGTGAAGATTGGTTCCAGGCCCGCGAGCTTGTTCCACAACATGGTCGTCGAGGCCGAACCAAAGGAGCCTGTCGCGAGACCATGCCCTTTAATCGCCGTACTGATCCACTTCGCCCAGGTCCAACGAACCACTGAACTTTTCGCCAGGGGTCACCCAGATTTCGCCGTGAGTGTCGCTCTGTTCGGCAAAGACGGAGTGATGACGCACTAATTCCAAGATCGCAAGGAATACGCCGATCATGGCCGACTTGTGCATCCCCGGTTGAAACATTTCGCTGAACGATGCGCGGTGGTTAGCGACCAGCCGTTCGTGAATGCGCTGCATGTAGACCTGAATTGGCGTATCGTCATACACGATCGTGGGAGGATTCGCCGCCGCATTGGCCCGCATCACGCGGCCAAAGGCGCTCACCAGATCCCAAAGCTCCACATCGTGAATGGGCTGCTCGGCGGGGTCGATCTTGCGCGGCGGCAAATCATCCGCCAAGCGCGCGTACCGCTGTTGCCAGCGGCGTCCCCGGTCCTCCAACATGCTCGCCGCGTCCTTGAACTTCTTGTATTCCAAGAGCCGCTGCACCAGTTCCTCGCGAGCGTCGTCAATTTCGTCGATCTCTTCGCCTGCCCGCGGCAGCACCATGCGCGATTTGATTTCGATCAGCGTGCTTGCCATATCGACGAAGTCGCCCACGTCGTTAATATTCAGCTCCGACAGGACCTCCAGGTATTCAAGAAATTGATCGGTGATCGGGGCCAGCGGCACCTCCGCCACGTCGATCTCATGCTTCCGCACCAGGTACAGGAGCAGGTCCATCGGACCACGGAAAATATCGAGATCGACCCGGAAGTTCATGGGGAAATGTTGAGAATTAACAGAACGCACTCGCCGCGGATCGACGCGTCGGCGCTCGCAACCGCGGGAATCCAAGTTCCAGTTCATCCTACCGATTTCCGCGCACCGCGGCGAGGGCGACGATGGGCGTTGACGCGGAATGCTTGACGCGGGCGTTCTTCCCAGTACAGTCAACGCTGGCGGTGCGTTCCAACACGTCAGACGGGTTTTCATCATTGGACCGATTGTTCATCCGCGGCGCGGGGTCGGCCGCCCCGATTCCTTGAAACTGGTGGATTGCAAGCGAATGAAGCTCGTCCAATGCCCTCATTGCGCGCATCGAATGACCTTGCGCGATCCGAAACCCGGCCAATACCAACCGAAATGCAGTAAGTGCGGTGCGTCATTCCGCTTATCGGTGCCAAACGATGGCGGCGAGCCAACGGTCGCATCGGTGAGTGCGGAGCGACCGGTCGATCGAGCACGGGCGCCCTCGGGCGCTTCAGTGTCTCCTCCCGCGCCCAGCCAAACCGCGGCGGGCGCCGGCGATGCCACAACGGGATGGGAAGCAAACGAGCGCCCTCATGAGACCGCCCCACCGCTCAGCGCGGCCACGACCGCGGAATTCGCGGGCGCCGCGGCGACCTTGGCGCCTACATCCGAAACCAGCAAGGGCGCCGCCACACCGGCGGGAAACGGCGACGATCAATTTGCTTCTGATCCGTCAGCGACTGCCGTTTATGGTCACGCCACGCACACAGGCGGCATCGACGCCACGCTGGAGCCTGCTTCCTCGCCCAGGGCGCCCGCAACTGACGCCGCCGGGATTACCGCGCGCCCGGCGGCCACGGTGGCCGTGACGGGAACCGTGCCCCTGGCGAGAAGCGAGGCATTACCCGAACGCCTCGGCGGTTATCGACTGGTGCGCGAACTGGGCCGCGGCGCCATGGGCGCTGTGTACCTTGCCCGACAGGTTTCGCTCGACCGCAACGTTGCCCTGAAGACGGTGCAAACACAATGGTCCGACCATCCCCAGGTCATGGCGCGTTTCACGCGCGAGGCGTACGCGGCCGCGCAGTTGACGCATCATAACGTGGTGCAAATCTACGACTTGGGCAACGATCACGGCATTCCGTACTTCAGCATGGAATATGTGGAGGGGCAGTCGCTGGCCGAGGTGCTTCACCAACACCAGAAGCTCGATCCGCGAACCGCGGCGGGTTACGCGTTACAAGCCGCCCGCGGGCTGCGTTTCGCCCACCGCCACGGTATGGTCCACCGTGACGTGAAGCCCGCTAACCTCATGCTCAACGACCAAGGCGTCGTCAAAGTTGCCGACCTGGGGTTGGTGAAAACGCCTGAGTTGCTCGATTTGGACGAGGACGACGGTGTGCAGCCCAGCGAGCGCTCGTCGCTGGCGGCCGCCACCGCGAACGTCACGCTGATGAATTCCGCCATGGGCACGCCAGCGTACATGGCGCCTGAACAAGTCGAGAATGCCGCGGGCGTCGATCATCGGGCCGACATCTATTCTCTTGGCTGCACGCTCTACGCCTTACTGACCGGCCGCCCGCCCTTCGACGGCGCCACGGCCTTGGAAGTCATCACTAAACAAAAAACGCAGCCGGTCCCGCGCATCGAAACGGTGGAAGGAGGTCTGCCGCCCGAGTTGGCTGCCATCGTAATGCGCATGGTCGCCAAGTCGCCCGACGAACGCTTTCATGACTTGGATCAGGTCATCGAACATTTGGAATCATTCCTTGGCATTGGCGGCGCCGCACGATTGCCCAATGAAGATCACGTTCGCGAGTTGGAGGCCGCGGTAAGCCAGTTCAACGCGGCTCCCGCGGCGCGTTTGCGGCGTCTGGCGGCGCTTGGTTTGCTTGGGGCCAGCGGCGTTTTGGCATTGGTGTCGCTGCCGTTCAGCCTAAGCGTCGCCACCGGATTCTTGGTCATGGCGGCTTGCGGTATCTGCGCGTACTTCCTTGTTTCGGGCGTGCGCGGCCGGACGCACCTGTTCGACAAAACCCGGGAGTTGGTTTTTGCCAATCGCGGGATCGATTGGGCGGCTTGGGCGTGTGGAGCGTTGGTCCTGCTGATCATGGCGTACGCGCTCGGTTGGCTATGGGTTTGGATGGCTATGGGACTTGTCGGTGTCGGGTTCGCGGTCGCATTCCATGCCTGGCTTGACGGTCTGGTGAGCCGGCAACGCCAACCGGCATTGGAACGCGCCGAGACGATGCTCAAGGGACTGCGGCTGCGCGGCGTGGACGAAAGCTCGCTGCGGCGGTTTGTGTCGGAGTTTGGGGGCGAACGTTGGGAGCCGTTGTTTGAAGCCCTATTCGGATATGAAGCCAAGTTAGAGGCGCGGGCCGCGCTTCCTCCCGGTCGTGGCCGAAAAAAGTACGGCGCCTGGCGCGACCCCCTTGTTCGTTGGATCGACGCGCGGGTCCGGTCGCAGCGCGAGGCGCGCGATCGCGCCCATCTTCAAAAGGTCGAACAAGCAAGCCTTCAAGCCAAAGGGCTGGACGCCGCCGCGGCCAGGCAGCAGGCCCAGCAGGTCGCATCGGCGCTGGTGGTGCAAGCCGCTGAAACTCGCCAAACCGCCGATCGCGGCGCCGCGGCGGGGGAGGTCGATCCACAGGTTATCGCCTCTCAGAAGCGCGCTCGGATGAAAGCCATGTTGGCCGACGCGCGGAGCGGCAAGTACGCTCGCAAAGACCGTGCTCCCTGGATCGTGCAAGGTCCGCTCGGGCTGTTGTTTAGCGGCAAAGTGCGATTTCTGTTGGGGTGTCTCTTGCTGGTGGGCTGCGTGTTGTGGGTTAAGCAGAATCGCCCGGTGTCGACGAGCGACGTGCGCGCGGCGGCCGCGCAAGCAGTGCATCAGGGCGGAGTGGCGGACGTGGCCCGCGAATTGACTTCCCAATCATGGCAGCCTCTGGCGTTGCCGGTGGCGGGGCCGCTATTCGATAGTTTCAACCCCGGTGTGGCGGGCGTCCTGTTGATGGTCCTGGCGCTTTTTCGCGGCTGGAAAATGTCGCTCTTCGCGCTCCCGGCCGCGGCGGTGATGGTGCTGGGACCGAAACTCGGTTTGCCCGGCATCGACGCGATCGGCGGCGCACACACCACCAGTGTGGTGATCGGGCTTGCGATTGCCGGGTTGGGATTGGTCTTGGGGCGAACCAAGCAAGAGTAAGCTGGCCGCATGGAGAAGTTGCCCACGCCTTGGTGCGTGCCAGCCCAAAAAAGCCGGAGACGCATTGGTCTCCGGCGAATGCACGTTTCACACCTGCCTGAAATGCGCTCTGGTGAGGTTCTCCCGCGCGAGGCTTATTTATCTACCTGCCTTACGGACCCAAGCGGCGGTAAGGAGTTCGGGAGCGCCGCCGTAAATCTGGGCGAAGGCTTGCGGGAACTTCGCGCCGCCTCGAAGCCCGGCCAGCAAGGCATCGAACTTCTTGGCGTCGCCCATGAGAAACTTGGCAAAGCTGTAACTGGCAATCGCGGTAGGCTCCGGCGGGAGTTTGCCGTTGAGGAAATCCGCGGGCTGGCTCATCGTTGATACGACGGCCGGTAGGGACTCATCCCAGGCCTTGATTCGCGCATCGTCGGGAGTGAGTCGCGCCGCAACGGCGCGAGCCACGCCTTCACGGAACCATTGCGGCGAGTCGCCCAGACTGGCCACATACACACCCGCGACCTGCTGGCCGATCAGGGTCTCAAGCGAATACTCGTCGCGCCGCGCATTCACCACGGCGCCGTAAGCGTCCAAGGTGTCGAACTTCCAGTGACCGCGCCATTCGCTCGGCAACTCCCGCTTCTCGACCATCTGACCGAATTCGCTGTAATCGTAACGGCCCTCGAAGACAAACAGCGTCATGCGGCCTTTCACTAACGGCTGATCGGTCGGAGCCTTGAAGATTTGCGCGATTTGCGGCGTCAGCGCTTCGACACGCTGGCCAAAATCGGCCAGTGTGTTTTCGCCGACGTTGCCCAGGAGCAGGAAGTTCGTGGTCTCGGCCTTATCCATCTGAATGTTGGGCATCCCGAGCCGCCAGTTTTGCTCTGCCAGCTTGGCGCGCTCGTTACTTAGCTCGTCATGGTTGGAGTGTGTCGCGCGGTAGAGATCGGCGACGCGCTTGACGTCGGTGGTGGGTTCCGGACCGTCAAACTTGGCGCCTTCGGCGATCCACGTTTCAAATTGCGCAATCACTGCGTCCGAAAGCGGCGGGCGCCGTAGCGGCATGCGGTCGCCCGCCGTGCCCTTAAGCTTCTTGATCAGCAAGCTTTCGACGGCTTTGCCCGGAACAACGGGCGAACCGCTGTCGCCGCCGGTTAGCAGACCGCGGAAGGTGGTCATGTTCAGATCTCCGCTGGGCCGCTGCCCGTAGCCGTGGCAGTTGGCGCATTCCTGCACCAGCACGGGCGCGATGTCGCGCGAGAAGCTGACTTTTTCCTTACCGGTGGCCGCCGCTACTTCGACCTTCATTGGCGCCTGCGCGGGCGCGGAGCCGAGGCTGGCCAGATTCATGGCCGGGTCGGCGCCGTCAAAGCGAGCTCCTTCGGTGATCCACTTCTTGAGTAGGTCGAATTCCTGTGCGGTAAGTTTACCACCGCCGCGCGGCATATCGCCGCTTTCGATGACTTCGATCAGGCGGCTTCCCACGGCGTCGCCAGGAAAGACCACCACGCCGGCAGGCGAGCCTTTCATCAACTCGGCGAAGGTTGCCATCGCGAACTGCCCCTTACGGTCCGTCACGTGGCAGCGTCCGCACTTGGAAACCAGCAAGGGCGCGACTTGCTTTACAAAGCTTACGCCTCCCGAGGGTGGGGTTGCGGGCGTGGCGGGCTGAGGCGCCGCGACACTCGGTTTTTTGAGCGGCGGAAGTCGCACTCCTTCCAGCTCCAGCAACGCATGAGCTTTGAGGAGACGCGGATAAATGCCTTCCAGCAGAGCAATCATGTCGGCGTTGCCGTCCGCCGTAAGCTGGTCAAATTCTTGCTGCACCTGCCGCAACACGTCGCCACATTCTTTGTATTTTCCTTGCAAGTACAAGTTGCCCGCCTTGGCGACGGCAGTTTCCAGGGTCTTGGCCTTTCCCCGTTGCTCGGACGTAGGGGCCGCGTGAATTAACGAGCCAAAAAGAGAGCACCCTAGAAAGGTGAATACGATCAAGAAGTGTGTTTTGCGATAGTTCACCAGGACACCGTAGACAAGGGCAATGGATATTTGGGGCGAGGTATAGGAGATTCCGATAAACCGCCGTGAATTATTGCGTCGGCCGTTAGTATAAACACAACGTCGCCGAATTCTAACGCGCGCACCCCGAAAATGTACTCACGTCTGCGGCGCAAGTTCTTGTAGGTTTTGCAGATGCGGCGCAGCGGGAAGGTCTCCGGCGGAGTGTTGCACCGGAAACGGGTACTGTACCGCCGGGCTGGCGACGTCAGGAGTTTTGGGGCGTTAGATTCCCGCGTAACGTTCGATGGAAACTCCGCTCACGAAGCCAGCCAAGCAATTCACGGTATTGTTCCAATTCATGGGACTGGAGTGGATCGGCATGGTCCGCGTCGGCTAATTCCAGAATGCGCTTTTCGCTGGCGTACACGCTGTGAATTAGCCGTTGAAAACGCAGGGGCACCACGCGGTCGCGCCGCGAAGCGAGGAACACCGCCGGCGCGCCGCACCGGGCGGCATTCCCAACGCTGTCCAGTTCGCGTGGCGTTTGCCAGGCAATTAATGCGGCGCCCAAGTAACCGTTCCACCAGCCATACCGCCGGACGATCATTTGTCGCAGTGGCGGCGGATTGCGGAGAATCAGCCCATCGACCTGATGACGCGACGCCACGTACAGCGCCATCGCCGTTCCCAGGCTATTCCCGGTAACAAGGATCGGTCGATCGCCGGCGCGGGATTGTACATCGAGATACGCGGCCTCGGCCATCGTCGCCAGGCAACTAAGCGTCGCCGCGCCGGGGCTGCCGCCGTATCCGGGGGGATTCACCGCCCAAACCTCGGCTTGGAGATCCTCCCAAGCCTCGGCTGGATGTTCCGTCGCGCGTTCAGCGCGGCTGCCCGTTCCACCGAACTTGAGAATGTACAGGTCGGCTTCGCCGGGCGCGTGCTCCCTTCCGCGCGGGTTCCATAACTCAAATGTCCCGCCACAAAACGTAACGACTCGCCGAAGTTTTCCTTGCGTGTCGAGCGCATGACGCGTCGGCCGAAGGATCAATCGATTCGCGAGGCGAGACAGCATCGGAGACGGGGTGGGTGAGCAGTATGCCTAGTGGACGCGTTGGCCGGGTTGGGCGCCTTTATCGGGGCGAAGGAGGAAGACTTCCTGACCTCCGGCGCCCGAGGCAATGACCATGCCTTCGCTCACTCCGAACTTCATTTGCCGGGGGGCAAGATTGGCCACCACGATCACGAGCGAGCCGACCAGTTGCTTCGGTTCGTAAGCGGCCTTGATGCCCGCAAAGACCGTGCGCCGCTCCTCGCCGCCAAGGCTCAGCGTGAGCTTGAGCAACTTACGCGCCTCGGGCACTTCTTCGGCCGCGACGACGCGCGCCACGCGCAGATCCACCTTCCCGAAATCATCGATCGTACACTGGGGTGCGACCGGTTCGGCATCGAGAAATTCGCGGCTATCTTCAAACTGCGTGGGGGCTCCGCCTTGCGCTTCGGCTTTGGTTTCTTCAATCATCGCGTTGACCTCCTTTATGTCCGCACGTTGCAGCATATGTTGAAAGGGCGAAACCCGCGCGCCTGTCAGGGGTGTTTGCGCTTCGTCCCAGGATTGAATGGGTTGGTTCAGTAAATCTCCTGTTTGGGCGGCGAGTCGCGGCAAGACAGGCGCCAGGTAAACGACAATCTGACGGAATAAATTTAAAGCCACCGTGCAAACGTCTTGTAACTCTTTTGCCTTGTCGGGCGCCTTGCGCAAATTCCAGGGCGCTGCGGTTTCAACATACGCATTGGCGCGGTCCGCCAACTCCATGATTAGCCGCATGGCCTTGTTATAGTCGCCCGTTTCGTAGGCGGCGGCAATCTCCGCTCCCGCGTCGGCGCCGCGTTGGAACAAGCCGTCATCGGAAGGGTAAGACGCCGAGAGACCCGTGTCGCCCGCAAATCGAGCGCTGCGACTCGCGAGGTTCACCACCTTTCCCACCAGGTCCGCATTCACCTTGTTTACAAACTCTTGCAGGTTCATGTCGATGTCCTCCTCGCCCGGCCCCAGCTTGGAGGCGTAGTAATAGCGCAGGTAGGAGGGATCGAGGTGGTGCAGAAACGTCGCCGCTTTGACGAAAGTGCCGTCCCGCTTCGACATCTTACGGCCATCAACGGTCAAAAAGCCGTGAATGCGGACTTTGGTCGGCAGGTTGAAACCCGCGGCCTTGAGCATGGCCGGCCAGAACAGCGTATGGAAGTACTTAATGTCCTTGCCGATAAAGTGGTGAATTTCGGTTTCGGAGTTGCGCCACCAAGTGTCAAAATCCTCGCCGTGTCGCTTGCACCACTGTAACGTGGACGCCATGTAGCCAATGGGGGCGTCGTACCAGACGAACCAATAATTCCCAGGAAAGTCGGGGATTTCAAAGCCCCAATAGGGCGCCGGGCGCGAGATGTCCCAATCGCGCAGCGGTTCGCTCAGAAACTGGGCTTTCAGATAGTTGGCTGCCTCGGGCTGAAGGTGATCGCCGCCCTGGGTCCATTCTTCCAGGAAAGTGTGAAACCTTTCGATGGCAATAAAAAGATGCGGCGCCGAACGCGTTTCCGGAGTCGCGCCCGAGAGCGTACTGACCGGGTCAATTAATTCGGCCGCCGTGTAAGTGTGGCCGTTCTCACAACTGTCGCCGTACTGATCGGGTTTTTGGCAAACCGGACACTTGCCTTTGACAAACCGGTCCGCCAGAAAGACCCCTTTGACTGGGTCGTAAAGTTGAGTAACGTCCTTTTCGACCACTAGGCCCGCGGCGCGAATTCGTTTCCAGAACTCGTGGCAAAGTTGCCGGTTCTCGTCGCTGTGCGTGCTGCCATAGTTGTCGAACGCGACGTCAAACCCCGCAAAGTCCCGTTGATGCTCCTTGGAGATGCCTTCGATCCAGGCTTCCTCGGCCACGCCCTGCTTTTGGGCGCTAATCATGATCGCGGTGCCGTGGGTATCGTCAGCGCACAGGAATATGCATTTATGGCCTCGGAGTTTTTGGAAGCGCACCCAAATGTCGGTTTGGATGTACTCCACCAAATGGCCAATATGAATGGGGCCATTCGCGTAAGGGAGGGCGGCCGTAACAAGAATCCTTCGCTGAGTCATGAACGTCCATTGTGGGTCAGAAGGAAAGCATGGGGTTGATTTTAATGGAATTGGCCGGTTCGGCGTAGACGAGGCGGCCGCCGCGCAACGGGAAAAGCAAACGGGCAGCCAACGCATATTTGAATGCTCCGCGAGAATAGCGAACATGCATAGAACACGCGAGGTTTGTCAAGAAACTCTTTTCTTTGCACGGGGGATGGCCGAAGAATGGAACAAGCGCTTGTTTAGGCGCGCGATGTAATCCCCAAGATGAGCATCGAGAGGAGAGACCGGTGGTGCGCATTGTCGTTTTGGCAGCCGCGCTTTTCGTGTTGGGCGCTGCGGAAGGACGCTCGCAAGATTGGGCGGCAAAGCTCTTCCAAACAAGTTCCCACGACTTCGGCTCGGTCGCGCGCGGCGCAAAGGCGGAATTCGCGTTCGAGCTGGTCAACTGTTATAAGGAGGACGTGCACATCGCAGGGGTTCGCTCCAGTTGTGGTTGCACCACCCCCGTCGTGACAAACGACACAGTTAAAACGTGGGGGAAAACTGAGATTGTCGCGTCCTTGAATACGCGATCGTTTACCGGGCACAAAACCGCCACGTTGACGGTCACTCTGGACCGGCCTTTTCCGGCCGAAGTTCAACTCCATGTCTCGGCGTATATTCGTCGCGACGTCGTGTTCGCCCCAGGAGCGGTTCAGTTTGGCTCGGTGGAACAGGGGCGCCCGGCGATCAAGGTCATTGATGTATCCTACGCGGGCCGGGACGATTGGCGGATTGTTGACGTGCGCAGCGCCAACCCTAACTTTGAAGTCGAATTGACCGAAAAAGAGCGTGGCGGCGGGCGCGTGGCCTATTCGATGTTGGTTCGCTTGGACTCGCAGGCTCCCAGCGGTTATTTGCTCGATCAACTTTCGATCATTACCAATGACCAAAACATGACGACCATTCCGCTGGCGGTTGAAGGGCGGATCGTGTCGCCGCTAACGGTCAGCCCCGGTTCGCTGGTGCTGGGCGTTTTGGCGCCGGGCCAGACGGTGACCAAACAATTGGTGATCCGCGCCAACGAACCGTTTCACGTCTTGGGGGTCGAATGCTCCGATCCCTCGTTCCGTTTCGATCCATCGGAAGAAGCCAAGACGCTGCACCTGGTGCCCGTTACGTTCACGGCGGGCAGTCAAGCGACCAAGATTGCTGAAACGATCACAATCAAGACCGACCTGGGCGGCGGGTCCGAAGCATCGTGTAAAGCGACCGCGACCGTGGAATGAACGGCGTTCCACCGGCGCGGGAGGCTCGCAAGCCCGCGGCGCCCCACTTCGTCCGATTCAGTTTCGGGCTTTCAGGGTGATTTGTGTAAGCAAATCTTTCTTTTCGCCGCCCGCTGCGGGACAACCCCCGCACGACGAACCGCACCCGCCCGAAGAACGCGAGCGTCCCAGGATCACCCCACGCCATCCAAGATAGAGCGCGGCCGAAAGCACCAGAACGCCCGCCATTGCGGTTTGGAAATCGAATACCATCGTCTCTGTAGGATTGCTGGATCGCTGGCCTGCTTGGGACTTCCAATCATTATACCCCAGCCGGCAAGACGCGCCGTGACGCCCAAACGTCGCCCATTGCGGCAACATCCAAGAGGGGCGTCATCGCGCGGGTTCGCGGCAATATGCTTCCAACGCAGGGACCAGACGCGACACTTCGGCGGTGACGGCCGCGAACGCCGCTTCCACGCCGTTCCAGTCTTGATTGCGTCCCAGAAACTCCAGTTCCCACGCCGCCTGAACCACGTCCTCGGCCGCAAAGACCCCAGCCGATCCCCGCAACGTGTGGGCGGCGCGCTGGAGCAGTTTTGCGTCGTGCCGGGAGATCCCCTCGCGCATTTGTTCAAGCATCTGGGGGCACAAGTCACAAAGCAAGTCCGCTAACGCCTTAAGCTCTTCCTGGTCGCCGTTGACTTGCTTCAACGCCATGTCCCAGTTAACAGGTTGGCGCGGTGGTTGGCGCCCGTCGCTGGGTCGCGGAGGATGGAGGGCGCGATTGTTCCGCCCGGCTTTGGGTGCGGTGGGGCACCGGGCTTGCACGACGCTTTCGACGGCCTGGAACAAATCCTCGGCATGTACCGGTTTAGAAATGAAGTGATCCATTCCTGCGGCCAGACATTCATCTTGATCCGCCCGCATGGCGCTGGCGGTCATCGCGATGATCGGCGTGTGTTCGCCACGATTCCGCTCTCGGCGACGGATCGCCTTCGTGGCCTCGAATCCGTCCATTTCCGGCATGTGTACGTCCATCAGCACGAGGTCGTACGAATCGCGTTCGACCGCCTCGACCGCCGCGCGGCCGTTATTCACGACGGTCACCCGATGTCCTCTTCGTTCCAAGAAACCGACCGCGACGCGCTGATTCACCGGATTGTCTTCCGCCAGCAAGATGCGGAAGGCCGGAACGCCGGTCGGGCGCGACCCCAACGCATCGATGTCTTCCTTAAATTCGCCAAGCGAAGAGCCGAGCACGCTTTGCACCGCGTTCCAGAGGTCGGAACGCTTCACTGGCTTGGTTAGTCGGCAGGCGATCCTGCACGACTGCAAGCGCTGCGTGTCGTCGGGGCTGCCCGCGGAAGACAGCATAATCAGTGGCAGGTCCTGCCATTCGGGAAGACGACGCACCTGCTCCGCAAAATCAAGTCCGTCCATTTCGGGCATCAGGTAATCGAGGAACGCCAAGGCGAAGGGCTTGCAAGCGGCGGCCGCCTGCTTCAAAGCCTCCAGGCCCGCGGCTCCCGAATCGACGGCCAGCGGAGCAAGTCCCCAACTTTGAACCGTCTCGGTCAGGATGCGGCGATTGGTGGCGTTGTCGTCCACAATCAGCACCGGCGCTCCGGTCAACGCGGCCGGCGCCACGGCGTTCGCCGTATCGTGCGAGGCAAGCCCGAGGTCCAGGGTAAAGTGAAACGTCGTGCCTCGGCCCAGTTCGCTTTCCAGCCAGATACGGCCGCCCATTAGCGCAACCAATTGGGTCGAAATGGCCAACCCCAGCCCCGTGCCCCCGTAGCGGCGCGAGGTGGAAGCGTCGGCCTGGCTGAACGCTTCAAAGATTTTTTTCTGCTTGTCGGGTGGAATGCCGACGCCGGTGTCGCGAACGCTGAAATGCAAACACGCGCGCTCATGCGAAGAGTCCTCGCGTTGCACCTTGACGACCACCTCGCCTCGCTCGGTGAACTTGATGGCGTTGCCGGTAAGATTGACCACGATTTGTTGTATCCGGCCGGGGTCGCCAACCACGAGCGTCGGAATGTCCGGCGGAAGATGGCAGGCCAACTCCAGCCCCTTGCCCGCGGCTCGCAGGGCAAGCGTTTGCACCGTGCTTCCCACGCACTCAACAAGATCAAACGTGACTTGTTCGAGTTCGAGCTTCCCCGCTTCGATCTTGGAGAAGTCCAGAATGTCGTTGAGCAGCCGTAAGAGTGAATCGGCCGATTGACGGAGCATTTGCAAGTACTCTCGTTGTGTCGGTGAAAGCTGCGTGTCGAGCAACAACTCCGCCATTCCAATGACGCCATTCATCGGAGTGCGAATTTCGTGACTCATGTTGGCCAGAAATTCGCTCTTGGCTCGACTCGCCGACTCGGCGACTTCTTTTGCAATTTCTAACTCCTCCTTGGACCGCTGCAACTCAAACGCGGTGTTCTCCAGTTCCTCGCAGAGCGCCGCGCGCGATTCCGCGTCGCGGGCGCGGTCCTCGGCCTGGCGATGTTTCCATTCCGCCTCGCGCAAGGCCATCTCTTGCAGGTGCGTCTTCTGATTAATCGCTTGAATGTGTCGCATCATGCGGATGCGGCGCACCAGGGATTTAACGTGCGCCAGAATGATTTCCATGTCTTGCGACTTACTCACGAAATCGTCGGCGCCGGATTCCAAGGCTTGGAGCAGGACCTTGCGGTTCTCCTGGCCCGAGAGAATTAGCAAGCCCAGTTGCCGTTGTTGCTGATCGGCCCACGCCCGGGCGCGGCGACAAACTTCAAATCCGTCCATGTCTGGCATGACGACGTCAATGATCACCATGTGAAACGTCTCTTTGTCCAGCAGCGCCAGGCCTGCCGGTCCCGACAACGCGGTGGTCACTTGAAAGCCACACTCGGTCAGGTTTTTGGAAAGCTCGTTTAAGTAGGTGCGACTATCATCGATGGCCAAAAGTCGGCCGCCGCGAAGAAAGGCGTCGCGGGCTTCGGCGTCGAACTCCAAAGGCTCCACGGGAACCGCCGATTTGAGCAAACCATGTACGACTGCGAGCAATTGTTCATCCGCGGCGTCTTTGGAAAGGAAACGATCCGCCCCCGCATCGAGCGCGGCGATGTGATCGCGCTCCTTGTGGCTGCCCGTCAGTACAAGGATGGGAACGACTTGGAGGGCCAGGTCGCCTTTCAAACGCCGGCAGACTTCCAAGCCCGATTGCTCGCCCAAGTATTGGTCCAGCACCACCAGGTCCGGCGTCGCCTGGAGACACAAGGGAAACGCCTCTTCCGCGGTGGCGGCATGACGCACCGTGTGCCCGGCCTTCTGGAGGAGACAAATATACGTGTGCGCCTGGACGCGGCTGTCTTCGATCAATAGTATGTCGGACATGGCTCGACCGGGGCATTCGGTGGACTTTGATGATGGGAACGCGCCGCCGGCCGCGAGAGCTTCTTTGCCAGCGCCACGCGAGTCTTGGCGCGCCGTCACGCGCGAATCGATGATTCGACACCAGCCATTTGACTCAAGGCCGTTGCGATTTGTCGCGGGTTGCAAACATAGAGAGCCGCATTGCATTCTTTGGCCGATCGAGGCATGCCCCAGATCGGGCTGGAAGCTTCATCTTGAATTAAGGTCAATCCGCCTGCGTTCTTCAACACCAGCAGTCCCTCGGCGCCGTCGGCGCCCATGCCCGTCAGCACGACGCCCGCCGCGCGAGCGCCGAAACACTCGGCAAGCGACCGGAATAGGGGATCGCCGGAAGGACAGTGAATTTCCGACGCGGCGCCCTCGGGCAACGCCAGGCGCCAAGGATCGGCCAACGTTAAGTGCCGGCCGCCGGGCGCCAGCCATACGCCGGGTTGCAGCCGTTGGCCAGGCTCCGCAAGGGCAACCGGGTGCCCCGTTGACCGGGACAGCCATTGGCCGAAGCCCTCTTCAAAACCGCGCGACATATGTTGCACTAACAGGATCGGCAGAGGAAAAGGCTTGGGCAATGCCGTAAGGATTTCCACGAGCACCGGCGGCCCTCCCGTCGAAGCGCAGATCCCGGCTACGTTGACTCGCCGGGTTTCCAGACCGGGAGGCGCACCGTTCGCCTCGTCCGTTGCCGGGGGCATGGGGGCTAGTCGCCGAGGACGGGCCTTGGACGCGGCGATAAGCTCGGCCCGCAGCCGGGGTGCGATCTTGGGCAGGTGCAGCAGCACCGCGCCTTCCGGTTTTTCGATGACCGATACGGCTCCGGCCTGGTAGGCTTCCATCGCCAGGTCCACGTCGCGCCGGCGGAGCGTGGCGCTGGCGACGACAATCGACACGGGGCATTGCCGCATGATCGCCCGTGTGGCGGCAATGCCGTCCATGTCGGGCATGTGAATATCCATGAGCACCACGTCGGGCGCGTGGCGCTGGACCAGTTCCAACGCCTCGCGGCCATTGCGGGCTTCGGCCACCACGATGAATTCTCCGTCGCTCGACAAGAGGCGGCGAAAAATTTCCCGCTGCGTGACCGAGTCATCCACCACCACGACACGAATCATGGGAACCGTCGCGTTTCGAGGTCAAACAAACTGTCGCACGACATCCAAAAGTCCAGCGCCTTCCAAAGTGGATTTTACGACGTAAGCATCGGCGCCGGCCTCCAGCCCCTCGCGCCGATGTTCCTCTTTCTCCCGTCCGGTGACGAGAATCACCGGTAAACCGAACCGGGTCTTGATCTGCCGCGTCAGGTCAAGCCCGCCCAGCCGCGGCATCTCGATGTCGCTAACGACCAAGTCCACGCGCTGCGTGCGCAGTCGCTCCAAGGCGTCCACGCCATCGGCGGCGGTGCGCACCGCGTAGCCCGCCGCCGTGAACACGTTCCGCAGGACCGCGCGCGTCGTCGGCGAGTCGTCGACCACCAGGATTTTTGCCGCGGGCCGCACATCGGGCGCCGGCGTTGCGGCGACGTTCCGCGGAGCGAATGCGATACTCGACAGGTCGAGCACCAACTGCACGGCGCCGTCCGAACGAATGGTGGCGCCCACCACGCCTGGCAGTCCCTGGAGTGGAAATCCCAAAGGCTTGAGCAAGACTTCCGACTCGTCTTCCAAGTCATCCACGGCAACAGCCAGCCGCACACCCTGGCGCTCAATCAATACATACGACCAAGCATGATTGGCGCCGATTCGCGGCGTTGCCGCCGCGCCCAACCAATCGGCCAAAGGCGCCCACCGCACGGGCTGACCGTCCAGCGGTAAGATGGGGTGCCCCTCTAGCTCTCGCAATTGCTCTCGCGTGGCGCGGCCGGTCCTGATGATCGCGGTGCTGGGAATGCCGTAATACTGTCCTCCGACCAGCACCGTCATGATGCGCACGGTGGCCACCGTCATGGGAACCGTAATCACGAACGTGGCGCCCCACCCCGCCTGCGATTGAACCTCGACGTGCCCCTGAAGACGGCGCACCGTATCGAGCACCACGTCCAAGCCGACGCCTCTCCCCGATACCTCGCCCGCGGGCGCGGTCGAAAACCCCGGCTGGAAGAGTCGCACGTGCAACTCGTCTTCGGTCAGGGAGTTAAGCTGCGTCTCGTCCAAATCGCCTCGTTGCTGCAGGCGTTGGCGGACACGTTCATGGTGAATTCCGCGGCCGTCATCGCTAATGGCGATGCGCACAAGAGGCCCTCGCGGCGACGCGGCAAGGCGAATGGTCGCCGCAGCCGGTTTGCCAGCGGCGCGACGCTCAGCCGGCGTTTCCACTCCATGGTCGGCGGCGTTGCGCACAAGATGCAGTAGCGGTTCGCGTAGCGACTCGATCACGGCTTTGTCCAGTAGGATTTTGCCCACGTCGGCTTCATAACAAATCTCCTTTCCCAGCGATTGCGCCAGATCGCGCACGGCGCGTCGCAGCGAATCGGCCAACATCGCCAGCGGTAACAAGCGAGCCTGGCGAATGTCGGCTTCGAGCGACTCGACGAGCAAATCCTCACGAACACGCTTCTTGCGCAGACTGTCTTCAATGCGACGTACTTGATCCAAGGCGGTTTCAATAAAGTGCCGCGTTTCCGCGGATGCCTGCCGGGCGCCCGCCTGGACGAACCGAGAAAGTCCATTCCGGACGTCCCGAAGCTGCTCGGCAATTGCGGCGCCGGAGCCTTGAGAGATTCGAACCTCGCCCGCCAGGTTCAACATCCGATCCAACCTTTCGGACGTTACCTTGACCGTGAAGCTTTCTTCGGCAACGGGGACGGCGTTTGCGTCCTCGCGGCGCGGCGGCGATGGCGTTCCTGGCGCGGGCGTCGGCTCGTCCGGGAGCGCGGGTTCATCCCGGCCTCCGGGCGAGGCTCCCTTCCCTTCCGCAATGCGCCATTGCTCAAACGCCTGGCGCACTTGATCGAACCTTGAAAGCCCGAGGTCGATCGATTCGCGACGGATGTGATCTGGATGATCGCGCAGGTCGTCAAGCACGTCCTCCAGAGTTTGAGCGGCCTGTTTTAGGTCGCCCAGGCCGACGACCTTGGCGTCGCTCTTGAGACTGTGGGCGTGGCGAAACAGACCGTCGATCAGCGTTCTCCGCGCATCGACATCATCGGCCGTTTCGAGATCGAGAAACCCCCGTTCCAGGGCGCCCAAGTGGTCGCGCGCTTCTTCGCGAAAAATATCGAAGATCGGGTCGGCCATGATGGTTCAGACCTTGAATTGGGCGATTGCGTCGTTCAGCCCTCGGATGCGTTGATCGATGGAGACGATCGATTTCTGCGTTTGTTCGGCCGCCGCGAGCGACTGCTTCGAGGCGCTATCGATCTGCATGATGCTGCTGACCAGTTCGCTAATACCTTGCTCCTGCTGTCGAGCGCCCGTGCTAATTTGGGCCATCGCTTCGCGCGTTTGTTCGACGGCTTGCGAGATTTCATCGAAAGACTGGGCTACACGGCGCACCATGTCGGTCGAATCCTCCGAAAGTTGACCGCCCTCCTCGATCTTGGCTACCACGTCTTGCATTGATTTTTGTGTCTCGGAAATCAAAGCCTCGATACGGGCCACGGCCTCCTTGGACTGATTGGCCAATTCTCGCACGTGCGTGGCGACCACGGCAAAGCCGCGGCCGTCTTCGCCAGCTCGGGCGGCTTCGATCGAGGCGTTCAGGGCCAACAACTTCGTCTGTTCGGCGATTTCGTTGACCGTGGCGGTGATTTCGCCAATGCGTTGCATCTGTTCCGAGAGATTCAAGACACTTTCACCTGCCGCTTGGGCGTTGGTGCGCACGCGGTTGATCCGCGCGGCGGAATCTCGAGTCAATGCGCGGCCATCGGCCGAACGGCGGACCGTCTCGTCGGCCGCGTCTTGCACCGCGCGCGCCCGATCGGCGAACTCTTGCATGGTCGCCTTAAATTCCTCGGACGTGGCCGTGATCTGGTTGAGCGAAGCCGCGGTTTGGCTCAAGCTCGCCAATTGCTGCTGCGCGCCGGTGGCGATCTCGCTGCTGGCCGACGCCACGTCGGCCGTCATGGTGGTGGCTTGCGAGAGAATGTCACGTAGCGAACCAACCATCTGATTGAAACCTTGGGCCAACTGGCCAATTTCATCGTTACTGTCGGCGGTCGCCGGTTGCCCGCGGAGCTCGCCGCCCGCGACTTTTTGCACGCGCGTCAAAAGCGTTTGAACGGCGGCGGCAATTCGGCGACTCAAAACCGCGGCAATGACCGCTGCCGCGACCATGGCCAGCAACGTCGTCACGATCAATGTCCATTTGACGGTGGCGCTGGCGCGGTTGACGTTGCTTCGTTCGGCATTCATGCGAACGACGGCGGCGTCCTTGAGCGCTTCGACGGCTTGGCGAATTTCTCGCGACATGGGCGCTGCTTCCCGCTCCCAAAGGTCGATCGCTTGTTGTAATTCCGGCGTTTGCCCTGCACTGGCTGACTGTTTGGCGTCGGCGACTTTCTGTTGCGCCAGACGCAGCGCTTCAATGCGATTCTCGACGAGGGCAAGATGTTTCCGGTCTTCTTCGCTGGGCGCGACCCGGTAAACCTCGGCGAGTCGGGCGAGGGCAGCATCAATGTCTTTCCAGGCAGCCAGCCAGTTGCCCTGCAGCAGCGCGCTTTGTTCCGAACTGGCGTCAAGCAAGAGGCGCCCTCGCAAGCTACTGGAAGCCGTGTTCAATCCGATGAGGGTGTCATCACAGGCGCGCACGGCGGGAATAGCTTCATCGAGCACTTTCTGAAGACTGCGATTCATGCCGGCCAGCGTTCCATAGGCGATCGCGGCGCTGGCGAACATCAACAGAATCACAACACCGAAGCCAAGCCCGAGTTTGTTGCCAATGGTCAGGTGCATGAGAATTCCTCGTTGCTGTTCAAGGCGTCAAAACGTCGTTGTTCGCCACTCCACGAGCACCGGGTCTTGAAGAATCCTATTCAGATCAAATAGAAGGCAGTCGTTGTCGTACACGCCAATGACCCATTCTGCGGGAACCCGACCCGAAAGTTCCGGCGCGGGTTGGATGAGCCGGCGCGGCACGGAATAGATCTCTTCCACCTCGCCTGCCAGGAGCGCTAGCCGTCGCCCGGCCGCTTCGACTATCACGGAATGATGTACGTCGGTGATGCCAATGGCGCCCGCTCGGAGCAAGCGTCCCAGGTCGAGCAGTGCGAGAATCGAACCCCGCCACGGCGCTACGCCCACGATGAATGGCGGAGTATTCGGCGCTGGGCAGTATTGCTCCAAAGCTTGAACCTCCAGGACTTGCTCCAACGGCACGCCATAGCGGCGCCGACCGCTTTGGAACGCCAGGAAGACACACGTTGGCTCTGACGGCCTGTGGGGGTTGGCTTGCGTGCGATACGCCTCGGCCCGTGCGGCCAGTCGCCGCGCTCGCGCGTCGGGGTCGTCAACGCGATTACGCACGGCGTTTAAGCGAGTCAGGCTTTCTCGCAATTGTTCGCTTAACGCGTGCAAGTCGGTAATGGCGGACGTATCCGGCTCGCGGCGTTCTTGGAAGAATGAAAGTTTTTTCGTGGTCATGTTCGCGTTAAGGGCAGGGCGGCGTTTGACCTTCCCCCGCGCCGTGGGGCGTCAGCAATACTTCGGCCATCTCACGCAACCGCGCATAGCAAACGCCCTCTCCGTAGGGAACACCTGCGTTTGGATCTTGCCCGGCTACTAACCGCAACAGGTTGGTCAAGCTGCGCGCCGCGCCGTCGCGGTCGCCGGCCTGTTGCTGCACGAGGGCAAGGTGAAAGTGCGCCATCGAACAATTTCGATTCACGTACAAAGCACGCCGATAGGCAGCCTCGGCCGTGCCCCAATCGCCGTCGTCTTCGGCGAAACTGGCCCTGAGCAAATGCGCCTCCAGCAACAGCGGGTCTTCGGCCAAGGCAAGATCGAGCATCTGGCGCGCTCGCCCCGTCCACGCGTTGCGGAGCAGCAATTGAACATAGTGGACGCGAAGTTGCGCCCGTTCCTGGCGTTGGCGGCTCCGCGCCAGCGCGCGTTCCGCGTCGTCGAACTGGTGATTGGCGACCCACCGTTCCAAGCGTTCGCACGTGGCCGTAGTTGGCGTTTGGACCACACCATCGGGACGTGGCGCGGGAAGGGGACTTGCCGGGCCGAGCGGTTTCGGTAACGGAAGTAACGATCCGTTCGGAGGCCATGCCGTGGGCGGACTCGAGTTCAAGCCGCGATTGAGGAACGGCGTGGTTGATGCGGTGAACGGCGCCGCGGGCGAAGGAGAATCGGGGCGATCCTCTCGTCGATAGAACGTGGCACGATCAAAACTTCGCGCTTCGTAACCGGCTGCGGGGATGAGGGCGACTTCCGTCTCTCCCAAAAGCAACCAGCCGCCGGGCCGTAGCGCCTCGCGAAAACGCGCCACGATCGCAGTCGCCACTTCGGGTCGAAGGTAAATTGCGACGTTGCGAAACAAGATCAAGTCCATTCCCAACGTGCCCGTAAGGGGCGATGGGTAGACGTCTTTCACCAGGTTCAAATACGCGAACCGCACGTGCTGGCGGACCCGCGCCGTGGCATGATACACGTCGTCGGCGGCGGCAAAGTAAGCGGTGTCGCGAAACACTTCAGTGTGACGAAATGACCACGCGCGGAAAGCTCCTTGCCGCGCGCGCTCCAAGAACTCGGGATTCAAGTCGGTCGCCAAAATCGAAACCCGCCACTCGCCGCGACCGGCCAGGAGTTGGTCAAGCAAGATGGCAAGTGAATAAGGCTCCTCGCCGGTGGCGCATCCGGCGGACCAAACGCGGAGCTCTCGCCGCGGATCGTTCTCGGCAAGGATTTGAGGCATTACCTGCTCGCGCAGTGCGCGAAAATGATGCTCGTTGCGGAAAAAATACGATTCGCCCACGGTGAGCTCCGCGGTTAACTGTTCGAGCAACAATCCCTCTTCGTGCGGTCGCTCCAACAGTGCGCGGAACGTTGCTTCCTGCTGATTGCGCGCTGCGACTCTTTGAACCGCGCTTTGCAGCCGCGCGAGCCGGGAACCAGAAAAGTCCATGCCGGTCTCCAACTCGACGCCGCGCCGCAGCCGTTCCCAAGAGGCGGCGTCCACGTCCCCGAGCGAAGCCTCGGGAGTCGCCCCGACCAACGTCGACCGATCGAAAGCGGTCATAAGACAAGAAGCTAAGCGAAAAGATCCCAATGCAGCGATCGTTATCCACTTGCCGCCGAGCAAGCGCCCGTAACCGCGACGCTGCCCTCCAATCGCAAACTACCGGCGTCCTCGGTGGCCAGCAGTCTTTCGGGGTTCAATAACCGAATCGCGTGTCCATCCAATTCGACCATGCCCGCAACAAGTTCGTCTTGAATGCGTAGGTCCCCGGCATCCACATAAACACCTCGACTCCAGTCCACCAAGTCCAACGCTTCGTCCACTTCCACGCCGATCCGTCGCCCACCGAGGAATAGGCACACGATTGGCGGTTCGGGTGGACGGACGTGCTCTTTTAGGCCTAGCCGCATCGCCACATTCACGACCGGAACGATCGCCCCGCGTATCAAGACCGCGCCGCGGAGGTAGGCCGGGGCGTGGGGAATCGTCTCGATAGGTAAGGCCGGTAGCACCTCATCGACGTACTCCAGGGGAATGGCGTGGATGGTTTCGCCAAGGCGCACCAACACGGCCACTGTTGCGTGTGGCGATGACGAATGGTGAGCATTTCTCGTCATTCATGCCCTCCTTTTGGAAAGGGCGAGACTCCCAATATGATAGATGGCGAATCGGCTCCAAGGCAAGCAACGAGAAATCGAATTCCAGGGATCTTGGCTTTCGCGGAACCACTGGCGACAAAACTTTTCCGGCATGCGAGACTTAGGCGCCGCACCGTGAACGGTGAAACTCGCGCTCGATTCAGGAGGGACACGCGACGATTGATTTGCCAGAATGGGCGCGTAGGCGTTGATGTTGCAATATTCCCCAGGAGTCGAGCCATTGCACCGTAGCGCGACTGCCCGTAATCCGGCAACGCACGATCGCCCAGCGACGTTGTACGCCACGCACCGGAGTTGTGCCTTTCTCTGAAAGCAAGTTCGTAGCGCCGCGAACATGCAGTTATCCCTTCCGTCAAGGCGCCCCGCAGGGGGGCCAGGGTAGACGGTTCCCTAAGAACTTGTTAACAAAAGAGATAGGGGACGCCACGGGGTGAAGGAATCTTGCCATGCACACCCACAATGACCCGGTTCTCGTAGCCGTACTATCACTCTCGCCGGAAGATCGCTCTCAACTTGCCGATCGCCTGTTATCGAGTCTCCACGACGAGACCTTGAACGAGATCGATTCCACCGAAGCCGAACATCGCATTGAGGCCCTGCGTCGCGGCGATGCGGAACTCCTCGATGACGGTCGAGACGGTCCGTAATCGTCGGCCCGCGCCTTGATGGCAATCGTCATTCCACCTTGCCCTTAAGGCCCTCAAGAAAAAAGATCTTTTGGCGCTGTGTAACATCCTGGCCGCATTTCCGCCTAGCCGTGCAGGCGTATGCGGAACCACTCTTTACCACAGGATGTTATCCATGAACCATCGATTGATTCGCTTTACCATTTTTTCGTTGTCGGCCTTGTGTGCGTTAGCCGGTGCGGTCAAGGTGCAAGCGGGAGATTGCCACAGCGGGTTCCATTACGGGCGCCATTGTGGACCCGTGTACGGTTCGCCCGCGTTTGAATGTTCTCCCTACGACGCTTACCTGCTATTCAAGAAGTTTCCTGCGCTGGCCAAGCGGCATCCCGAATTGGCCGTACAACTGGAAGCTCGGTTTGCTCCCAAGCCGGCCGTCGCCGTGGCGAAACCGGCCGCCGGCGCCGCCGTGGTTGTCGATCAACCCGCAATCGCTCCCGTGGCGGTTCCTGCTCCCGCCCCGGCGCCAGGCCCCGCCCCAGCGCCAGGCCCCGCCCCAGCGCCAGGCCCCGCCCCAGCGCCAGGCCCCGCCCCAGCGCCAGGCCCCGCCCCGGCGCCAGGCCCCGCCCCGGCGCCAGGCCCCGCCCCAGCGCCAAGTCCTGAAGCGACGCCAGGTCCCGAAGCGGCGCCGCCCACGGCTCCGGCCAATGACGCCGAACTGCTCGATCAAGGCCCCGATCCCGCGCTGCCACCGGGTGGCGCTCCGCCGGCTGCGGCCGCGGTAGCAGCCGCCGCAGCGCCGGTACGCCCCGAACTTGAGCCGCTGCTAGGTCTGTGGCAAACTGTGTCGATCGACCCCAACGGCGAACAAAAAGTAACGCAAGTGAATCTCGCGGCTGATGGCACAGCCACGGTCACCGTGGACAGCACGCTGGGCAAGGTAAGCCTGAAGCGGCAGTTCGCAATCGACGACGGCAGCAAGGAATTTCGCCTCTCGGGCGAAGGGGACCCGATCGTCCTCGGCAAAGTCGTGAGCGCCGATAAAGACCAGGTTGTTCTGGAACGCGATGGCGTGAACACGACGTTCACGCGACCCACGCCGTAAGCAGTTGGTTTTGCAACGCCCACTTGGGGCCGCATACAATAAGGGTATGCGGCCCTTTTTGTGCGCGCCGCGAAGCACTCCACAACGCGGGGCAGGCACTTTCATGGGCACGGAGCACATTCACTTTGTCACGGGCCGGTTAGCAGAGCGGGCGCTGCGCGACGTGCTCGCGGATTTGGCGCCCCGGGTTGGATTCGCATACACCATCGACGTGCTGCCGATCACCGTCGCGGCGCTAATGACACCCGAATGGATTGCGCGCCGCATTTCGGTTCCGGCCGTGGCAACGCAAGTGATAGTCCCCGGCTATTGCCGCGGAGACGCTGCGGCGCTGGAAAACGCCGTGAGCGTCCCCGTGGTGTGGGGACCGCGTGATCTACGGCAATTGCCGGAATACTTTGGGCGCGGCAACGACCGGCCGGACTCTTATGGGGCCTACACCATCGAGATTATCGCCGAGATCAACCACGCGCCGCGTCTGCCGACGCCGGAAATTCTCGCAATAGCGCGGCGCCTGGCCGCCGATGGCGCCGACGTGATCGACGTGGGGTGCGATCCCGGCGAACCTTGGATGGGTGTCGGAGCGTGCGTTCGGGCGCTGCGGTCGGAAGGTTTTCGGGTCTCCATCGACAGTCTTCAACCTCGTGAGATCGAACTCGCGGTGCGCGCCGGCGCCGAGTTGGTCCTGTCGGTCAACTCCACCAACCGCCAGGCAGCCCACGAGTGGGGTTGCGAAGTCGTCGCCATTCCTGACGAACCGAGCCGCCTCGACACGCTGGACGAAACTATCGCCCTGCTGCGCGACGCCCACGTTCCGTTCCGGATCGACCCGATTTTGGAGCCGATCGGTTTTGGATTCGCCGCCAGCCTGGGCCGTTATCTGGAGACGCGGCGGCGCTATCCCGAAACGGCAATGTTGATGGGGATTGGCAACTTGACCGAGCTGACCGACGCCGACTCGGCGGCGATCAACGTGCTGCTCTTGGCGATCTGCCAGGAACTTTCCATTGGCAGCGTGCTGACGACGCAGGTCATTAACTGGGCGCGGACCAGCGTTCGCGAATGCGATCTTGCGCGCCGGCTGGTGTACCATTCCGTCACCAATGGCGTGCCGCCCAAGCATTGGGAGCCGGCGCTGGTGCTGCTTCGCGACACGCAGTTGCTGTCCCACGGTCGAGAGCAATTGACGGAATTGGCGGCGCAAATAAAAGACAACAATTTCCGCATTTTCGCCGAGGACGGCTCGCTCCATCTGATCCGCAGCGGATTGCATCTGGAACATACCGACCCGTTTGTGCTGTTTCAGGAATGTTGTGAGCGTTTTCCGGGAAGCGTGGATGCGTCGCACGCTTTCTATCTGGGGTACGAAATGGCCAAGGCGGCAACGGCCTTGACGCTTGGCAAGAACTACCGGCAAGATGAGGCGCTAGGTTGGGGATTCTTAACCGTTCCCGAAGAGAGTCACCGGGAACGCAAGTCGGCCGTCAGGCGAAAACAAGGGGAACAACGTGGTTGACGGGTTGCCGCTGGTAGAGGAGTTGCGGCCGGCGCCCGACGTGGAAGCCGCCTTGTTGCGATTCGCGGCGCGACCGCATTGCATCTTTCTGGACTCGGCGCTGCATCACGCCGAAATTGGGAGGTACTCCTTTCTGGCGGCCGATCCCTTCGTCTTCCTGAAACATGGGGTCGAAGATCGAGAGCCGTTTCAGGCTTTGGAAGCCCACCTGGCACGCTGGAAGGCTGCGTCCGTGCCCGGTCTTCCGCCGTTTCAAGGCGGAGCGGCGGGGTTATTCAGTTATGACTTGAACCGGTCCCTGGAAAACATTCGACCACCGCGCTTTGATGAGTTTCAGGCTCCGGCGTTGGCCGTGGGATTTTACGACACGGTCCTGGCCGTGGACCACAAAGAGAATCGGGCGTGGATCATTTCACAAGGTTTTCCCGAGGCAGATACGCTGGCGCGCCGCCGCCGCGCCGCTGATCGCCTGCGCCAAGTGCGTGGTTGGCTGGAGGCGCCTGCGCCGCGCTTGGCCGTAGCAGAGTGTTCGCAACAACTCGCCTGCGAACAACTGGCGCCCCAATTTCCCGTCCGCGACATTCCCGATTTGACCAGTAATTTCTCCCCGGACGAGTATCGGTCTGCAATTCAGCGGGTGATTGACTACATTCACGCTGGCGATGTGTTCCAAGTGAATTTGGCCCAGCGGCTGCTCTATCCGTCACGGGAGCCGGGTATTCCGCTCTACTTGCGTCTCCGGCAGCGCAATCCCGCGCCCTTCGCCGCCTATTTGGATCTGGGCGAACTGCAAATCATCAGCGCCTCCCCGGAGCGGTTTCTGGCGGTGCGCCAGGGTCAGGTCGAGGCTCGCCCCATCAAGGGCACGCGGCGCCGCGCGCCGCATCCGGTGGCCGACCTGTTCACGGGTGACGAACTTCGCCGCAGCGAAAAAGACCGCGCCGAGAATGTGATGATTGTTGATCTGCTCCGGAACGATCTTTCGCGCGTTTGTCGCCCCGAG
>JAANMU010000937.1_pt1 | contig 30321 bp, 22 predicted proteins | sample 7279701 | NCBI WGS metagenome assembly JAANMU01 (sample SAMN14094539, study PRJNA606508) | bioreactor metagenome | isolation source: A lab-scale SPAN reactor treating ammonium-rich wastewater day 57 | place: Ireland: Galway | collected 2017-03-13
AGGCTCGCATAGCCAGCCGGCATGGTTTGAAGATCATCGTTCACAACCCGGATCCGATCGGACGAAAGAAGACTGACGAAGAACTGGCGATTCAGGCACAGAACCTCAATCGGCTGGGAACAGAGCTTTCGAAGCTCGGGCTTCAACTGGCGGTCCATCAGCATGATGTTGAAATGCAGGATGGTGCACGCGAGTGGTATCACATCCTCGAACATACCGACCCGGCAAAGGTTTTTTTCTGCCTGGATACCCATTGGGTGCTTCGTGGAAAACAGGATCCCTGCCGCCTGCTTGAATCTGCCGGAAAGCGTGTGGTGGACTTGCATCTGAGGAACTCGAAAGATGGAATCTGGATGGAAGATTTCGGCCCGGGGGATCTCGACTACCAGAAGATTCAGGCGATCCTGGAAAGAATCGATTACCAGGGCTACTACACTGTGGAACTTGCGTATGATCCCCAAACCCAGGTGACCCGGTCACTCGAGGAAAATCTGCGCCGAAGTTTAGGATTTGTGCTGAATACATTCCGCTGAACCACTTGGCAATCCCGCCCGCCCGGCAGATCATTGACCTTTCATTGCATGTCAATTTTGTGAGGAGATCCGGGCATGTCCAAGAGCTATGAAATTCATGTGATATCCAATACCCACTGGGATCGGGAGTGGCTGAGTAATTTTCAGGCCACCCGTATGATGCTGGTGGATTTTCTGGACAATCTGCTGGAAATCCTCGAACAGGAACCAGCCTACCGCGCCTTCCTTCTCGATTCCCAGACAGTCCTGCTAGAAGATTATCTCGAAATCCGCCCGGAAGCCCGTGACCGCCTGACCCGGCAGATCACACAGGGGAGGATCCGGGTCGGCCCGTGGTATACCTGTCCCGAGGGGTTCATTGTCAATGGGGAGTCCCTGGTTCGGAACCTGCTCATGGGTCACCAGGTGGCGGAGAGTTTTGGAAAAGTGATGAAGGTTGGACATACCCCATTCTCTTATGGGCAAAATTCTCAGATGCCCCAGATTTATTCGGGCTTTGGGATCGACACCATCCTTTTTTACCATGGTGTCTCGCATGAGGATGTTGCGAATGAATTTATTTTCGAAGGAGCGGATGGAACCCGGATTCTGGGATCACAGATGAGTTCATTCGCACGGTACAATTACTATTTCCATGTTTACCGCCCGTTGGTGTACGGAGCCTCGATCGATGAGCGCACCTGGCAGTGGCAGCGCGGGGGTCTGTTTTTCCACCCCGCGGGGGAAGATTCCTGCATGGAGCATCACCTGCTTCTCGACCCACCCAGGGCCTGTCACGCTGAGAAATTGAAAGACCTGCTTCTGGCCCTCAAGGAGAAGGAAACCCAGGTCGCAACCACACACTGCCTGGCCTTCATGATGGGGCACGACAGCAGCGTGGCTGATCCGATCGAAGTGCGCATCATTGAAGAGGGGAAGAAACTGCTGCCAGAGGACACTCTGATCCACAGCACACTTCCGGATCTGATGGATCAGGTCAAGCAGAATGTCCAGAACCTCCAGGTGCTCCGGGGCGAGCGGCGTATTCCCAAGATGATGGGTGGAAGGCTCCATCTCTACAGTGATGTCCTCTCGAGCCGCACCCGGATGAAGCGAATGAATGCCCTGGCCGAATACCTTCTGCAGCGCCGTGCAGAGCCACTGGCGACCCTGGCCTGGCTGCTGGGTGGTGAATATCCGAAGGCACTCCTGGATCTGGCCTGGAAGAACCTGCTGCGTTCCCATGCGCACGACAGCATTGCCGGAAGCGGTGTGGATGATATCGAGCGGGATGTGACGGACAGGATCCGCCAGGCCCGCAATATCGCCCTCGGTGTCGAGAGCCGTGCCCTTCAGATTATCCAGAAACAGATCGACAATTCCACGGGATCCCCGGAAGGCATTCTGCTGACTCTTTACAATCCCTCTCTGATGCAGCGCGATGAAATCATCACAGTCGTGATCGATCTTCCCCGGGATTTGAACATCAATAATTTCGCCCTCCAGAGAGCAGGAGAGAATGAGCCTGTTCCACTGCAACTGGCCGCAAGGAAACCTCATAACTCCGTGGTAAACCATGCCGGAGATGCTCCCTCTATGATGAGCACCGAAAGGGTCACTGTTCATATCCCGGCCGAGGAGATCCCGGCGGGTGGCTATGCCACCTTCCAGGTTGTTCCGGTGAAATCGTTCGCCAGAGGCAGCCAGGTCGTGGGTCTAAACCGGATGCGCAATGAATTTCTGGAGGTCTTCATTCAGAATGATGGAACCCTTCAGGTCCTGTCACTCGAAGATGACATCCTGTTTGATGGCCTGCATGTTTTCGAGGACAGTGGAGAGGCGGGACATGCCTGGATGCATATCGAGCCTGCACTCGACAGGGTTATCACCAGCCCCGGATTTCCGGTTCAAGTTTCGCTTGAAGAAGACGGCCCCTATCTGACCCGCTACCGTGTGGATTACCGCATGGAAGTGCCCGCCCGTCTGGATGAGAATGGAGGCGACCCCTGGCGCAGGCTGGATGGTTCGGGAAGTTCATCGAAGCGCAGCGATGAACTGGTCCCCCTGCATATCCGTTCCTGGTTCACACTGCGTGCAGGCGCCCGTTCACTGGAAGTCAAAACAACTTTTGAAAACCAGGCTCATAGCCACCGCCTCCGGATCCTGTTTCCAACCCGGCTGGATGCATCAACCTGCTGGGCTGAATCGGCATTCGATGTGGTCGAACGGGAGATTCTGTTTGGCCCGGAAAGCCCCTGGTTCGGTGGAGTCAATGCAACTTTCCCGATGCATCGTTTCATTTCGGTTCATTCCGAACGGGGAGGATTGACACTGATTCATGATGGATTGAGGGAGTACCAGGTCACAGAGGACGAAGATCGATGCATCGCACTCACACTGATGCGGGCGTATGAAGTTTCGCTCACCACTGTCAGCAAGCGCTGGGACTCTCATCCGGAGATGATCCTTTCCCAGTGCCCGGGAGGCCATGAATTTCGCTACTGGATCTGCCCGCATTCCGGCTCCTGGAACCAGGCTGATGTATTCCGGGAGGTCGAAACCTGCACAGTTCCCCTGCTGCCGTTTCAAACCAGCCGGCATGCCGGGGCACTTCCCCAGGCTCATTCTTTTTTTGAGCTCCAGCCGGAAGCGCTGATGGTCAGTGCCCTCAAAAGATCCGAAGATGGAGAAGGAGTTATTTTACGGATTCACAATCCATCTCCGGAAGAGATCGAGGGTTCCCTGCTCTGCTTTAGAGAACCTCAGTTGGTCGAGCAGGTCAGCCTTGAAGAAAAACCAGTGGCTCCAATGAAGGTGGATGGAAAAGAAATCCCTCTGCGCCTTGGTTCACGAAAGATTATGACCTTGAAAATTGTTTTCGGATCCAATCCCTGAAGCCTTTGACAACATTGGATGCGAGTTTGCGGTCGGTGAACAGGTTCTCCGGCGCGGAGAGAATCGCCAGTATTGAGTGGAGCAGCGCCTCGCGGGGATAACCATTTACCCGAAGGAGTGTCGCCAGACGGGTTTCATAGAAGGCATTTTTCTTACGCAGCGGGACAGCGGGAAGGGAGCGGCGCTGTTCGGCCAGCTCGGCAAGGCGCTGGATTTCCGATTCGGTGTATTCGCGGATCTCTCCTTTGAGAGCGCGTTGGGTGGCTGCGGCAGAAATCGCCAGAATTTCCCGCTGAATCAAAGATCCAGCACCGCTGATGGCATGGGGCAGCAGGCGGAAGACATACAAGGGAATGGGCAGGCAGGCGATTCTTCCATGGAAGGAAGCACGGATAACAAAATCCACATCGGCGCTGAAACAGAGCCTTTCATCATATCCACCGATTTTTTTCGCCAGCTCTTTCCGGAAAAGAATTGTGGCGCATGTGAACGGACTGGAAAAAAGAGTGCTTCCAGCAGTGAGCACATGGGGTATGCCAATGGATGGGTCATATTCAAGCGCCATCGGCTGGGGAAGCCTGACAACATCCTCTCTGTCACACCCCAGCGAGGCTGTTCCAACCAGAATGGCTTCAGGATACTCCCGGAGATAATCCACCTGGGCCTGGAATCGATCCGGAAGGCTGATGTCATCTGCATCCATATTTGCCAGAAAAGCCCCCCTGGCCTCCTGGATGGCACGGTTTCTTGCGGGATAGCAACCAAGATTGTCCTGCTGAATCAGCCGCAGCCGTGAATCCGAAAAGGATCGGATAATCTCGACAGATCTGTCCGAGGAACCATCATCGACAACAATGAGTTCAAAGTCGGTGAATGTTTGAGAAAGGATGCTTTCAAGAGCCTTGGAGAGCCAGGCCTCAGCATTGAATACCGGCATGAAGACAGAAAGAAGCGGGGTTGAAGGCACTATCCCAAAAAGCTCACGAAGAAATATCCTTCCATAAATCGATCGGCCGTTCGACAGCAGGGGGTTCGTAAGGCCACTCAACCCTTTGACCGGTCCCAGCCGACTGGTAAGCGGCACAGATGATCTTTATGACTTCACGCCCATCCTCACCTGTTTCGATCGGCTTTTCAAATCCCCTGACACACCGGCAGAAGTGGCGCATCTCCTGGGGAAAGCCATAGTTCCAGATTTCTTCAAACATGGTGAAGGTATATCCACGTGTGCTGCCAGCTTTTTCGACTGCATAGCCATAACCTTCATCGGAGTAGGTGAGAAGAGAGTTCCCCCGCAGCAAGTCGGCACGGGTAAAGCCTTTGGAGCCATAAATCTCACAACGATCATCAACACCACCTGCTTTGGCCCAGCTGTTCTCAGCCATTCCGACATAACCACCCTCATACTCCACAATGCAGAAGGAATGATCCTCTCCCTGGGTTTTGTCCTGATGAACATAAGTGCCGAGATGGGCGGTCACACTTTTTACAGCGGGCTTTCCGAAAACCCAGCGCGCATATTCGATGGAGTGGCATCCCATATCCAGCAGCACCCCCCCGCCTGAAAGAGCCACATCCCAGAACCAGGGCATGTGCGGGCCATTGTGCTCTTCACTCTGCTTGACCAGGAATGGCTTTCCGACAGCGCCTTCATCCACCAGTTTTTTGGCACGAACATATTTGGGGGCAAAACACAGCTCTTCGGCATACATGAGAAGAACATCCGCTTTCTGGCAGGCTTCAATCATCCGATCTGCCTGCTCGAGGTTCAAGCAGAGGGGCTTTTCACACACGATATCTTTCTTTGCTGATGCGGCATCGAGAACCACCTGTTCATGGAGATAGTTTGGAATGCAGAGAGTAACCATATCCACCAGGTCCATTGCCAGGAGGTCCTGGTAATTCTCGAAGGAGAAGGGGATACCCTTGCGCTCGGCAAATGTTTTGGCTTTGCCAGGGGTTGGTGAGGCCACTGCGACAACCTCACCCTCTTCGATCATCTGAAACGCATCAGCATGAATGTCCGCGACAAATCCGGTTCCGATGATGCCAACTCTGACCTGGTCCATTCGAAGGAGCTCCTTTCGGTATGCTGGCTTGCAGTCGGCCGATCATTCACCTTTGAAGCGGGGATCGGCGGCATTCAGGCTTTCCAGGGTTCTGTTGCGCGCATCCCCGAAACCCAGGCCTGAGAACAGGCCTGTTGTGCCAGTTGCATTCGGAATCAGCATCCCCCCAGAATACAAACAGGGCAGCCCAGTTATCCCTTCACCGAGGAAATGTGGGCTGCCCTGTCCCCCTAACTGGTAGAAACTGACTAAATGGAAAGATTCTTGGTCTTTCCGCGGGTCAGCGAACGAAGTGCACGGGCGCTGATCACGACACGAACCTTCTTGCCATTGATCACCACACGTTTTTTCTGCAGGTTTGGACCAAAGGTCCGTTTGGTCACATTATGGGCATGGCTCACATTGCAGCCAGTTCTCGGCCTTCTTCCTGTAAGAACACAAACTCTCGACATGATCAACCTCGACTCTTTCTCGTAAAATGACAAAGGGAACTATATCGGCCAGCCCTGCATGACACAAGAGGTCAGGCCGGGGAGCGTGGGGTTTTTCAATTGCGATGCGGGCAGCATATTGCCGAGGCATGGCGGTATTATCTGGCGCCAAGGGAATTTCAGGGCGCCATGAATGTCGCCCCTACAACAGGCTCTTTCAACACAATCTGCCGGTGGGCTGGGGATGAATCGTCCTGAATCGCTCAGTTTATCTACGGACGGAGGTGCAACAGGAACGATATTTCCCTTTCAATGCAGATCGGTGCGGGGGCACAGGTCGAGGCCATCGCCGGGTCCGACACGGTCAGGCGAAAATGGAGTGATATCGAAAGACATCAGCTCACCACTCATCAGTTCACCGACAACCTTTCCGGTCAACGGAGCCAGAATAATCCCGCTCCGGTAGTGCCCGGTTGCACAGACCAACCCTTCCAGGCCATCGAACCTTCCGATGAAGGGAAGCCCATCATAGGTCAGTGGACGGAAGCCATGCCAAATCCGTTCCAGAGTCGAACGCCCCAGGCAGGGATAAAATTCACACGCATGCTCCAGCAGGCCATTCACTCCCTCAACTGTATTCTGGCGCTGAAAGCCCACCCATTCCTCGGTCGATCCGACAACCAGCCTGCCATCATCGCGAGGGGTGATGTACGTTTTCCCATGATGGACAATATGGCGGACCGGATAACCCTGGTCCTGGAGCAGGATGATCTGGCCCTTGACCGGAACTCCTGGAACCCGCCGGTCAAACAGGGTTGCAAGGTATGTGCTCCACGCCCCGGCAGCCAGGATAACCTGATCGGCTGTCCAGGTTTCAGAATCGGTCCGAACACCGAGAATGCGATTCCCTTTACGGATAAATTCGCGGACTTCAGTGTGAGCCTGGAGCTGAGCTCCATGTTTGAGTGCGGAGCGCAGCAGTGCCTGGGTGAACCAGGGGGTTCTCACCTGTGTAAAAGTTGGAAACAGGACTGATTCCTGAATCGAGGGAGAAAGATCCGGTTCGAGGTCACGCAGTTCCCCGGGTGTCAGGCGCTGCGCTGGAACACCGACGATTTTCTGCCACTCCAGAAACTGTCCGATCTCCTCGATTTCTTCCTCTGTGAGAAAAAAATCAATCCCGCCGGTTTCACGATAGCCGCTGTCGATTCCGGTATCTTCGGCCAGTGCCTGGCAGTACTCGCGAAAGAGCGACAGGCTCTCGATTTTAAAAGGCAGCAAGGGGCCTTCATCGGCACTCAAGGCGCGTGCAATCAAAGCGCCCGCCGCTGCCCAGGAGGCTTCGCGGCAGGGCTCGCCTCGTTCATGAATCACTGTTTTATATCCACGAATGGAGAGATCCCTGGCGATTGCGCAGCCAATCACTCCTCCACCGACAATCAGCACATCGGTTGTGTGTGTCATGATGATATTCCTGATGTTTCTATAATTTTCTGAGTTTGTCCGCGGTGGCCTCGGCCTGGTCCACACCTTTTCCGCGAATCAGGGAGCGGACTGCTGCATTCATCTGGCGTTCGGCGAAGGGCAGACAGACCTGATCCAGCCACTTCTGGCGTTCGAGGATCTGATTACGGTCCGCTCCTTGAAGCGCTTCTTTCAGTGAGTCGATGGCAGAGCGGATGGTGTCTTCTTCGCCATCTTCGAGGAGCACCGCCGAATCCACCAAGGCTCTATCCGCGGCACGAATCACTCGCTCCGCTTCGACCCGAACCTCGACCAGGAGCCTCAGCTCGAGATCTTCGCCGCCATGCTCGAACGACTCTTTGAGCATCTGCTCGATCTCGGAATCGGTCAATCCATAGGAAGGGCGCACCTCGATGAACTGCTCTTTCCCGGAGCGTTCATCACGGGCCTCGACACGCAGAATGCCATCCGCATCGAGCATGAATGTGACTGCAATTTTAGGCATTCCAGCTGGCAGCGGGGGAATTCCCTTGAGCTGAAAGCGGGCCAGGCTGCGGCAATCAGAAGCCAGCTCGCGTTCCCCCTGCAGGACATGGATGTCCACTCCGGTCTGGCCATCGACATAGGTGGTGAACATCTCGGTAGCACTGGTCGGGATGGTTGTATTGCGGGGGATGATTCTGGCAATGACACCGCCATAAGTTTCAATTCCCAGCGACAGCGGTGTGACATCCAGAAGGAGCATGTCCCGGGAAGAGCCGGAAAGGATATTGGCCTGGACCGCCGCCCCCAGAGCAACGACTTCATCCGGATTGTTTTCACAGTGAGGGCTTCGTCCGAAGAGACGCTCGACTTCCTGGCGTACAAGCGGAACCCGGGTGGAACCTCCCACGAGAACAACCTCATCGACTGCGCCTGCTTCGACTCCCGCATCCTGCAGTGCTGAACGGCAGGAATCGAGGGTGCGGTTTACAAAGGGCTGGATGAGCGCCTCGAATTCGGCGCGAGTCCACATTCTTTCATAACATCCAGCCGGATGCCGGAAAGCCATCACCGCCTGCTCTGAATCAGTCAGCTGTGTTTTCATGGATTCGCATGCCAGGCGCAGCCCCTGAAGCAGGCCGGGATCCCGTCTGGATTCCCCAGGGAGATTCATTTCTGCAAGAACCTGGTGGATGACAGCCTGATCGAAATCATCACCCCCGAGGTGGGTATCGCCATGAGTGGCAAGCACCTGAAAAATTCCTTCATACAACCGAAGGAGCGAAAAATCGAAGGTTCCCCCACCCAGATCATAAACTGCCACCAGCCCTTCGCGTTTCTCCTGGAGGCCATAGGCCAGAGAAGCGGCAGTCGGTTCATTGAGCACCCTGCGCACATCCAGGCCGGCCAGCATCCCGGCATCTTTGGTGGCCTGGCGCTGGCTGTCATTGAAATAAGCAGGGACAGTAATGACTGCGGAGGAAACCGGCTCACCCAGGTAATCCTCGGCCTGCTTCTTCAGGTGAGCCAGGATTCTGGCTGAGAGCTCCGGCGCCGAATAAAACTTGCCCTTCAGGTTGATCCGGACAATATCATTTTCATCGGTGTTGAAATTGAAAGGGACCAGAGAAGCCATCTGGGCCAGGTCGCGAACCCCGCGCCCCATGAAGCGTTTGATTGAAAAGACTGTATCTTCGGGATGCGTTTCCAGGCGGTTCCTGGCCTCATGGCCGACCAGAATATGTCCATCCTCATCGATCGATACCACACTGGGTGTCAGCTGATGCCCCTGCCGGTCCGGGATGATAAAAGGCTGGTTGTCTTTGAAAAACGCCACCAGAGAATTTGTCGTACCGAGGTCGATTCCGATGATCGGCCCCTGGCGTGTGGCTGTTTCTTTCCGTCCATAGATGGGAAGATTTCTCATGAACTGGTTCCTGATACAGATTCGGTATTCTGAATGATCCGCCGCAGGTAATTGGATCGATCGATGGTGTCACGCAGCTGCTGGAGAAATGCGGCTCTGTCCGCGAGATCCGCCTGGTCGTGCTGGACACACAGATCTTCCAGTTTCGCGGATGCTTCTTCGAGTTTTTCCCTCATGCCGGCAATCGCGACACCGATTTCCCGGGCGAGAGCGAGTTTCTGTTCTGGAGAAGCACTTTGTTGGTCATCGAGTTTTTCCTGAAGGTCGAGGATTTCCATCATCAGGTCCGGGGGGACCTGGTTCTTTTTCCCTTCGGACACAAAGCCAACCAGCTTCATGTAGTACTCAACTCTTTTCACTGTGTCCTGGAGCGTGTCATAGGCCCGATTGAGAGCAGCGCTTCTTTCCAGGGCAGCCTTCTGTTCGGGGCCGGGACGGTTCTGGTAGTAATCCGGATGGAACTGGCGGGAAAGACGGTAGAAAGTCTGCTGGAGCAATCTGGCATCCAGTGACAGCTGGATGGGCAGCTCCATGAACTCGAAATAGCTCACCCGGTCCGGCATGGGAAGAATATGTTCGCAGGTTGCACAGAAGTGCTGGGGGGGAGAGCTGGCCCCTCCGCAGCATGAGCAGAGCAGCTGCCCGGTGGTTTCAGTTGTCATAATCCTGTCCTTAAATGAAAATCCCCTCGGACCTCATCAGGAGGATCGGGCCGAGGGGAATAAATCCAGTGGGTAAAGCGCCTGGTTTCAGGCCCAGCTGATCCTTATGCGAAAGAGCTGCCGCAACCGCAGGTCGATTTCGCATTGGGATTTACGAATTTAAATCCGCCTCCGAGAAGATCCCGGGTGTAATCGATCGTTGAACCGCTCAGGTAGAGTCCGCTCTTGTTGTCACAGACCACCTTGATGCCATGTTCCTCGATGATCATGTCATTTTCATTGACGTTCTTATCGAAGCCGAGTGTATAGGAAAGGCCCGCGCATCCGCCTCCCTGAACTCCCACACGCAGGAGATAACCCTCGAGTTTCTCCGCCTCGATAAGGCGTTTAACTTCATTTGCGGCTGTTTCGCTGATGTGGATGCTCATGCCTTTATCATCTCCTTGGTCATATTCTTGTTAATCCCCGAAAAATCCTGTCAGGCGCTTGCAGCAATGGGCTCCTCGACCGACTGATCGGTTTGCTTCTTTTTATAATCCGCAATGGCGCTTTTGATCGCATCTTCCGCCAGCACCGAACAGTGAATTTTAATGGGAGGAAGGGAGAGTTCCTCGACAATCTGCATGTTCTTGATTTTGAGGGCTTCATCCACTGTCATCCCTTTGAGCATTTCGGTCGCCAGGGAAGAGGAAGCGATGGCTGATCCGCACCCGAATGTCTTGAATTTGGCATCCTCGATCACCCCGGTTTCCGGGTTCACCCGGACCTGGAGCTTCATCACATCGCCGCATTCGGGGGCACCCACGATGCCTGTCCCGACTGAGGGATCCGTTTTATCCAGTGATCCGACATTGCGAGGGTTCTCGTAATGATCGATAATTTTGTCCGAATACGCCATTTCCAGCTCCTTCTATGAATAGATTTTAGCAGTGGTCTGCTTTGTTTACCAGTTCCCGAATCGAGAGTTTGATCAGTGGTGCGCCCATTCAACCTTGGTGATATCGATGCCTTCCTGAACCATTTCATAAAGCGGAGACATCTCGCGCAGCCGGTTCACGACACTGATCACCTTGTCGGCCACATAATCAACTTCTTCCTCTGTATTGAACCGTCCCAGCCCGAAGCGGATCGACGAATGCGCCAGTTCATCCCCGACTCCGAGAGCACGAAGGACATAAGAAGGTTCCAGGGATGCCGAGGTGCAGGCCGAACCTGAAGACACAGCCACATCATGGATTCCCATGAGCAGCGATTCACCTTCAACATAAGCGAAGCTGATGTTGAGATTGCCGGGCAGGCGATGCTCCAGGCTGCCATTGATATAGACCTCATCCAGCTGGCTGGTGAACCGGCTCTGGAGCCGGTCCCGCAAGGCACTGAGATGGCTGCTTTCTTCCTGCATCTCTTCGCGGGCAAGGTCACAAGCCTTTCCCAGGCCGGCAATGCCGGAAACATTCAGTGTCCCACTGCGCATTCCGCGCTCATGGCCGCCTCCATCCATCTGGCATGTCAGCCGCACACGGGGTTTGCGCCTGCGGACATACAGCGCACCAGCCCCTTTCGGGCCATAGAGTTTATGTGCTGAAACCGAAAGAAGGTCGATTCCCATGGCCTCAACATTCAGCGGGATTTTTCCCACCGCCTGAGTCGCATCTGTGTGGAACAGGACATCTTTCTCCTTGCACAGTCTGCCGATCTGTTCGATGGGCTGGATGACGCCGATTTCATTGTTTGCGGTCATGATCGAAACCAGAATGGTTTTGTCGGTGATCGAATCCGCCAGCTGGTTCATATCGATCAGCCCATCACGCCGAACCGGCAGCCAGGTCACCTCGCACCCTTCCGACTCAAGCCTCTTGCAGGGATCGAGAACCGCCTTGTGTTCGGTCACAACAGTGATGATATGGTTCCCCTTTTCCCGGTACATCTGAGCGACACCTTTGATGGCCAGGTTGTTTGATTCAGTGGCACCGCTGGTGAAGATGATTTCCTTGCTGGTGCAGTTGAGCAGCCTGGCGATGCGGTCACGCGCCTGGTCGACAAGGTCCTCCGCCTCCCAGCCATAAGCGTGGTTCCGGCTGGCTGCATTGCCGAAAGTGACAGTGAAGGTGGGCAGCATCTCTTCCAGCACCCGCGGATCGATCGGTGTCGTGGCATGGTTATCCATATAGATCACTGAGTCTTTGGCGGTTTTGTTTCCCATCGGCATCTCTCCTTGGCTTCTGATATTCAAGTCTGTTTTTCTGCTTTCATGATTCAAGCGCGACAAGCCGCGCTTTCTGCCGCTCTGCTTGAGAAGGTGCATTTTCCCGGGAACCGATGGATCGGAAACGCTGGTCCATTTCACGCGCCATCATCGATTCCTTGTTTCCAAGTGCGGCACGAATCAATCTCGGATCAAGATTGACCGCCAGCTGTCGCACTGCGGTCTGGGATACATGCCGGATGGCCTCCAATTCAACCGGAGTCAGCTGAAGACCGAGCAGGCAGCAGGTTTCTTCAGGGGATCTGAAAAAACGTGCACGAATTTCATCATCGGTCACTATTTTTCCGACTAGGACTTCTACCGCTTCCTGGCTCAAATGGACACCTCCTTTATCAGTAACGTGATAATATGCATTTTGTGTACCAACTATCCCAGGCTCCTGATATGCACTCGGGTATATTCCATAATATCAATACAATCAACAGGATAAATCCAATTCCATGCTGCATGTCCACCAGAATCCTGAATGGAGGCAGTGGCTGATATCAACCACTCTGGTTGGTTTCAGCCTCTTCAAGGCCATGCTTCTGCAGCCGGTAGCGAAGTGTCGAACGGGTCAGCCCCAGCAGAGAGGCTGCCTGGGTTTTATTGTTGCGGGCTTTTTTGAGCGCCTGCCTGAGCAATGAAATCTCGAGCTGCTCGAGATCCAGCCCATCCTCAGGCAATTGAACAGGACCGCTGGAATCATGTCCTGTGGGAGGAAATGAAGCCTTCCCCTCCGCCAGGCCTGAAAAGAGGTGTGCCGAGGTAATCAGCTCGCCCCGGCTGAGGATCACAGCACGTTCAATCACATTCTGAAGTTCCCGAACATTTCCTTCCCATGGGTGATTGAGCAGCAGCCGTCTCGCTTCCCGGCTGATTCCTGGAACTTTTTTTCCAGTCTCCATCGCAAACCGTTCCAGAAAATGCCCGGCAAGAGGCAGGACATCCTGCTTGCGCTCCCTCAGAGAAGGCAATCGGATCGGGAAGACATTGATCCGGTAAAAGAGATCCTGTCTGAAAAGGCCTTCTCGAACCATCTCCTCGATGTTCCTGTTGGTCGCAGCGATCAGCCGTACATCGACCCGAATCGGACGGGTTCCACCCAGGTGCTCCACCTCACGCTCCTGAATGACTCTCAGGATTTTTGCCTGGGTGGTGGGAGTCATTTCCGCAATTTCATCGAGAAACAGAGTCCCACCCTGCGCCAGTTCAAAGCGCCCTGGCTTGGTTCGGTCCGCTCCGGTGAAGGCTCCACGGTCATATCCGAACAGTTCGCTCTCGAGCAGCTGCTCTGGAAAAGCCGCGCAGTTCACGGCAACAAAAGGCCCTCCCTTGCGCGGACTGTTGAAGTGGATCGCCCGCGCCAGCAGTTCTTTCCCGGTTCCGCTTTCTCCAGTGATCATGACAGTGGTATTTGTCGCTGCCACTTCCCCGGCCAGTTCCAGGGCTTCCAGCATCGGCTTGCTGTTTCCGATCAGCTTGCTGAAGTCATAACGGCTCTCGATTTCACGCCGGTAATGGTCGAGCTCATCGCCGAGACGTGCATGGTCTTCCTCCAGCAGGACCTGGCGTGTGATATCCCGGATAATTCCCAGCACATAATCCAAGGTGCCATCCGGTGTATAAATCGGGGTATAGTGGGTTTCGATCCAACGGATTGATCCATCCTTTGCCACAGCACGCATCCTTTCAGACTGCCGGCTCATGCCAGAATGAAATACAGACAGACTGGGGCACAGGTTGCCTGCCATCGAGTCACCGGAGGCATTCTGGCACTGGATGGCACGCGCACAGAACACATTTTTTCCAATGACTTCCTCACGGCTGTATCCGGTCAGCTCCTCACAGGCATGGTTGAATTCAACCAGCCTCCGGTTGCGGTCGATGATAAAAATTCCATCGATGGCATTTTCCACCAGATGCCTCAATGACAGGGGGTGAATGGGAGCATCGAAAACCTGGGGAGTTAAGGCAGCGGACTGTTTCATACTTTCCATTTTATCTGGAAACAGGTGCATTTCAATAGCCTGCGGTTGATATCAGCCACTACGCCTCTCAGGGAATTGATCCCCTTTGAGGCCAGAGCCTGTGCGTGAATGTTAAGTTTTTATAAATTCCGTCTGGACATCCCCCAGAGAATCAGATAAATTCATCCATAATAAACAACCGGTTTACATACAACGGTTTATCGAAACAAATCTGAAGACAGGCGAACGGATCATGGAATCCAGATCGACCCGCAAAGCTGCTGCACCCCGAAATGTCAGAACCACTTTGAAAGCGGTTGCCGAAAAAGCGGGTGTCAGCAAAGGCCTTGCATCCAGGGTCTTGAATGGCGGTTCGACCACGATCCCCATTTCGCAGGAAACCATTCGCAGAGTCAAACAGGCTGCTGCAGATTTACGCTATATTCCATCACGCATGGCTCGATCACTGACCAAGGGAGCACGCTCCCATATCATCGGATTGAGCATCATCGATCCCCACCTGCATGTTGACGGGCACCAAGGCCACTATGCATTTCAATCGCTGCCGGACAAATATCAGAATCCGATTATCAATGAGATCGAAAGGTACCATCGGAGCAATGATATCGGAATCATCATCAACGAAATCGCACGGGATGATCAGCTGCGGGGAAAATGGGATATTGTTGTCCGCCACCGCATTGAGGCTTCCGATTACCCATTCACACCCATGGATCTTGGCCTGGACCTGGTTGAAGGATTAATTTATTTCCATCCTTCCAATCGGCATCATGAGATTGTCGATCTGGCCCGAAGTGGAATACCGGTTGTGCTGATCGGCCATTTGGCGCAGGGAGAGAATGTATGCTCGGTCGGAATCGACAATCGCCAATCGAGCTACCGCCTGGCGCACCATCTTCTCAGCCAGGGACGAACCCGGGTGGCCGGCCTCTGGCCTTTCGATGCGTCCATGTCCCTCACCTCCTTGCGTAGCGAAGGATTCAGAGAATGTGTCAAAAACCAGGATTTGACTCCGCTTGGTGAAGTGTTTACAGGAGGGGTGGGAACTGTTCCAGATGGATACTGGGCCACCCGGAACCTGCTGGAAAAAATTCCAGAGGTGGATGGAATTATTGTGGGGACCAACTCGCTTGCACGCGGGGCGGTGTATGCGCTCGAAGAATCCGGCCGAAGGGTTCCGGAAGATGTTGCACTGGTCACTTTTGATGATAACCTGATGAATGTAGTCGAGGAGCCAATGATCACCGCCCTGAGGCTCCCGATCGATGAAATGGTCAGCTCGGCTCTGCGCAAGCTGATCAAACTGATCGAAGGTTCCGATGTTGACGTTCTCCATCGTCATATCGAACCCGAGCTGATCATCCGACAATCTTGCGGTGCGCTCAGTGCCGAGAGAAGTTATTCATATCAATTCAAGGAGGCTTCCAATCATGCTGCATTTGCCGGATCTCGTTAGGAAAGGTAGAGGTGGATTTACCCTGATCGAGCTATTGATTGTCATCGCGATCATCCTGATCCTGATTTCGATCGCCCTCCCGAACTTCCTGGAAGCCCAGATTCGGGCTCGTGTGACCAAGGCCAAAGCGGAAATCCGCAGCCTCCAGACCTGCTTTGAATCCTATAACCAGGACTGGAAGGTTTATCCTCGCGGCTGCATCACCGGCCATCCGGTGAAGTGCAGCCATAACTGGGGGTTTGTCGCAGCGAACCTGACGACTCCGATCAAGTATATCAATGCCATTGTCGACGATCTCTTTGCTGTCAACTATGCGGTTGGAGGAATTATGGGCCAGGTTCCCGAGGGGCATCCTTATGCAAAATACCGCACCACTCGCCGCCTGGTCTGGAATGCGCTCAATCCGAACGAAGCGCCTAAAGCACCGGTTCCCAAAGACAAAATTGCCCCGCCCTGGCATCTTTATGACTCCGCTAACCCGGCAGTCTACAAGAACAAGCAATACCTCATTGCAAGCCTTGGCCCGGACCATATCGAAGACATGATTCCTCAATATGCCTTCAGTGGCGGGTATACCGTCAACAATGAATTTTATTCACCGACAAATGGAACCAACAGCAAAGGCGACCTGGCCTTTGTCGGCCCCTGATCCCTGGCAATCCTAAAAGAAGAAACCCCCTCATTGCCTGAAGCGGTGAGGGGGTTTTTCGTTTCTACACGGCCTGATGGACTGATTCCTTCCATCTCGGAGAAAAGCCTGGCTAACCCAGCACGATCTTCATTGCTCCCGGGTCGAAATGAGCCACTTTTCCTTCCCTCTGGGCGAGGATGCCCATCTGAAGAGCGGTCTGAACCTTGAACGCCAGGGCCATCGGGCTGATGGGGGGGGTGCCATTCCGAGCCGCATCGAACAGGTTCTGCCAGTGCCACTCAGTGCTTTCTTTCCGTTCGATCGGGAATTTCTGTGCCTCCTTGGTGGAGCCTTCGGCGGGGATAAATACAATTTCCTGATCTTTGACAGTGAGAGATCCTTCCCAGCCCCGGATGACCGGAATTCTCCCGGGCGCTCCACGATCCCCGGTGGCCGAGTAATTGTTCCCCTGGGTTCCAAGGACCGCCACTGTGATCTTCTCGGGAAAGTCGATCAACATATTGAAAGTATCGGGGATCTCACGTTCTTCATAACGGAACTTCCCACCAGTAGCGACCACAGTCCCCGGCATCCCGACTCCCAGGATATGCAGGACTGGAGAAAGGGAATGCGGGAAAAGGTCGGTTCCGGGGCCGCCTGAATAATCCTCATACATGCGCCAGCGGAAAAAACGGCTGACATCAAAGGGTCTTTTCGGGGAATCGGCCAGAAAGGCTTCCCAATCGAGATCCGGTCCTGCCTGGGCATTGGGATCCGGGATCGGCATTCCCCTTTCACCCCAGTCACCGACTCGGAAATATCCACACTCCGCATGAATCGGCTGGCCGATCAGGCCATCCTGAACCAGTTTGCGCATCTGGCTCCAGGCTGAATCCGACATGCCCTGAGCACCGACCTGGAGGGGGACTTTGGATTTCTCGACCTCCTGCGTGAGCTGGTGGGTCAGATCAAACTGCCGCCAGTGGGTGACCGGTTTCTCACAGTAGACCGGCTTTCCTGCTTTCACCGCATCGATGGCCTGGAAACCATGCACATGGTCCGGTGTCGCAATCCCGACCAGGTCTACATTCTCATCGGCGATCAGCTCCTTGTGGCTCATGTAGGCTTTGGCCTTATGTTTGTCGGCCCGTGCCTGGAGTCTCGGACGGTAAACATCACACACAGCGGTGATTTCGATATTCGCCCCTGCCGATTTCATCTTTTCAAGGAGATCCAGATGATACCCCCCTCTTCCACCACAACCAATCATCCCGATACGGATGCGATCATTGGCCCCTTTCGGCTGGTCCGAGGCCTGGGCCTGAGTTTTACGAGCCACCCCGACAGTGGCAGCCGCAGCGGCTGCCAGACCCGCATCCCGCAAAAACCCCCTCCGGGATGTGGTCTGCTCGAGTGATGACAACGATTTCATGAATGCTGCCCCTCCTTCCTCCATCATTTAATTTCGAATGGCTGGTCCAGCCATTTTGTCCCGATCGTCCGGATGGCATCAGCATTCATCTGGCCATCCATCAATACCAGCAGATAGCGCAAAACCAGGTCTTCTCCTTTTTTAACCGCCAATGGTTCCCGAGACAGATTCAATGTGGCCGAGAGATAGGCAAAGGGCTGGGTCATGGTGAACCAGGTGGCAGGAAAACGGGGGTTATCTTTATGGTCAAACATGGCCACTGTCACCGGCCGGTTATCCGCCAGAGCCGAGTAGGCACACCAGGGTGATTTTTTATCGTTGGTGCCCTCCACCCCGGTTTGCCCATCGGAATTCAGAAAAGCTCCATCCTTGTCCATCGATACCGGAAAACGCATTCCAAGGCCATGATAATTTGTTCCTGTCAATTCGGCTGTGTCCTTGCCTTCCGGGAGAGTGAAGCGGGATTTCCAGCCCAGGACAGTCGCTTTTGGCTCAGGATTGACCGCCAGCCAGAGGGTGCGCTCCTCCTTGAGGAGGACTGAAGAGTCAGCGGAGTTGATCCATGTGATGCGAGTTGTGAATCCGCCATGGCTCTGAAGGCTGTTCTGGGAACTCTGGACATCCCATGTATCCTCAGTTTTTTGAAGCCCGGGGCTGGTCGCTTCCTCCCAGAAATTGACGCCATCGACCTTGATGGCAAACATCAGGCCATGATGGTGCAGGTGGTCCGAAGGGGCATCGCGCAGAATATTCACACCAGTGGGTGTATACAGCTCCTCCACATAGGGTTTCCAGGGAACACCGCCATATTTGTACCGGCAGAGGATCTGCTGATCCGAACGGATCATGACACGCTCATCACCGCGTACCACACCGATATTCTCAGAAAAACAGGAATTAGCCATCAAGCAAGGAAAGAACACAACAGAAATTTTCAGGGTCAGGAGCCATCTGCGAAACTGACAAACCACCATAACTGCACCTCCGGGGGAGATTTGGTTCACCAACGGATAAAAGCAGTATAAAGCACGCTACAGTTTGAACCAGAGCCTCAGGCAGGTTCTGATAGTGCGAGGATCTCAAGCAGCTTTTCCCGGAGAACAGAGCTCAGATAAGGTTTCTGAATGAAAGCCGACATCCCTTCACTCCCGCTCCATTGCTGCCGGATCTCTGCTTCTGAAAAGCCGCTGGACAGGATGATCGGCAGGTTCGGATTGATCTGCTGGATGATCTCCATGGTTTGAATGCCATTCATGCGCGGCATGCTGAGATCGAGCAGCACACAATCGAATCCATCCGGTTGAGCACGGACTGTTTCGACTGCTTCGATGCCATCCGATGCCAGGAGAACCTCAAACTGCATTTTTTCGATCATCCGCCGTGCGACTTCCCGAACTGACTCATCATCATCCACGACCAGGATGCAGGGGTTGGCGGCACGATGCTTTGGTGCTGGACATGCCTTGGCCTCTTTTGGAGCCTCCTGCGTTTCTTTTACAACCGGAAAGAGTAATCGGATAGAGGAGCCTTTTTCAACCTCACTGGAAATAAAAATCGCCCCATGATGGCCGCGGATAATCCCGAGGACAGCCGGCAAACCCAATCCGCGCCCGAGGAACTTTGTGGTAAAAAAAGGATCGAAAAGCTTCTGTTCCACTTCCGCATTCATCCCACAGCCATTATCGATCACTTCGAGAAACACGAATCGGCCAGGAGGAGGAAAATCCGGGAGGCGGCTCAGAGACAGCTCCCTTGCCGTATATTCCCCGGTTCCGGTGCAAACAATGATATTCCCCGGTTTTGAATGGCTGATCGATTCGATCGCATTCTGAACCAGGTTCATAACCACCTGTTGCATCTGTGATGAATCCCCATGGATGAGAGGCAGATCCTCGGTAAGTCCGGTCTGGATGCTGATATTATCTGGGAGGGTATTGCCCATCAGCTGCAGAGTGGACTCGACAACTTTGTTCAAATTGAGATTAACAACCAGGAACTTCCCTTTCCCGGAAAAAGCGAGCATCTGCCGGGTCAAGTCTGCGGCGCGATCCGCCGCTTTGCAGATGGAGTTGAGATAAGCGCGCAGAGGGCTTGAATTCGCTAATTCATGAAGCGCCAGTTCGGCATTCCCCAGAATCCCAAGGAGGAGATTGTTGAAATCATGGGCAATGCCTCCAGCCAGGACCCCCAGGCTCTCCAGCTTCTGGGAATACTGAACCAGGGAATCCAGATGCTTGCGTTCCTCTTCCGCCCTTTTGCGATCGGTCAAATCCACATCAATACAGAACAATTCATTTTCACCGTCTGTATTTTTCATGATCACGAAACACGAATAGACATGAACCGGTTCGCCATCCTTCTTGAGAACGGTCACTTCACCGGCAGGGGGAGGGGATCCACTCTTTAACGCATCGGTTATCATGGAGGGGACCTGGCCCCGGATTTCTGGATCATAAAAGAGGGTTTCGATCTGTTTGCCGAGAACCTCCTCTTTCTGATACCCATACAATCTTTCGCTGGCGGAATTCCAGAAAATGGCCTGTCGATTCTTGTCGAATCCCTGGATCGGGATGGAGGGAACCCCTTCAACGAGTGTACGGAATCGCCTTTCACTCTGCTCGAGGGCGCGATGTTTTCGGATCAGGAGCCAGCCCAGCAGCAGACCCACAACTATCAGGAGAATCCCCGGAATGAGGACTTCTGCTCTTCTCCAGACCGGTGGCAGGACATGAACCAGCACACTGGCGGGTTCTGGGTCGATTTCTCCTTCTTTGTCGCCAGACCGCACCTGGAAAAAATATTCTCCCGGACTCAGCTGCGGGGCTTTCACCTGGGTTAACCGTTGAAACGGGGACCAGCCCGAATCCTGATCGACATCCGCTCGCTGAACAAAGCGCCAGGAATAAACCATTTCATTGGGCGCTGTGCGATAGTCGAGATCAAAACCGGTGAACGAATATTCCGCATCCTCACCCGGATTCAATTCTCCCTGAAAACTTTTCAGCAGGGTCTGAGGAGGAGCTGTTTTGGGATCATAAGAAACGATCCCAGTCACATCGATTCGTGCCCAGAATCTCCCTTCCGGGGATTCACCAATGAAAGAGACCTGTCCAGCAGGAATGCCATCCTGGGAACGGAATGTGGACCAATATCCAGGGCTGTGACGCTGAGAAATTCCATTGGTTCGGTACCCCACCAGCATCGAACCATCCAGTGCTTTATAGACATAACTTGCCAGATGACTGGACAAGCCTTCATCCACTCCGAGGGTATCCCAATTCACCCCATTATAGATGGCGATTCCTTTGGGCGTGGAACACATCCACAGAGAATGGTCCGAAAGCTGTTTTATGGATCGCAAAGGGGTGGACATGTTGGGGTCGAGTTCCTGGCCCAGATCATGCTCGATCACTTTCCCATCTTTCCACTGTTCGATTCGGTCCTGCAGGCCGAACCACAGGCTTCCATCATCGGAAAACTCCATGCAATACGCCGGCGCACGGACATATTTCGTATCGGAAGGCTCGGGCACCCAGGCCTCTCCCGAGTATCGGAAAACTCCCTCCTTTGCCAGCGCCCAGAGAACCCCTTCGGGGGAGAGATTGATTCCACGCAGCAGCACATTTTCGGGAATGGGAATCGAGCCTTCAATTTGCAGTGTATCTCTGGTGATCTGGTAGAGATGGCTGGCTCCCGCGATCCAGAATTTCCCCGCACGAATTTGAGTCAGAAGGCCACGATAGTCCGGCTGTTCAGGCAGACTCCCTTTGGGGATCCACTGTCTGTTTTCATAAGTGATAAAGCGATTGTCTTCGTCAACCGCCAATGGAGGGAGATCCGGTTCAGCGATGAGGATGTTCGGAGTGATTTTCTTGCCATCGGCTGTGGTTTTGTGCAACCGCCAACAGGAAGGAACCACGCGATAGGCCCCATTTCGTGTTCCAACCCAGATCGACTCATCAGGCAGATAACGGATAATCTCAACAAACTGATCCGGTTCCTGGGAGTCGAAGGGCAATCTTTTCCACTCCCCATCCCGGAACAGGCCGACTCCTTTGTCATCCCCGACCCAGACGCCACTTTCCGGTGTGGGGCAGATCCAGTTGGCGATATTGTTGTACTCGGCAAAGACCTGCCAACCGGTTCCATCTGTGCGGGCAAGATTCGGTGTGCCACCGATCCACAAAGAGCCATCGGCGGCCTGGCAGGCACCCCGGAGCGAATGATTCCCGACCGACTCAGAGGATGCCTCGATCTTCCATTCGCTTCCATCCAGACGGAACAGGCCGAGGGTTCTGCTCAGGACCCTGATGTGCCCATCCTGATCGACAAAAATCTGACGGATCGATCCACCCCCGCTGATCCCGGGATCCATAACCACCCGCCAGTTCCTGTCACCCGGGAGCTGGTATGTTGACGAGGTGGCCAGGACATATCCATCCGCAGTCCCCAGCCAGAGGTTCCCATCCCCCATGTCATTGATGATGAAGACATTGTCATCGGGAAGGCCTGGTGTATTTTTTCTGGTGAACAGCTGGATGCCATGGCTGTCATAAAATGAAACTCCATCGATCCCTCCGATCCAGAGGCCATTTCCTTCTACCGGGAAAATAGTGCGAATCGAGTCGCTGGAAAGCCCATCTTCAGCACGCAGATAAGTCCACTTTCCCTTTTCGAAACCGCAGACACCTCCACCCCATGTAGCGATCCAGACTGTTGAATGATCCTTGGATAAAGCGATATCGCGAACGATTTCGAAGGAGAGGCCTTCTTCGATGCCGAAATGGTGGATATTCCATTCCTTATAGGCATGAGAGGGAGACAGTACGAACAGGAGGATTGCGAACACAACACCGAGCTGACAACGCATGGATGCACTGACCCTCCAGAGGTGGCCTGTTCAAAAATTAAGGATACAGGATTGGCGGCAAGAAAATCAATGAAGATCGAATTATCCAGATAGATGGCTTCTTTCAGGCCGGACAGCCTTACCTCCCACACATTCAAATTCACCTGCTGGAAGAAAAGAAGCCTATTCCCGTGCCTGAATCCCAATCCCGGCAACAACCAGAACCAGGCCGGTTACGGAGGCTCTGGTGATTGTTTCGCCCACTACCTGGTGGAGGAAAATCAACGAAATGAATGGTGAGAGGTAAGCCAGATTGGTGATGAGGTGTTTCTGTTTTGAGGTTTCCAGAGCCTTTAGCCAGAGAACGAATGTCACTCCCATTTCAAACAGACCGATATAGACCGACGCCAGAACCGGCCTGAGGCTCAATTCTGGCAGGCCGACGGTTCCTGTCGCTGAGCCGGTGATCAGGATTGTTCCGAATGCAAAGCAACTGAACAACTTGTGAACGGTTGGCCCTTGATCTTTCAGATTGAAAACCCAGAAGAGCGACCAGACAGCGGCGCTTCCGAGGGCAAACAGACACCCGGCCACTGGATTCCCATCCACAGTTGACGAGGCCCCCTGGGAAGCCAGCCAGACAACTCCGGAGAAGCTGACGAGCAGGCCGCAGATAATCCGCCATGTCAGTTTTTTCCCCAGCAGAAGAACAGAAAACAGAGAGAATAGAATCGGCCAGGAGTAGTTGAGAGGCTGGGCAATCTGTCCGGGGAGAATCCGATAAGCATTGAAGAGCAGCTGGTAGTAAAGAAAGGGATTCAGGAATCCCTGAAGCAGTGAGTGGAACCATTGTGCGCGCGTCTGGTGAAAAAGAGCCGGCCAGCTTTTTTCACAGGTAATGATGGCAGCCAGGGAGATGCAGGAGGTCCAGGATGCCAGAAGAAGCAGATGCAGAGGGGTCAAACCCTCCAGTGCGATCTTGAATGCCGTTGCAACCGAGGACCATAAAAGAACTGCGAGGAGAGCGAAAAACAGATCAGCCCGGAAGCCTTTCACCGGGCCTTCCTGGGGGAATCCGGGTGTGTCTCGAGATGGCAGGCGACCCAGTGCCCCGGACGAACCTCAGTCAACTGAGGTTCAATCGACCGGCATGGGGAAAAGCAGGAGGGGCAACGGGGATGGAATGAGCATCCGGGAGGTGGATTGATCGGGCTGGGGACATCCCCTTCAAGCAGATGCCGTTCTCTCCGAATCGCAGGATCCGGAATCGGCGCAGCAGCGAGCAGGGCTTCGGTATATGGATGAAGCGGACTCTGGTAGAGATCTTCCTTCCCGGCAACCTCAACCAGTTTTCCAAGATACATGATGGCAACACGATGGCTGATGTGTTCCACCACAGAAAGGGCATGGGAGATAAACAGATACGACAGCCCTCGTGCAGCCTGAAGTTCCATCAGCAGGTTGATGACCTGGGCCTGGACCGATACATCCAGAGCGCTGACCGCTTCATCACAGACAATCAGGCTCGGCTCGAGTGTCAAAGCCCGTGCAATACCGATGCGCTGCCGTTCACCACCGCTGAATTCATGGGGATACCGGTCGAGATGATCCGGCCGCAACCCGACTTCACGCAGCCGCTCCGCTGCCAGCTCCCTTCTCTCCCTGCGGCTCTGCCCGATTTTGAAAATTGTCATCGGCTCGATCAGTGTCGAAGCAATGGTCAATCGTGGATTCAGAGAGGAGAAAGGATCCTGAAAGATGATCTGGATATCACGGCGGTAACGGCGCATTTGATTTTGGGAAAGAGAGAGCAGGTTGGGTGAGTCACGGAAAATAATTTCACCTTCAGCTCCATCGAGAAGGCGGAGGATGCTGCGCCCGACTGTCGTTTTTCCGCAGCCACTTTCTCCCGCCAAACCGAGTGTCTCTCCCGGAGCAATCTCGAATGAGACCCCATCGACAGCCCGGACATATCCTGAAACCCTTGAGAAAACCCCCGATCGAATCGGGAAATGCATCCTGAGGTTGGAAACCTGTAAAAGCATTGGGGGAGAACTCTTAGCCATCAATTCCTATTTACGCTCGATTTCCCAAAAAAGATGTACACATGCTCGGATTTATGATAAAATAGATTCTGGATATTAACCAGGTTGGAAAAGAATCCAAGGCCAGGGAGGGCTGACATGAGAATCTCCGCACTGACCCGTGGTATCGCCGAAGCCCCACAGATCCTCGGCAGAGCACGCAAGGCGGGTGCAACCCAAAGTGCTTCGATCCGCACCGAAGATCTGATCGAGTTCTCAGCTTTCTCCAAAGTTGCCTCGGGACTCGGGAAAAAAGGCCTGGAAGCAGTTCAGCAGCTGGTCCAGGATAAAGGCATCTCAGAAAGCCGGCTCACCCGTTTCCTGAAATACCTCAATCCCGAATCAAACGGAAAAGACTGGGCGGCTGGGATTCTCGGCAGGATCGCCAGCACCTCTCAACCCCTCGATACAAACTCGACACATGATCTGCTGAATGGAATCGAAGGGCGAAAGGGCGGGAATCTGGGGTACCTCGATGCCCTCGATCAGGTTTTCAACCTGGGGTACCGGGATGTCCCGTCATTGTTCCGTGAGAACCAGAACCTTTCGGATGAAGATTTTTCCACCTATCTGAAGAGTGTTGCCAAATTACTGAAAGCCGGTGTCATCGGCACTGAAACAGTGGAGCTTCGAGGCCAGCCAGTCCATGTTTTTATCGAAAATGAAATCGGCTCGGACTATTCACGGCTCCCACTCTGGAGGAAAAGATTCCCGGTCTGATCCCACCCGGAAACCGGGCATCCAAAGAATCGGTATCTCTGGAATGGATATCCCCCAGCACGGCGAGAGGATCAAACCCAGCCTTGGCGGTGTTAATCCAACGGTGAAAACTTGAGTGGGCTGCCATCCACCTTTGTCAGGCGGACAAAGGCATTCCAGCCCCCGCCTCCCTGGGTGACCTGAATGAGGATGCGGTTTTCGCCTGCCTGAAGCTGAATCGGGGCCTGGTCCTGATCGATTCCGGAACCCCGATCCACATTCCTCTCGAGCACCGGCTGCTCATTCACCCACACCCGGATTCCATCATCGGACCCCACTTTGATCTTTGCCTCTCCGGGGGATTCAACGGAAATTTTCGAAAAGGCAAAGCCGCAGACCCGGTCTTTCTGGCCGATGGCTGAGGCGAAGTCGATCAAACCTGTCGCATTCGGGCTGGTATATGGTGACCAGCCGACAGGATTGCCCCCAATTGAATAGGCCGCATTCAGATCGATCTTCGGTTCACCGATCCGAGTTTTCGTGAAGCCTTCTGAAGGGGTCCAGGGAAACCCGCCCACTATCTTCCAGGTGGTGATAAAACCAAAACGCTGTGCACAGTCCTTTGCGGGAATGAATCCTGCCAGGGGCTGAATGGCCTGCAGGATCATTTCGGGGGTCTGGATGCGTGGGATCAGACGGTCCAGGATCCTGCCGGCTTCATCGGCTCGCCCGGCAGCCATCAATCCTCGTGCGATATCGATGCACGAGTGGAGCTGAATGGAGTTATTCAGGTCCAGAGAATCTGCTTTCTCCAGCAGCATCTCCAGAGCGGCTGGAGTCGGAAAACTTTTAACTCCCTCGAGTGCCTCATTTCGCAGTTCATCGGTATCGGCAGCCTGGTAGAGGGCAAAGCAGGCTTCTCCCACAGCCAGCGGCTCATTTCGCAAGCGCAGATCATCGGCAAGCCTGTGCAGTGCCACAAGGGTATCTCTTTTTGAATCATCCTTGCGGGAGGCAATATCCTTCACCAGGAGAGGAACAGCCGCCGCAAGCTGGGAGGATGCCAGTCCCTCAGCAGCCAGACGATGGAAATCCGCCTCCTCCTGTGACAGGGCCTTCTCCAGTATGGGGAGATAAGCGGGATCGGCTTTTCCGCCAAATGTTGCGAGTGCCACCAGCTGATTTTCACGATCAAGCCCTGGATAGGCTTTGATCAGAAGGCTGCTGACCGCTGGACCTTGCAGTGATCCCAGGGCCGTCCAGACCGGGCCGGACAGATCCTTCCGCCCGGGGTTTGAAAGAACTTCCAGCAGAGCCGGGACCACCGATTCATCGCCATAACGCCCCAGGCCTGCCAGGGCTGCTCCCTGGAGGTTTTTATCTTCGGTCTGGTGTAAAACCTTCTGGTAAATCGATATCCCGAATGAATGATTTCCCCCTTTCCTGAGGAGTGCATCCGCCAGGCGCAGCAACCCATCACCAGCCTGCCAGTGAGTCTTTGGGTCTGCTTCCTCGAAGATTTTCTCTCCCGGCTTGAGGAAATCCGGATTCCCGGTCCAGGCCAGTGCGCGCAAAGCTGCGGCTCTGACCCCCGGATCGGAATGTGACAGGAACGGCTGGATCGATTCGACTGTGCCCGGATCACGAATCGCAGCCAGCCCATCCAGCAGAGCGCAGGTAAAAGATGGATCGCTGTCTGTGAGCTGACCGGCCAGCGCCTGAGCTGCAGGGGAGGTCCCGGTCTCAATCAGGCAGGCACGCGCTTTTTCCCGCTGGCCAGGATCCTTGAGGAGACCGGCAATCGGGGTGACATCATAATTATCGGGGATCACCCGTGGGAGAAGGCGCAAAGCCCGTTCATGGATGGCATCCGGCTGGCCATGAGCTGCCAGAGCCATCAGATTATCAGCCACCTGGTGGCGTTCAGCTTCTTTTCCCGGCACACCGACTCCATTGGCGATATCTTCGAGGACATTGTAAGCCGCACGCCAGACAATCTGGTTTTCGGATTTTAACAGCTCAATCAGTTTGGGAACTGCCTTCGCTCCTTCGCGGGGGAGCATCTGGCGGGCAATGGCTCGTGCCTGCTCGTTATCCCCCCCCAGATCCTGGATGTACAGTTCGAATGTCGAAGCTTCTGCCCCTTGAGAGATCAGGCAGCAGATGGCCAGTGAAAGAACCCGGCACGGATGCACTGTTCGCATGAAGAGCTTCTCCTTGGAAGGATTGATGTTGTTGGTTCCCGTTTCTCTGTCTTTTCGATCTGGTAATCAGTTTGATTACAGGTGCCAGGGTGACCGATAAGGGCGTTGAAGATAACGGTCCGCCTGGGCATCATCGATGAAACGTTCGGATTCACCATCCCAGTTCAGTTTTCTTTTTTCCTTGAGTGAAATCCCGGCCAGCAGGACCGCGACAGTGGAACGGAAGCCCTGTTCGATATCGGCAGCCGGCTTCTGGCGTGTGCGAACACTGTTGAAGAAGTTGTTGTGATGGGGCGGATTCGCCCAGCTGCGTTCAGGTTCTCCGATGTACTCCGGGATTCCCAGTGAGCTCGGTTTGACCACAAAGGTGCCGCGATCGACAAACAGCTGCCCTTCGGTACCCTGGAATTTGACGCCATATCCCTTGTTGGCATGTGCATTCCAGTGGCGTTGCTCCCAGGTGACAGTGCATCCCTTATATTCGAAGAGGGCATCGATGCACTCATAATCCTCAGCACCTGCGCCGGTGAGGTAACTGCCACCGACTGTCTGGACACTGAGAGGGCGGTCCTCGCCGATTCCCCAATGGACGATATCCATCAGGTGGACCCCCCAGTTGGTGAGCTGGCCGCCGCGGCAGTAGTCATGCCAGCCCATGAACCCATAGTGTCTTTGTGGAGAATAAGGCGACCATGGGGCAGGCCCCAGCCAGAGATCCCAGTCGAGGCCATCAGGAACTGGAGCCTTGGTCTCCCCCACACCGACCCCATTGACACCGATCCAGGCTGAAGCGGTGGTCACCTTGCCGATCCTTCCGCTCCGGATCACTTTGATGGCTTTCTGAAATACCGGCATGGAACGCTGCTGGGTTCCGACCTGAACGATCCGGCCATATCGCCTGGCGGCTTCGACCATGGCACGGCCTTCGACCACTGTCGGGCAAACCGGTTTTTCGACATAGACATCCTTTCCCGCCTGGCAGCCCAGAATGGTCAGTAAAGGATGCCAGTGATCCGGTGTGACGACAAAAACCGCATCGATATCATCCCGTTCGAGAAGGTGCCGGAAATCCTGATATCCATCGACTTTTTTTCCCGATATTTCTTCAATCTTTTTTTGAGCATTCTCGAAGCGGGGTTTGAACACATCACAGACTGCTGCGATGGAGCATTGTTCATTTTCCGCCAGGGCTTCGATATGTCGGGTGCCCATTCCCCCGCAACCGATAACTCCCAGGCGAACCTTGTCATGGATCGAGACCCTTGAGGCATGGGCTGTTGCTGGAAGTGTGAGGTGTCCAGCTGCCCAGCTGGACAGGGCCAGGGATCCAGTTGTCTTCAAGAACCTGCGACGGTTCAGTGGATTGCCATGTGCCATGCCGATTGCTCCTTTCGCCTCCGATGATGCCCAGGATTTATTTGTTCCTGACATAGGGATCTTCGCCCAGAACTCTGGATCAGGCCAGTGGCTCAGGTTTTTTTTAGCAGGGGATATTTTATGTCTTTGGGGGAATCTTCGAAAAGACCCAATTGGGGCAGATTCTCAATCAATCCGAACTTGATCTATCAGGAGCTGACTGTGAGATCAGACAGGATGGTGCACGACTGAACAACGTGGCTGCGGTCCGGTGTTGAATGGCCGAAGCCATGAGGAGGAAGACCAGTGCAGCCAAGCTAAAGAGGCGCCGGAGGGAATTTCCACTCCCCCCAGCGCCTCGAATCGGCATTTTTACTTTGCGACAGCCGGCTGCAATTCGGCTTCGGGAATTGATATCGGTGTTTCTTCGGCCACACCAACCGGCTTGAGATTCATCGATGCTTTCAGAACAAAGATGACCAGGCACAAAGCGCCTAAGATGATGATTGTATCCGGAATCAGCCTCCACTCGCCAATGAACTTAATGAGTGGCAGGTTGTAAAATTCCGGGCTGCGCGCATGCCACAGTCCATTTTTGAACGAGTCCCATGTCTGCATAAAGCCAACCGGCATCAGTGTGAAGATCGCCATGAGGAACAGTCCGCCATTCATGCCGATGAAAGAAAACCTGAGGAGTGTGTTGCTCCAGCACTCCGGTTTCACAATCCCCCGCAGTGAGAACAGCATCAGACCGATTGCCAGCATCCCATAGGTTCCGAAAAGTGCGGTGTGCCCATGGTTCATGGTCAGGTAGGTGGAGTGTTCATAGTAATTGACCATGGGAGTGGTGATGATGAATCCGAAGACGCCGCCACCCAGGAAGGCCCACCCCGCCGAGGCTCCCAGGAACAGCATCGGCCATTTGTAGGGGAAGCTCTCGTGGGTCGCCGGAGAGTGCCGTGAATCCAGAGCCACCTTAAGAAGAAGCAGCACAATCGGAACAGGCTCCATGGTGGAAATGACGCCGCCAAGAGACAGCCACAGGTCGGGGTCACCGAACCAGTAGTAATGGTGCCCCACACCGATGATGCCGCTGAACAGGGCCAGGCTGGCGGTCAGGTAGGCGGCACGCAGAGCCTTTTGTTTCGGCGCCAGCCCGAGTGTCGTCACCACATAAGCCATGGCTGCTGCCGCGAAAAATTCGAAAATTCCTTCAACCCATGTGTGAACCACCCACCAGCGCCAGAAGTCAGCGATGACGATATGGGTCTTGGGTGTATAGAACAGTCCGAAACCGAAAAAGGAGACGATCGCCAGTGCGGAATAGGTGTAAAAGGGCACAGTCCCCCAGGCATCCTGGCCGCTTCCAAAGTTGGGCTTGACTGCGCGAACAACAATAAAAAGCCAGATGATCAAACCCACGAACAGCAGG
>JAANMU010000942.1_pt1 | contig 30222 bp, 21 predicted proteins | sample 7279701 | NCBI WGS metagenome assembly JAANMU01 (sample SAMN14094539, study PRJNA606508) | bioreactor metagenome | isolation source: A lab-scale SPAN reactor treating ammonium-rich wastewater day 57 | place: Ireland: Galway | collected 2017-03-13
GATTTTCCTGCAAAGTGGGGATTGCTTCGGGACGAACACCCTCGCAATGACATCCATTTCGTGGAAGGTGAGGGAGCTTATTTTTTTACGAACCCTAAAACTGCCCACCAGAATCCTGATGGGCAGTTCGTTGCGGGTCAATCTTGTTGCGTCACTTGAGGTTGGTTATCACCCATTGGGCGTCAGCGATGAGCAGGTTGGCTGCGTCCGTGTTGATCTTCTTTCCGCTTTGCGCTTTCACCTCGTTGATGAAGGCTTCGAGTTTGTTGACGGCGGCGTTGGTCTGCCCTTTCTTGAGGGAGGCTTGAGCGTTCTGCAATTTCTGGAGCAGGCTGTTCAACGTGCCTTTGTCGGCGATCATGCCTTCGCTGGCTAACCGGTTGACGCTGGCGATGAGGCTTTCGAGGGTCGCCGTAACGCTGAAGGCGACCGACTGTTGGCTTTGGTTGTATGCCTTGTCCATGGCGTACACGGTCAGGATGTGATCGCCAAGCGACAGGGTGTGGAGGTCAATCGTCTGCCCGTTCACGACCGGCATTCCATCCAGGTCTGCCCAGGTCTTCTTGAGACCGGCGGGACCCGCGTCCGCGGCGCTGAAGTCGAGGGTCAGGAAGTCGGAATGCAGGTATGTCGAGGCGGTCGGCGAGTTGATCGTGATGACGGGGGCGGTCGTGTCCGTGATGAAGTTGAGCCTGCCTTCGATGGCTGGCGAGACCGTGCCCATGGCGGAGATGTAGTCAATGACCGCATCCCTCACGTAGTATTGCGTGTCGGCGACGATCCGATCGAGGGGCCAGAGTGTGACGCCGCCGTTGTTGAAGTTGCACGAACCCGCTGCCAGGTAGTTGACCGTGGAGACGCGGTAGTAGGTATCCGCGTCCTCGAAGTCAACTTCGTGCCCGTCGAATTCCATCGAGACCACGTAATTCCTGTTCGGGTCGTATGGCGCAGGATACAGGTCGTTATAGGTGATCCTGCCGAGGGCGTTGGTGTCGAGCATGCAGGTGGTGTAGTAGGAATAACCGCCGTAGCCCGGAACGTACTTATAGTAATAGTAGTTGCGGAAGGCGCGTTCCAGAACCGCCTTGATCTGGGGTCCGTTCATCTCCATGACCACGAGCGAGTTCTCGTAGGGCATGAGGGTGAACATGTCGCTGACTTTCAGGTCTTTCGGGTATGGACCGCTCGTGGCGACCGCGCGGTTGCTCATCGCGCCGGAGAGGTGGAAGTCCACGTCAATGCCGTGCGATTCGAGTTCGTAAACCGCCGCGTCCGCCTGCAGGTTTGCGCCGTTGGTCTCCTGGGTGTATGCCTGCAGGGCGTCAATCGGGACGGTGGTCCTGCCAACAAGCGTGTTGTTGTAGGTGTTGAACAGGGCAATGTAGGGATCCACGATCGCCTTGATTTCGGGATCTTCGGCGACACCGGAGGCAACTGAAAGATATTGCCCGGCGCGGCTGATCGCTTCGTAGCCGCCGCCCGCTTTGGCGCGCAAACCGATGAAGATCTCGCCGAGGGTGTTGTTATAGCGGTAGGCGTGGTTGACGATCACCGGCGACTGGTTCGGGTCGGCGATGATGGCGGGCAGGTACTTGTATCCCCCGAAGCCGGCGGCGGGATTGGTGTGACTGTGACCGCCGACGATGGCGTCCAGACCGGTGACGGTCATTGCCATGTTGGTGTCCACGTTCCTGTCCACTTCCATGCTCTTGGGATCCTCGGTGAAGCCGATGTGCGTCAGGGCGATCACCACGTCGTTCGTCGGGTTCAGCAGATCGGACAGTTCCTGGGCTTTGACGAGCGGGTCGGTGAAGGTCAGTCCGGGGATGTTGCTCGGCAATTCATAGTTCGGGACGCGGTGGTTGCCGATGCCGAGGATGGCGACTTTGATCGCTTCGGTTCCGACGGTCTTCTCCACGTAATCTTCGACGGGGACGTCGGCGATCCCGTATGATCCGTCGTCTTCGACGTTCGCCTGCAACATCGGGAAGTTTGCCTGACCCAGCACGCTGGTGAAGACCTGGCTGCCGAAGTTGTACTCGTGGTTGCCGATCGTCATGGCGTCGTAGCCCATGGCGTTCATGGCTTTGATGACCGGCGCGATCTGCAGGTCTGGATCGTCAATGGGCGTTCCATCGGCGGCATAACCCAGAGGCGCGGTCTTGAAGTAGAAACTGAAACCGTCGCCCTGGATGTCGTCGCCGGAGTTGAGCAGGAGGGTGCGGCTGGGGTTGTAGGCGCGTTCCTGTTTGATGAGGGTTGCCAGTTGGGTGTAGCCGACGTACGTTCCCTTGTACAGGTTGCCGTGCATGTCGTTGTGGTGGAGGATGGTCAGCGGGACGATGGGGCTGACGCCTTCCACGTACTCGTCGCCGCCCAGGCGCGTGATGCGTCCGTCCAGCGCGCCGTTATAGGGATTTGCGGCTGTATAGTTGGCGCTCACCCAGCGGTTGACGCCGTCCAGCATGTCGCCCCAGTAGGTGATGTTGGTCAAATATTTGAAGGCGTAGAAGTTATCCTGCCCGGCAGGCGCGAGGAATTCGTTCGTGGCGACGCGATAGGTCCTGGTGAGGTCGAGCGGTTCGCACTCGCCGGTGGCTTTATCCACGACGCAGGGATCGAACGCGCCCCACGACCAGGCTTTCCAGTTTGCCGTCGTTGGGGAGGGGTCAAGGTCAACCCGGTAGTTGTAGAACGAATAACGCATGCCCGCAGGCTGGATGACGCCTTTGTTGAGCGAAGCCGCCTGGTTCAGCAGTTCCATGATCTGCGCGCCGGTCATGTCGCCGACGACGGTCTGGTTGCCGAAGGGCAGGACGTTGAACAACATGCCGTAGGTCAGCAGGCAGGGGTAGGAGGCGCAGACGATGTCCGTCCGCAATCCGCCTGAGTTGTTGAAGACCATGTCTACATCGTTTTCGGCGAACCCATCGTTGTTCAAGTCGTTGTAGATGGCGTCGTTGACGAAATATCCCATCAGAGAGTCGCCGTCGTAATTGCGAACGATCGGGACATTGGTCCAGCCGATCTCCTGATTGATCAGCGCCTGGTAGGCGGGATCGCTGGTGTAACTGGCGATCAACGCGTCAATGGCGGGATCATAAGGATCGGCGGCGCCGGTTGGCACTGCCAGCCGGGTCCATACAACGCCGACCGTTCCATCGGGATTCACGGTGACATCCGCCCTGCCAACCACCCGACCGTTGTAATAGGCTTGCGCCACGGTTGTCTTGCCGCCGATGACGGTCGCCGCTGTCAGGTTCGTGTGGCTGTGCCCGCCGATGATCAGGTTTGCCGGTTTGCCGGCTGTGATCAGTTTTTGCGCCAGGGTCTGGTCGCCGTAGATCGGGATGCCGTAACCGTAGCCTCCATCGGCATAACCGAGGTGGCTCAGAACCACGATCACGTCCGCGTTTGCCTTCATCGCGTCGTAGTAATGCAGGATCGAATCAGCCGGGTCCTTAAAGCACAAACCCGCGGTCGCCGCCGCGATGGTGATGATGGGCGTCTCGGGTGTGGTCACGCCGATGACCGCCACCTTGACGGTATTCGGCGCCGCGCCGACCGTGAAGATCTGATAGGGCGCGTCCGCGAAGGCTGGCGGGGTCCAACCGGCGGTGGAGCAGTTGCCGGTATCGTTCTGAACGATGTTGGCGGTCAGGTAGGGATGATTGGCTTCGCCGGTGCGGGCGGTTAGTACGTCCTGCCCCCAGTCGAACTCGTGGTTGCCGAAGGTCGCCGCGTTGTAGCCCATCTGGTTGAACACGTCAATGGTTGGGACGCCCTTCTGAATGTTCGAAAGCAGGCTTCCCTGCATCTCATCCCCCGCGTCCAGCAGCAGGACATTTTCGGCGCCGACCGCGCTCCTGACATTGCCGATCACTTTTGCAGCGCGCGCCATGCCTGGGTTGCTGGAACTGCCCCCCGATCTCCATTCCAGTTGTCCGTGGAAATCGTTGGTATGCAGAATGGTGAAAGTCACCGGGCTGGCGGAAAGCGCCCTGGGGGCGGCACCAGCCTGGGTCACGAATTGCGAAAACAAAACAACGAGCACAACCAACATTGTTGTAACCCGTTGGGCTTTGCTTGTGGTCATATTACTCCTCCGTACGGTTATGGGTTTGCGCGTTCAAGATCATTCTGTGATTCCCTCCCGGAATCACTTCGAACGGATGCGACATTCGACGCGATAAATTCACGCCTCCTTTCTTTATTTGGGTTTGTTGCCGGTTTTCTGGGATCGCTCCTCCATCCGCGCTGAAAAAAACGAATCACCGCGTACATTGATTATTGATTCGTTGCGCGGCAAGTTCAAATGACGTTTGTCATCATTTTCCCGGCGACTGTCATGCGAAGGTTACGTCGTGCGAATGTTTACAAATCAACTCAAAAAGACAATAGTTGTATAATCCCCAGCATGAAGATATTGTTCATTTTTCTCGACGGCATTGGCTTGGGTGAGAACGATCCCGGGATCAATCCGTTGGCGCGCGCCAGGATGCCGAACCTGAACGCGCTGCTGGAGGGGAGGTCGCTGCTCAAGGAGTCCGCGCCGTTCGTTGGGGAACATGCGACGCTTCTGGCAATTGACCCGGCGGTCGGCGTGGATGGTCTGCCTCAATCCGCCACGGGACAGGCGATGTTGTTGACGGGGAAAAACATCCCGGCGGAGATCGGTTATCACTACGGACCCAAGCCAAACCCCGAGGTCGCCGCGTATTTGAACGGCGAGACGTTGTTTTCGCGCTGTGTGGAAACGGGAAGGAAAGCCGCGCTGCTCAACGCGTATCCGCCGCGTTATTTTCACGGCATCAATTCGGGCAAACGCAATTATTCATCCATTCCGCTGGCGGTGACGAGCGCGAGCCTCGAACTTTTCGAGCACGACGACCTGTTTGCCGGACGCGCCGTTTCTGCCGACTTCACCGGTCAAGGTTGGCGCGATATGCTCGGCTTCCCTGACGCGCCGGTGATGACGCCATATCAGGCGGGACGAAAATTGGTTTCGCTCGCGATGGAATACGATTTTTCGTTGTTCGAATACTGGGCGAGCGACTACGCCGGTCACAAACAGCAGATGGATACGGCGGTGGAGTTGATGGAGGCGTTCGACGGGGTGGTGGGCGGTATAGTGGAGGAGTTGAAAGTTGAAGGTCAAAGGTCAAAGGTCGAAGGTCGAAGGTCGAAAGAGGAGGATGAATTGCTGGTGTTGGTAACGTCGGATCATGGCAACATGGAGGATGTTTCGACGCGCAGGCACACGGACGCGCACGTCCCCGCGCTGGTGATCGGAAGCAAAGCCGCGCGCGAGGAGTTCACGCGCGGCATGACGGATCTGACCCACGTCGCCCCGGCGATTTGGAGAACCGTAATGCGAGATTCATCTCGCAAGTTATAATGGCGACATAAATGTCGCGGTACGAACCAGGCAAAATTTATAGAACGCAAATATTAAATCAAGGATTAGGATTTTTGATCGCCTCAGACAAACCGCACAAAAACCTGGTTGCCCAGCAAGCGTCCACGCCGGGTGAGTCTTACCCTCACCCCTAACCCCTCTCCCACAGGGAGAGGGGAATCTGTCTCCTCAAGCAGCCCCACGCGGACGAGTTCATTGATCTCCGTTCCATAGACTTCTTTCAGCCCGCGTCCAAACCTGGACCGGAAATCTGCTTCAGCGACCCCGGCCTGCACCAACCTGAGATTGTTGATCATGTACTCGGACATATCGTCCCCGGCTGATTGTTTGTGCTGATTGACAGTGGCGGGGGAGAGGGGAAAGACCAGAGATTGGGGAATTGGAGAATTGGTCATTCGTTCGATGTAGGTTTTGATTCGCAGAACGTTCGAGTAGCGGTAGCCGTTGGCATATCCATGCGCTCCGGCGCCGAAAGCGAGGTAGGGAAGGGAACGCCAGTATTGCAAATTATGTTGACAAGCGTGTGCAGGAGTCAAAGGTCGAGGGTCTAAGGTCGCAGCGACTTTCGACCTTTGACCTTTGACCTCTTTCGCCCAATTCGATATTTCGTATTGAACATATCCGCTCGTCTCGAGCGTTTCCCCCAACCATTCATACATCTCCGCGGCGAGATCGGGATCGGGAAGCGGCAGCAATCCCTTTGACGCCCATCTCCCAAACGGCGTGCCGTGTTCGAGGGTCAACGCGTAGGCGGAGATGTGTTCGGGACGCAGGTCGAGTATCCGTGTGACGGTGGTCTGCCAGGAGTCGAGCGTTTGCTCGGGCAAGCCGTAAATGAGATCGAGATTTAGGTTATCGAAACCGGCTTTGCGGGCGGAGGTCACGGCTTCGATGACATCGAAGAAGTTATGGGCGCGCTCGAGCATCCGCAACTCGAACGCGTTGGCAGATTGGACTCCGTAACTGATGCGGTTTATCCCGATCTCGCGCAGTTTGAGCAGGTTCTCGTAGGAGACCGTCCCCGGGTTGGCTTCGATGGTGGTCTCGCAGTCGGGGGTCAGGGTGAAGGCGGCGCGGAGGCTTTTGAAAATGGAATCAAATTGCGGCGGGGAAAGAAGCGAGGGCGTCCCTCCGCCGAAAAAGATGGTGTGCGCTTTAGTCGAATAATCGCCCAGTCTCTTGGCCTCATGGTCTTTGAGTCTTTCACCGACAAAGTTGATTTCCTGAGTCAACGCCTCCACATACGCGGGGATCATATCCTCCTGCCCGGCGTAGGTGTTGAAATCGCAATAGGCGCAGCGATGCGTGCAAAACGGGATGTGAAGATAGAGGCTGTACATTGGATGGGTTTTACCACAATCCACGATAAAATTCAGGCATGACGAGGAAGAAACAATTTGCGGGGTTGCTGCTGATGACGGCTCTCCTGTTTGGGGGGATCATCCGATTTGCCGCCCCAGCGAGCGCGCAAGGACCGGTGAACGACGGCGGTTTGTTCCTGCAAATGACGCGCGATCTTCAGGCAAACAATTTTGCGCTTCCCCGGTACACGACGTATAACGACGCCGACATTCCCTTTGCATACCCGCCGCTCGGTTTCTATCTGGCGGGCTTCCTTCAAAGCCTGAGCGGGGTATCGCTGTACGCCCTGTTCACGTACCTGCCCGCAGTCTTTTCGACTCTCGCCATTCTGTCGTTCCATTTCCTCGCGCTGGAACTGACCCGGGATTCTCTCGAAGCCTCGCTCGCCGCGTTATTGTACGCGGTTGTGCCGAAGAGTTTCGATTGGTTCATCATGGGCGGCGGGACGGTGCGCGCGCTCGGTCTCATCCTGTCTTTCCTCACGCTCAAATACGCGCATCGCCTGTTCGTTTCCAAAGACGCGCGCTTCGTTTTGCCGCTCTCGATCTGCGCCTCGCTTCTCGTACTCACGCATCCCGAAACCGCGTTCCACACTGCGTTCAGCGCTCTTGTGTTCGCCGTATTCTTTTTGCGCGGGCGCAGGAGCGTCTTCGACTCCGTCCTCGCGGTCGCGCTGGTTGCCGCGTTCACGTCGCCCTGGTGGCTGGTTGCGCTCATGCGTCACGGGACCGGACCGTTCCAGTCCGCGTTTGGAGTCGGGGTTTCCGCGCGCGATCTCCCGACCTCCCTTCTGTATTTCTTCCAATTCAACCTCAGCGGGGAAGTCGTCCTTGCGCTGGTCGCCGTGCTGGGACTCATCGGTCTCGTTTCTGATTTGCGCTCACGCAGATTCTTTCTGATCGCGTGGATCGGACTTTCCTTTTTGGTTGACCCGCGCGCCGCCCCCCTCGCCTCGCTGACGCCCCTCATCCTGCTCGCCGTCAAGGGATTCGAATCCACGCTGACAGGACTCGGATTCCCCGGTCAATTCGCGAACGGATTCGAATCCAGAGCCGCGCGCAACGTTCTGCTTGGGCTGGTCGCCTATACGTTCATGTCGGGCATTATCTCCTCCATGCAGATCGGGAACGAATACCGCATCCTCCCGCAGGAACGCGAATCCCTGGCTTGGGTCGCGCAAAACACGCCGCAGGGCAGCCGTTTCCTCATCCTGACCGGCGAAGCCGGGCTCAGCGATCCCCTCTCCGAATGGTTCCCCACCCTGACCGGCCGCGTCAGCCTGCTGACCGCCCAGGGACATGAATGGACTCCCGGCTCGCCCTTGATAGCGAAGTTGAGGGAATACAACAAGGCGCAATCGTGCCTGGAGGAGGGACAGGATTGCATTTCCGCGTGGGACTTCGATTATCTCTACATCCGCACGCTGCGACCCACGCGGGAGGGAGGCGCGCAGGATCGCCCGAGCATTTTGGGCGTTTCCCTGCGCGCATCGCCGGAGTACAGGATCGTCTTCGAGAACGAGGCGGCGGCGATCTATCAGCCCGTCCGTTGACCGGGCTCGGGTCAATAACCGGGGACAAGACCGGTAAATTTCGTGACATTCCAAAGATTGACATTCCGGCGCATCGTAGTATAAATGCGCCCACAGAGTCTGTTCGAAGGCGCTTCATTCGTTACACAGGGACGACATCTTGTGGATCGTTTTGAAGTAAAAAGTTCGTGCCTTCGGATGGGTTCTTTATCTTTTTAACACCGGAGGTGTGAGTGAACGCGACTTTGAAACTGGGAGAGCATTACATTTTCGATCTCTCCGACTGCAACCATGAGGTCCTCATGGATGGCGAGAGGGCTTACTCGCTGTTTGCGCAAGCCGTTCGTGACAGCGGCTTGACGGTTGTGGACGAGGGCTTCTACAAGTTCAGCCCGCACGGCTTTACCTGTTTTTTGCTTCTCGCAGAGTCGCACGCCAGCCTTCATGCCTGGCCCGAATACGGCTATTGCGCCATAGATCTCTTCACCTGCGCCATCGGCAAGGACATGATGCCTTTATTGTTACGGCTCAAAGAGGCGTTCGGCGCGGATAAATTCTCGCTTCGCAAGATTGACCGCGATGCCGAGATCGAAACCCAGTTGGCGGTGGCGGTCTGATGAGCATCTGGTTTACAGAGGAACTGCATCCCTACTACCGCAAGGGTCTGCGCGTCAAACGCATCCTTGCGGATGAACAGACACAATATCAACGCGTACAATTCGTCGAGACCGAGTTCTTCGGCAACGCCATGATCCTCGACGGCATCATCCAGTTGACCGAACGCGACAACATGGGCTATCACGAGATGATCGTCCACGCGCCGATGCTGGCGGTTGGACAGCCGAAGCGCGTGTTGATCGTCGGCGGCGGCGACGGTGGGTCGCTGCAACAAGTCCTTCGATATGACTCGGTGGAGGAAGCCGTCGTCTGTGAATTGGACCGACGCGTGGTGGAATTGTCGCGTGAATACTTCGCCGCTTCTTTTGGCGACCCGTGGGCTGATCCGCGTTCCAAACTGCTCATTCGGGACGCCTTTGGCTACCTCGAGGAAAACCCCGCTCGATTCGATGTGATCGTCTCCGACACCACCGATCCCATCGGCATGGCGGAGCGGTTGTTCTCGGACGAGTTCTACAAGTTGATGGCGCGCGCCCTCTCTCCCGGCGGCGCGGCGGCGACGCAATGCGAACAGCCTTTCTTCGACACCGATCTAATCAGGCAAATATTCAAATCGGCAAAGGCAATGGTAAAGAATCCCGCGTACTATTACGCCAACATCCCCACCTACCCCGGCGGTGGGATCGGCTTCATGTACGTCTCGGACACGCCCTGGGAGGACGGATTGAAGACTCCCTATCCGCCCGGAGAGAACAAGTACATCAATCCCGAGATCCACAAGGCGGCGTTTGCATTGCCCGAATTTTTCAGGAAGGAATTGTACGGGTAACGATTTGGAAAACAAAATTTTGAACCACCGGGTCGCGGAGACACGGAGATTTACAAACTCCGTACCTTTGTGTCTCCGCGGTCGGTCTTTACCCGCTATTTGCAAAGTTCGACCACCGTATTTCTCGCCTCCCCCTCCGCCACGAATACCAATACATCGCCCGCTTTAAGGACCGTTTCGCCGCGCGGAATGAATAGTTTGCTGCCGCGTCTCACGCTGGCGATGACGCAATCGCGAGGCAGCGCCACGTCGCGCACCGCCTTGCCGTCGCATTCCGCGCCGGGTTGAATGACGACCTCCTGCACGTCCACGCCGCTGAAAGCGCCAAGCCGCGCCTGCTGGGCGCGATGCCGAAGAAAAGTATGACGCTTCAATGCGATATCGTAGGCGCGGATCGCGTCCGAACGGCGCAGCAAGCCGATCAGCAATTTCGGGTTTTCACGCGATACGACCGGCATCCGCCCGATGTCGCGCACGGACATGCGCCTCAACGCCGCGCCGATCGTTTCGTCGGGGTAGGTCACGGTCAGATCGCGGCTGCAAACGTCCCCGATCTTTTCCTCCTGGTCGAGATCCGAGTCGCGAATGTCGTGCATGGTCACAATGCCGCAAAGTTCGCCCCTTTGCGTAAGCACGGGTACGCCATGGACGCGTTCGCGGGTCATGTAATCAATGGCTTCCTTTACCGACATGCTCTCGCGCACGAAAGGCGGCGATTCGGTCATTACCTCGTCCACAGTGATGCGTTCCAGCACTTCGAGGTCGCGTCCGCGTTCGATGCGGATGCCCTTGCGCGCCAGCCCAAGCATGTACACCGAATCCGATTCGATGTAGCGTGAGATGAGGTAACTGATGACCACCGCGAACATCAGCGGCAGGATGATGCGATAGTCCCGCGTCATCTCGAAGAGAAGCAGGATCGCCGTCAACGGGGCATGGACCGCCCCCGCCAGCACCGCCGCCATTCCCACCATCGCGAACGCGCCGGGGACGATATTCAAAGAGGGGAAAAGGCTTTGGGCGACCAGACCAACCCCGCCGCCGAGCATCGAACCGATGAACAACGCCGGGGCGAACACCCCGCCCGCAAATCCGCCCCCGATGCTGACCGGGGTCATCACCAGTTTTGCGATCATCAATGCGAATAACAGCCAGAAGACGGTCGTCCGCCCGTTCAACACGTCGCCGATGACGTGATAGCCTTCGCCGAAAATTTCGGGCAGGAAGATTCCAACGACGCCGACAAGCAGCCCTGCAACGGCAGGCTTGCCCCAGCGCGGCATCTTCAAATTGTGGAAGAAATCCTGAGATCCATACAGAAACTTCACGTACAACGCGGAGAGCGGACCGGCGAGCAATCCCAACACAAAGTAAAGGATCAATTCCCATTCCGAATTGAACGCGTATGCAGGTACACTGAACGCGGGCTGCGTCCCCGAAACCGCCTGCGTGAACACGGAAGCGATGACCGACGAAAGCACCACCACACCCAATGCGCTCGTGCCGATCTCCCCCAAAATGATCTCCACCGCAAAGAAGACCCCCGCGATGGGCGCGTTGAACGCGGAGGCAACCCCGGCAGCGGCTCCCGCGGCGACCAGGGTGCGGATTCGTTCCTCCGACATCCTGAGCAAACTCCCGAACATCGAGCCGAGGTTCGAGCCGATCTGCACGGAGGGATCTTCCGGTCCCACCGAGGCGCCCGCGCCGATGGAGACAGCCGAAGCGACAGACTTGGCTGGAATGCGCCAATATCGCAGGCGTCCGCCGGAGAGCGCGACCGATTCGATGATCCCCGCCACGCCGTGATGACGTTCGACGCCGATGAAATGGAACTGGATCAAACCGACGATCAATCCGCCGATCACGGGGACGAGGGCGATCGTCCACGCGCCGTAGGTTTCAAGAAACCCTCCAAGTCGTTCCAAAAGGATATTGTGACTCAGGAGGATCATCTCCTTGAACAGCCAGACGCCGATGCCGGTGGTAAGCCCCAGCCCCAAAGCGACCGAGCCCAGAATGGCGGAATCGGAAATATGATAGCGGTCGAGCCAGCGCAACCAGGAGGTTTTCATGTCGGGCGATCCCTGGGATCGTTTTGCATGTGGGATGTTTTACCACAAATTCCCTCCGTACATTTTGGAGGCGGGGTGCGGACGAACGCTGAGCGATGAGGGAATTCTCCAATTTCCGCCAGGCTGATACAATAGCGGATAAGTGACAGGGTTGGCACGTTCGGACTTTGCCTCTCAGAAAGCAGGCGCGCATGTCGGCAAAAATATTTGTATCGTATTCGAGGAAAGATTCGAAACCCGCGCGGAAACTCATCAACGCCTTTGCGGAGATGGGCTACGACGTGTGGGTGGATTGGGAGGACATCCCTCCCGCGACGGATTGGTTGGAACAGGTCTTTCGCGGCATCGAGGGATCGGACGCCTTCATCTTCCTCGCCAGCCCGGATTCGGTCAAATCCAACGTGTGCAAGGCGGAGGTCGAACGCGCGGAACTGAACAACAAACGCATCATTCCCATTGTCCTGCGCGAAGTGCCGCCCGCGGATACCCACCCGGTCATCCGAAAACTCAATTGGATCTTCATGCGCAGGGGGGATGATTTTCAGACTGCGTTGGCAAAGTTCAGGGACGCGCTCGAACTGGATTTCGAATGGGTGGCGGATCACAACCGCATCCAGGCGGACGCGCTCAAATGGCACCGTGGAAAAGACCCCAGCCTGCTCCTGCGCGGGAGCGAACTGCGCCGCGTGCGGAAGGCTGTCGAAGCGGCGAAGGGCAGGGAACCCAATCCAACCTCCTTGCAGGAGATGTTCCTGCGCTACAGCGTTCAAAGGGAAAAGCAGAGGAACATCCTGTTGGCGGCGACGATCGTCATCATTGCCGCGCTGGCCGGATTGACGTTCTTTGCCAATTACCAGCGCAGCCTCGCCGCGGAGAACGCCGAACTGGCGACCCGTAACGCGATCCTTGCCAACCAGCAAAAGGATATCGCCGAGGCGAACGCGAATCTTGCGCTCCGTAACGAAAGGGAGGCAAGACAGGCGCAACAGGAGGCTGAGGATCAACGAACCATTGCGGAAGAACGGGCGAGGTTCGCTCTAGCGCAACAGAGCGCGGCGCGGGCGCAGATCTACCAATCGCAACCGGGCGAGTTGTACACGAGCACGCTTCTGGCTGTCGCTTCGTGGGCGACTGCGCCCTCCGGCGAAGCCGAGGAGATTTTGCGGAGGAACATCAGCCTCCTGCCCGTTCCGGTAAAACAGACGCGGCGCGAGGGCGGCATCAACTCGCTGAATTTCGACGCGCAGGGCAACCTGTTCGTCACCGCGGGGACGGACGGGAACGCGTGCGTGTGGAAAGTGTCGGATGGGGAAATGCTTTTTTGCGCGACCAGCCCCGGGTCCGTGAATGACGCGGCGTTCAGTCCCGATGGAAAACTGATCGTCACAGGCGACGAATCGGGACTCGTCCAGTTCATCCGCGTGGAGGATGGAGAGACGCTGTACACCTACGACGCCGGGGGAATCGTCCGCGACGTGGACATTCGCAGGAGCGGCGACCAGGTTGCGGTCACGCGCGACGACGGGCGCATCACCCTGCTGGACGCGCAAACCGGCAAACGGAAATACGACCTGCAGGCGTTCGACCGCCTCAAGATCGCCTCGTTCAGCCCGAACGGCAGATACATCGCCTCCGGCTCCGTTGCCGGAACCGTGACGCTTTGGAATCTGGTTGATGGCACCATCGTCTCCAGCGGGCGGCATAAGGGCGAAGTGCTTTCGCTTGCCTTCAGTCCCGACAACCGCTACCTGATCACCGGCGGCGCGGATGGGTATACCGTCGCCGCGCGCACATCCAACGGACAGGAAGTCTATCGTCTCCTGCACGAGGATTGGGTGACGGACATCGCCTTTGCCCCGGACAGTTCGTGGTTCGCCACCGTCTCCAACGACCGGCGCATCCGCCTTTGGGATACGCCCAACGGTAAGGAACGATTGCGGATGTCGCAGGACGGTTACGTGAACGAGGTCAAGGTGAGCGCAAACGGTCAATGGCTTGCCACCACCGGCGCGGATCGAACCGTACGCGTTTGGAATGCCTCCACCGGCGCGGAGATGTTTCAGATTCCGCTCGAGGGGGAGGGCGTTGCGTTGGGCTTCAGCGGCGACGGCGGAAATCTCGTGACGGGCGACAAGACCGGCGGGATCAGCGTTTGGGATATCTCCGTGATGCCCGCGCCCGAAAGTTACGTTCAGTTCGACGGCTTGGCTGGCGACGTCCAGTTCAGCCCTTCCGGTGACTGGATCGCCGCTTCGGACTCCAACCGGGTCTGGCTGCTGAGACCCGGGCAGTTTTCCACGCTGACCGCGCGTCCGCCCGGCGAACCGGCTCTAACGTTGAACGGCGAAGTGCAAAACGTCGTCTTCAGCCTCGACTCCGTCTGGCTCGCGGTTTCCACCGCGAACGGGCAGGTCCTCGTGTACAACCTGCAAACGAAACAACCGAAGACCCTCTTCCAAACGGGCTTGGGAGTCCAGATCGCCTTCACGCCCGACAGCGCGTATTTGATCGCGTGCAGCGCCAATGGGTCTGTGGAGATGTGGAGTCTTGCCTCGTTCAGAAAGACCGCCGACCTTGCCGGCGAGGGATCGGGAATTACCTCTGTGGCAGCCAGCCCGTCTCACCTTGCATTAGGCGCAATGGACAGGATCGCGATCCTCGCGCCGGATGGGGAGGAGGTCACAGAGATTCAATCCCCCGGCGATCACGCGCTCCTTGCCTTCGACGCGGACGGCTCCCTGCTGGCGTCCGCCAATTCTGCGGGCTTGATCGAGGTATGGAAATTCGAGAACGCGGGGTTCAGCCGGGTGGGTTCCATCCGCAAGGATTCTGTTTATTCGCTGGCGTTCAACCCGAACGGACTCACGTTGGCGGCAGGCGCGCGTAACGACGTATTCCTCATCAATCCCTTCACCGTCAGGGAGGTCGCGCGCATCCCCCATGCGGGCAACGTGAGCGGCGTTTCTTATTCGGCGGATGGGAACGTGATGGCGACCGCGTCGTTGAGGGCGGTTCAATTCTGGGACGTCCCGCGCATCGAGGACATTGACCCGCATGAACTGGTCAACGCCGCGTGCGCCCGCCTCACGGCGAACTTCTCGCAGGCGCAATGGAGCAATTTCTTCGGCAATGAGGAGTACAGGACGCTGTGCGAAGGGCTGCCTGTGCCGTGAGAGATGCGATCTTCGATTGTTCCGTCGTTATGCTTTGTTTGCCTTGGCGTACTCGCTTCCGAAGAAGTGCAGTCCGACCGCGGTATTGTAGCCTCGTTCGAGCAGGTCCATCACGTCCGACTGGCGCAGATCAAAGAGGTCCTTCAGAACGTTGAGAAAACCCACCTCGCCTTCGGAAAGGTTCAGGTCCATGGCTGCCACGGCGCAGGTTTCGACGATGAAGTGATTTACATCGGAGGCATTGCGCCCGACGCGGGATTTCAAGTTCTGGAGGGCGGTCTGAAGGCTCCCCAATTCGTTCTTTTCGAGCCTGCTCCAGAATACCCGATTGGCTTCATCCACCTCGTCCGGGGTTAATCCCCAGCCGATCAGGAACATGCGCGTGGCGGCGTCAGCCACGCTGTCCAGCCTCGTTTTGTCGCTGGCTTTGAGTTGCAGTTCCCGTAAAACGTACAGGTACTGAAAGCCGAATTCGACGTTCTCAGGCTTGAGCGGTTTCTTTTCTTCTGCCATGTTTGCCTCCGTTTGGCGTAAATCGCCAGGATGATGGGGGATTCAGAACCGGAATCCCGTGTTCCCATTATAGGTATTTTTTTCAACGCGAATACAGTGACATTTGTCATCCCTTTGGAGAAGCGTCATCCCCCAAAGGGGTGCGGGCGGTGTCCCGGCGTTCGTTTGCGCTGCGTGTCTCCTTTGCCCGTCAATCAACGATTTGATATCGCTCGAAGAATTCCGGGAACATGTGGCTGTTGGCGACGAGAACTTCGGGATGCGATTTCATAAAGGCGCGCAGAAGCGGATCGTGCGGACCGAGCGCCCAGCGGATCAGCCAGGCGGGCGCCTGATCGTTATTGACGGCTCCCGCGTCCGCTGCGTGGAAGAACCAGCCGTTGGAAGTCTTGATTGCCACGCCGCAATGTCCGCGCGAATGACCGAACAGCGGGATGAGATACATCTCCGGTTCGAATGGCAGACGGATGGCGTCGAAGTCGTACCATTTCGAGTCAACCGTCTCGTAAAGGACGAATTCGGGTTGGTGAGCAATGTCTCGCGGGACGTAGGCATATTCGTCCCAGTGGAGGATTTTTCCGTCCGTGAACGCGTCGTACTCGCGTTTGTGTACGTGAACTTTGACGTGAGGAAAATCGGGAAGCCCGCCGCAATGGTCGAAATGCATGTGGGAGAGGACGATGTGTTTCACGTCCCCAGGCTCGTACCCCAGCGTTCTCAGGCGCCGTATCGCCGATTCAGCCGCGTCGAAAGGCATGACTGTGATGATGCGAAACAACCTTGTGATCGCGGTCGGCTGGGAATAATCCTGCAAGCCCAAGCCCGTGTCCACGAGGACGGGACCGTGATCCGATTCGATCAACAGGCAGAGCGTTCCGGTTTTCATTTTGCTGGGCCAGCGGGCATTGCACGTGAAGCAGTTGAGAAGGCGGATGGTCACGTAAACAGTGTAGCACAAAAAACGGGTCGCGCATCATACGCGACCCGTGAAATCTATACCAACATCCTGACCGGATTTTCCAGGAACCCCGCCAGCGCCTGCATAAACTGGGCGGCTCCGGTACCAGCCAATCCTGGTCGGTGGAAACTTTTTCTCCTCGGTTGCGTAAATGATAGAAACAGAGCGATCCCCAGGCCATCTTGACCGATAAGGAGAAAAGATCGTGAAGGCTATCGTATTCGAAAGATACGGCTCACCTGATGTTTTAGATCTCAAAGACGTGAATCAACCCACGCCCAAAGATAACGAAGTCCTCATCAAAATCCACGCGGTTTCCATCAACGCGGCGGACTGGCATTTACTCAGGGCGGACCCGTTTCTCGTCCGCTTCGGTTCGGGATTGTTCAAACCCAAAACCCAAATCCTTGGCGCGGATGTTGCCGGGCGCGTGCAGGCGGTGGGCGGGAGCATTACACAATTCAAGGTTGGCGATGAAGTGTTCGGAGATTTGTCAGGTGTTGGTTTTGGCGGCCTGACAGAATACGTCTGCGCGCCCGAAACCATTCTAGCATTGAAACCGTCCAACCTGGGTTTTGAGGAGGCGGCTGCTGTGCCGATGGCGGCCGTCACCGCGCTTCAAGGCCTGCGGGATGTGGGCAAAATTCAGGCGGGACAAAAGGTGATGATTTACGGAGCAAGCGGCGGCGTGGGCACCTTCGCGGTGCAAATTGCAAAGGCGCATGGGGTGGAGGTCACGGCGGTGTGCAGCACGTCAAAGATGGATTTGGCTCATTCGCTCGGCGCGGATCATGTGATTGATTATATGCGGGAGGACTTCCCCAAAAGCGGGCAGCGCTACGACTTGATCTTTGCCGCCAATGGGAACCGATCGCTTTCGGACTTTGAACCGGCTCTAACCCCAACTGGAACCTTCGTCATGTCCGGGGGGTCCACCTCACGGATATTCCAGACGTTGCTGCTGGGTCCGTTCAAATCGAAAAAAGGCGGAAAGACGTTTCAAGGTTTTACTGCCAAGCCGAGCCAGGCAGATTTGAATGTTGTGAAAGGGTTGATCGAATCAGGGAAGGTTAAACCCATTGTTGACAGGCGTTACCCGCTGAGCAAGACGCCCGATGCGATGCGTTATCTCGAAGAAGGTCATGCGCGCGGGAAAATTGTGATTACCGTGGCGTGAAGCAAAAGGTGAACGCACCATTCGCAGAAAAGGAGAGTATGCCATGGTAGAAATGCCCATCAAACTGGCTGTGATTTGGATTTGTGTAATGTTGACCTACCTGTTGGGGGATGTCCTGCGGATATTCAGCGGCGACGCTGCATCGGGAAAAACGGGATTCATGCAGTTCACGCAGGGAATGTGGCTGGTCGCCGCCATATTAATGGTCGTCCCGATTGTGATGATTTTTCTTTCCATCACGTTGAATCAACCGGTGAACCGCTGGGTGAATATCATCTTTGCGGCATTCTTCCTGCTGTTCAATCTGGTCGGCTTGCCAACCTATCCCTCCATGTACGATAAGTTTCTGCTTGTGGTTAGCATGGTCTTTAACGGGTTGACGATTTGGTACGCCTGGAATTGGGCGTGAAGGTCGAAAGCAAACTTCCGAAGCCTCTTGGCTTCGGAAGTTTGCTTTTTATACCAACATCCTCACCGGATTTTCCAGGAACCCGGCGAGTGCCTGCATGAACTGCGCCGCCTCCGCGCCGTCGCTGACGCGGTGATCAACTGAAATTGTCGCCTTCATTCTCCATCCCGCTTTCACTTCGCCGCTTTCCACAACCGGCACCTCACGCGCGGAGCCGACCGCCAAAATCGCGGCTTCGGGCGGATTGAGGATGGCGATGAAGTTCTCCACGTCGTACATTCCCAGATTGCTGACCGAGAACGTCGAGCCTTCGATGTCATCCGGCTTGACCTTGCCCTCGCGGGCGCGCCCGACCATCGCCTTCAATTCATTGGAGATCTGGCGGATGGGCTTTTGGTCGGTGTCCTTGTGGGCGACGGTGAGCAAACCGTTTTCGACGGCAACCGCAACGCCGACGTTCACCGCGCCGTGACGAATGACTTTATCGCCCGCGAAGGAGGCGTTCAGGTTGGGGAACTGGCGCAGGGTCAACGCAACGGCTTTGACAATGAAATCGTTGACCGAGAGTTTCTCGTTATCGGGCAAATACTCGTTGATCTGTTTTCGCAGCGCCATGACCGCGTCCATTTTGTATTCGTGCGTGACGTAGAAGTGCGGCACGCTGGTCTTGGATTCGGTCATGCGGCGCGCGATTGCCTGACGTAATTTGGTAAGTTGGACAGCTTGGTCTTCTTGCGTAACGATAACAGATGTTGTAGAAACGGGAGTCGAAGGTCGAACGTCAAAGGTCTTTGTTCCGCCAGCGAGCGCTGCCTCTATGTCTTTGCGAACGACTCGTCCGCCAGGACCTGTTCCCTGAATGGAGGCGAGGTTGATATTGTGGTCGCGCGCGATCTTCTTCGCAAGCGGCGAGGCTTTGACGGGACCGGTTGTCAGCGCAGGAGCGGCTTGTTGAACAGGAACAGGCGTCGGCTGAGTCGGAGGCGCAGGTTTTTCCTCCGCCTTCGCTTCCGACTTTCCACCCTTCGACGCGCTCAGGGCATCGCTTTCCACTTTCGACGGCGCTTCTACCTTTTCCCCTTTTTCTCCAACGACCGCGATCGGCGCATTGACCGGCACAACCGCCCCCTCGTCCACGATATGTTGAAGCACAACTCCGCTTGCGGGAGATTCGACCTCAACGGTGGCTTTGTCGGTTTCGATCTCGGCGAGCACGTCGCCTTTGTTGATTTGTTCGCCGATCTGCTTGACCCAGCGGACAAGCGTGCCTTCCGCCATGTCGAAGCCGAGTTTGGGCATGTTGATGGTTTCAGCCATTATCGCAAAACCTCCTTTGCCGCGGTAACGATGTCGGACACTTGCGGGAGCGCCGCCTGCTCGAGTGTGCGATTGTAGGGAAGCGGCACTTCCTTTTGCGCGACGCGGAGGATGGGGGCGTCCACGTAATCGAATGCCTCCTCGTAAATGCGGCTGACGATCTCACTGCCGACGCCATAAGACTTCCAACCTTCTTCGACGACGATGGCGCGATTGGTTTTCTTGAACGATTCGAGCACAGGCTCCATATCGAGCGGGCGGAGCGTACGCAGGTCAACGATCTCGGCTTCGATGTTCTCTTTCGCGAGTTCGTCCGCGGCTTTCATCGAAAGCTCGAGTCCTTTGCAGTAGGTGACGATGGTGAGGTCGCTTCCCTCGCGCTGCACTTTGGATTTGCCAATGGGAATGAGATACTCTTCATCGGGGACTTCGCCGCGCACTTGATACATGGTCGCGTGCTCGATGAAGAGAACCGGATCATCCGACCGAATGGCTGATTTCAACAATCCCTTGGCGTCTTCCGGCGTCCCCGGCGAGACGACCTTGAGACCGGGGAAATGAGCGAAGATCGCGTCGGGAGTCTGCGAGTGGGTCGCGCCGAGTTGACGCCCGCCGCCGCCGACCGCCCGGATGACCAGCGGCACTTTGAATTGTCCGCCAAACATGTAATGCAATTTGGGCGCCTGATTGACCACGTAATCCATTGCCGAGAACGCGAAGTTGATGGTCATCAACTCCGCGATGGGACGCTGACCGACCATCGCCGCGCCGATCGCCGCGCCGACGATGGCGTTCTCCGCGATGGGCGTATCCTTGACGCGGTCGGGTCCGTATTTGTCGTAAAAACCTTTGGTGACGGCATACGTGCCGCCCCAGACACCGACCTCCTCGCCCATGATAAAGACGGCGGGATCGCGGTCCATTTCTTCCATGAGGGCTTGCGAGATTGCCTCGCGCATAGTGATTTTTGCCATGTGTAAAATCCTTCAACCACAAAGGACACGAAGGGCACCAAGGTTTGTTGACTTGCACAACATGATGATCTTCCTTGGATTTTCCTTTGTGATCTTTGTGTCCTTTGTGTTTAATTCTCCGCGTAAATATCTGTAAACAATTCCGACAACGCGGGTTCGGGGGAGGTTTCGGCGAATTCGACTGCCTTGACCACTCCCTCCTCCACGCGCGCTTCGATCTCATCCAGCGCCTTCTTCGCGGCGACCTTGTTGTCGAGCAGGTATTTGTTGTAAATGCCGATGGGATCGTTCTCCTGCCACTTCTTCACTTCCTCCTGCTTGCGGTAACGCTCGGGGTCGCCCATCGAGTGACCGCGGAAACGATACGTATCCACCTCGAGGAAGTAAGGATCGGCGTTCTCGCGGACGTACCCAATCGCCTCCTTTGCCGCTTCGTAGACCGCCATCACGTCCATGCCATTCGCGTCCGCGTTCTTCATGCCGTAGCCTTCCGCTTTCTGACGGATCTCCTTGACAGCCGAGGCGCGCTCCACGGAAGTTCCCATGCCATAGACGTTGTTCTCACAAACCCACAATACACGCAGCCCCCAAATCTTCGAGAGGTTCAACGCTTCATGGAAATAGCCGATGTTGGTCGCGCCGTCGCCAAACATGCAGATGGTGACGTTGTCATTCTTTGCGTACTGGTCGCCGAGTGCGAGACCCGCCGCGATGGGGAGGTGTCCGCCCACGATGGCGTGACCGCCCCACATGTTCTTCTCCACGCTCGCCATGTGCATCGAGCCGCCCTTGCCCTTCGACATGCCCGTCGCCTTGCCGAGCAGTTCCGCCAGCACTTCATTGGCAGGGATGCCGCAATTCAACGCCACGCCGTGGTCACGATAGGCAGTGATCACGCGGTCCCGCGGCTCACGCGCCGCGATCAATCCGGTCGAGACGGCTTCCTGCCCGATGTACAGGTGCATGAAACCGCCGATCTTGCCAGCCTGGTACAGTTCCGCCCCGCGTTCCTCCACGCGGCGGATCAACACCATCTGGTAATACAAATCGAGTAGTTGTTCCTTCTTCATCGTTTGCTCCAAATAAAATAATGGCGGGGTACAGGCAAAATACATGGCGCTGCAAGCGCCACGATGTGCTTTCCTCTCTCCGGCGACGGAGGATTATATCAGAGATTTTCCGTCCGATTTTCCGGTACTGCGGGATTATGCTCGCAATACGTTGCTGGTGTAAAATAGGTTCATGTCATGGTTGACCGGCGGCAAACAAGGAGAGGCAAAGCGGCTCATCGCCCAACTTTCGGATTCGACAAAACGCGACCGCGCCGCGCAGGATTTGATCCGACTCGACGCGGACGCCGCGCCCGCCCTCCTCGAAGCGCTTCAAACCCGTGACCTGAACCTGCTCCCGGTCTATCAGCAGATCCTCGCCCGAATCCCCTCCGCCTCCCCCTCATTGATAAATCTTCTTTCCACCGCGCATCCCATCCTCCGCGCAAGAGCGGCGGAGGTGTTGGGTCTTTGCAGGGACAAATCAGCCATCCCTGTCTTGTTGGACGCCTTGAAAGGTGAATACTATACCGTCCGCGCCCGCGCCGCCATCGCCTTGGGGAGGATCGGCGACAGGCAAGCCATCGAACCGTTGATCGCCGCGTTGAGGGATCCCGAAGATGAGGTACGCATGGGGGCATGTTTGGGGCTGGGTCATTTCAAGGACCCTTCCACGTTCGATGAGATCACCGAGGTTTTGCTGGACGATCCGAAGATCGAAGTGCGCCAGGCGGCGGCGAAGGCGTTGGGAGAGACCGGGCATCCCGCGGCGATACCGTTCCTTTTGGAGGCGCTGCGCGATCCGTATTGGTGGTACGAGCGCGAGGCTGCGGCGGGCGACCTGTTGAGCGCCATCGAGAAAATGGGCGCCGCGTCGGTCGAGCCGTTGATCGAGGCGTTGCAGGATAAGGAGGGCGCGGTCCGCAGGTTTGCCGCCATCCTGCTCGGAAGGGTCGGCGACCGGCGCGCCATCGAACCGCTGGGCATGGCGTTGTACGACCTGCATCACGATGTGGGAAAGGCTTCGGCGGAGGCGTTGGTCAATTTCGGCGCGGACAGTTTCGAGGTCCTGGTTGAAGCGTTGAGTCATCCCGAGATGTGGATCCGCATCCATTCGGTGGACGTCCTGCCGGAGATCCGCGATCCGCGCGTGACGGATATCCTGCTGGAGATGTTGAACGATCCCGAACGGGAAGTGAAGAAACGCGTGATCGAGGCGATGGGACGGTTGAAGGATAAGCGGACGCTGCCCGCCCTGCAGGAGACCGCCGCGAACCGCGCCGACCGGGAACTGCACCTGCTGGCAAAAGACGCGATTGCAAAAATGGGTTAAACTCTGATACGCCTCGCGCGGACGGGACGCGATCACCATGCGCTTCGTCCTCGTTGCATTCCGCCCGCGCACGATCGCCGTATTTTATCGGTAAGGAGCAGGCATGAAGCGCATTCACGTTTTATTGGGTGTTCAGTCCGTCCTTGCGATCCTGGTTTCGATCAATCGCCTCGGTACGTGGACCCTGGGCTACGTCCTGCCTAGCGAATTTTTGCGTTGGGTGGATTTCAATAACATGCTCGTCCTGCCGCTCATCAGTTTGACGGCATTGTATCTCCTGAAGAAAACAATCGAATATGATTCTCCCGCGCGTGAGGGACGCGCGCATCTTGCATGGAATTTGGTCTTCATCGTCGGTTTGTATCTCACCGCCGCGAGTTACGGCGATCACGAAGTGACCAATTATCTTCACACGCGCTTTTGTTTGAATGACGCGACCAGCGACCTGTGCCGCATCGTGATCTTCAACGACGACGAGTTCAGTCATTGGGTGTTCTTTACGGGATTCATCATGGTCAATGCAGCGATCCTGTTTTTGCAGAACGTGTTTCCGCACAGGGAAAACCTTTCGGGCGGGGACGTTGGATTGCTTTTGTTGAATTCCCTGTTCCTGGGCGCGGGGATTTTGGCTAATCTCGGCTTCGAGGAAATCGGGTTGGATTTATACGTGGTGGCATTGCTCGCGCTCGTTTCGACGTTCCTGCTTTGGAGGCGCGGGAAACAACCGATGTTCATCTATTACACAGCCGCGTATTGGCTGGGTTTGGTCGGCAGTTTGATCGCGCAAGCGGTGAGGTAGTGCGGGACTGCGAAGCGTCTCGCCCGCATGGGCGACAAGAATGTCGCGGTACGGAAGCGGCAAGGAAACAACAGTGCAACATTATTGTTTACAGGCAGAAAGGAGAATTTTATGAATACCGGTCCCATTCTTGGGGATGCCACAGAGGAACAACTCAGTCTGGCGGTGTTCGAGAACCTGCACGACCTGTTTCGTTCGATGACGAACGACCTGCCCAATGGGGAATTGGCTGAAAGCGAAAAACTGTCGCGGCATCACACCTTTCCCACCAATCCGATGTTCAAGGGCGTATGGAATACGCGTCTCTCCGAATCCGAGGCGGACGCGGCGATTGAGGAGACCATTGCGTGGTTCAGGGAACGGGACGCTCCCTACTTTTTCTGGTGGACGGGTCCCGAAACGACGCCCGCCGACCTGCCTCAAAGACTTCAATCGCATGGTTTGATTGACATGGCTGAACAGCAAAAGGAACTGGCGGCCGGCATCAAACAGATCGAACTCGGCGCGCCGTGCATGGTCGCTGAGTTGGGCAAAATGAATGAGTCCGCGCTTACGCGAACTCCCGAGGAATTTGTCGTCAGGGAAGTTGCGAGCGAGGCGGAACTCGACGATTTCAAAAAGGTGTTCGTCGAGACTTACGAGATTCCCGAATGGGCGGGGCAGGCATGGGTGGATGCGACGCGCATGATCGGCATCGGCAGAACGCCCTGGCGGATGTTCGTCGGGTATTTGAACGATGAGCCTGTGGCGACGAACATGCTCTTCAACGGCGGAGGCGTTACCAGCGTGTACGCGATAGCCACAGTTCCATCTGCGCGCGGCAAGGGCGTCGGCGGAGCGATCACGTTGAAACCATTGATCGAGGCAAGGGATCGTGATGGATACAAATACGCCGTTCTCTTTTCCACCGAGATGGGAATCAGGGTCTATCAGCGGATCGGCTTCCGATTGACGGACGCGCGGATCAATCGGTATTTATGGAGGAGCGGGTAAACGAGGGAGTTTCGAGTCCGCATCAATTACGCTTTGCAAGTGTTGGATACACTGGCATCGAATTCACCAAAGGAGAGAACAATGACTTACTACATCTGGCTTCTGCGTATCGTTCACATCGTCGCCGGCGTCTTCTGGGTTGGCGGAACGTTGATGATGACCTTTTTCATCGCCCCCACCATCGGGGCGACGGCGGAGGCGGGACAGAAATTCATCGGTCACCTCATGGGGAATCTGAAGTTCAGCCAACGGATGTCCGCCGCGGCCGGCTTGACGATCCTTGCGGGCTTCCTGCTGTATTGGAACGACTCGAGCGGCTTTTCAGCCACCGCCTGGATGCGCTCCGGTGCGGGGATCGGTTTCGGGATCGGCGCGGGGTTCGCGCTGGTCGGTTTCGTGTTTGGCATCCTGATCGGGCAGACGACAAAAGCCATGGTGCAACTCGGCGCGCAATTCCAGGGCAAGCCCACGGATGAACAGATGTCGCAGATGAGGGCGTTGCAGAAGAAGCAAGGCGCCTTTTCGATGACCGCCTCCGTGACGCTGCTCCTGGCGCTGGTCTTCATGTCCATTGCGCGGTATTTTGTCGTTTAGAATCCTCCAAACATGAAAAGAAAACCTGTACGAGTCGTTCTTTCACTCCTCCTGACCGTCCTCCTGCTGTTTTTACTGTTCACGCCGGGCGCGTCATCGCATCCCTATTACGATGGCGTGACGCGTCCGCTCGTGATCGCGCACCAGGGCGGGGACGGGATCTGGCCCGGCGACACGCTGTACGCGTTCGAAAAGGCTGTCGAAACGGGAGCAGACGTCCTTGAGATGGATGCGCACATCACGAAGGACGGTCGCATCGTTTTGATGCACGACGAGACGGTGGACGATACGACCGACGGCACGGGTCGCATCGAAGATATGACGCTCGATGAATTGAAGCGGCTCGACGCGGCGTATGATTGGTCGAAGGACGGCGGGCAGACGTTTCCTTATCGCGGACTGGGCATCACGGTTCCGACGCTCGATGAAGTGTTCGAGAGATTCCCGCAGATGCGTTACGTGATCGAGATCAAACTCACGGAAAATCCGATTGACAAGCCGTTGTGCGAGCTGATCCGCAAATACGACATGGGGGATAAAGCGATGGTCGCCTCCTTCCACGACGACGCGATGAGGAACTTCCGCTCGACCTGCCCGGAGGTTGCCACCTCCGCTTCACGCGGCGAAGTGACCCGCTTCGTGCTGCTGGGCAAGATCTTCCTGAGCGGGCTGGTCGCGCCGCAATATCAATCCATCCAACCGCCTTATGACCCGGCGGAATCCATGAACATCCCGATCATGACGAAACGCTTCATTCGCGAAGCGCACGCCAAAAACATCCGCGTCGAGCCGTGGACGGTGGACGATCCCGAACTGATGCGGCAATACATCGAGTGGGGCGTGGATGGCATCATCACGGACCGTCCCGATCTGATGGTGGAAATCCTGGAAACCCGGCAGTAACCCATTGCTCATAGGGGGGTTAGCAATACAGGACAAGGTATGTCCAATTAACGAAAGGACGGATATCGAAATGGAAGCTCAGGACTCCTCCACGCCCCGCAAGACCGCAAGTTTGATGATCTCATATTCCCGCAAGGACAGGGTCTTTGTCAAGCAACTTTACGACAGCCTTGTGGGACAGGGTTTTTTGCCCGAAGACATCTGGGTGGATTGGGAGGGCATCCCGCTCAGCGCGGACTGGATGGTGGAGATCACCAAAGGCATCCAGTCCGCGAACGCTTTTATTTTCGTGATCAGTCCCGATTCAGCCGCCTCCGACGTTTGCAAAAAGGAGATCGAGATCGCGGCGGAAAGCAACAAACGCTTCATCCCGATCCTGCATCGCGAACCGGGCAAGGAGACGAAAATTCACGAAAAGATCTCCTCCCATAACTGGGTCTTCATCCGCGACGAGCAGGAACTGGAAAAGACCCTGCCGGCGCTGGTCGAGGCGATCAACACGGACCTGGACTGGCTCGCCCAGCACACGCGCCTGTTCAACCGCGCAAAGGAGTGGGAGGGCAAGGGACGCAACGACAGTTATCTCGTGCGCGGGAACGACCTTCAGGATGCGGAGACGTTCATCGGTCAGGGCGCGGCGGGAAAGGAGCCAGCCCCGACGCCCCTGCACGTTGAATACGTGCAAGCCGCCCGAAAGCATGCCGCGTCGCTCCGCAGGCGGAACCGCATCATCGCGGCGGTGGTCGGCGTGGCTTTGCTGGTGTTGTCCATTTTTGCGCTCATCCAATGGGGGATCGCGGAGGCGGAAACCGTCCGGGCGAACGATAACGCCAATACCGCAGTGGCGGAACAGGTCAGGGCGGATAATAACGCCGCGACCGCCGTGGCGAACGAGCAGGTCGCGAAGGAGAATGAGGCAATCGCTCAAACGGTCGCGCGTGTGGCGAACGCGCTCGCGCTGGCGTCGGAAGCCATCAACCAGAGGAACAGCGATACGCAATTGAGCCTGATGCTGGCTCTGCTATCCATTCAGGAGACGGATGCGGACGGGTTTGTCCTGGATGAATCGAAGTCCGCTGTGTTCTCCAGTTTGAACTCGCCCAACGTTCTGCATACCTGGTTCAACGACGACGTGATCGTGTGGGAGACCGCCTACGACCCAACGGGCGCCTATGCTGCCTTTGGCGACGATAATGGGGTGGTCAGGATCGTTGACGTGGAAAGCCGGGAAACGGTTCACACCCTGATTCCGTTCAACGACGAAAGTTCCATTTCCGGGTTGGATTTCAGCCCCGATGGAAGGCGGCTGGGCGTCTCCAGTTCGAACGGGACCGCAAAGGTCGTGGACGTGAACACCGGCGACGAATTGTTCGCCATTGCCGGGCATCCCGATGGCTGGATCAACGATCTGGACTTCAGCCCGGACGGCAGGTGGATCGCCACCGCAGGCGACGATAATCTCGTCAAATTATGGTATGCCGATACGGGAACGCTGAAAGTGTCGTTGCCCAGCCATACCAGCTTCGTGAACTCGGTGGACTTCGGCCCGGGCGGGGCGCGGCTGGTCAGCGGAAGCGACGACGGCACCGCCATCGTATGGGATGTTGAAACCAGTTCCCTGCTTTTCAAACTTCGCCCGGAAGGTTTTCAATCCGGAACGTCTGTAAGGTCTGTGGCATTCAGCCAGGATGGGACGCGCGTCCTTACGGGAGGATATAAGACGGTGGTGGTATGGAATGCGGAAAATGGGCTCGAACTCCAGCGGCTGAACGGGAATCGGGCGACCATCTATGACGTGGATTTTGCCCCGGATAACCTGGGCATGGTCACGGTATCGGCCGGGATCAAGATCTGGGACTGGGTCTACGGCACCGAACGTTTCAACCTGTCGGCGCATCACGGAGAGGTGAACTCGCTCACGTTCAACGCGGACGGGGATCGGATGGTGACCGGCAGTTGGGATTCCTCCGCCAAACTTTGGGCGGCGAACCTGAGGATCGAGACCCTGCGGCTCAAACAGCACAACGCCCCCAACACGGACGCCAATTACAGTTCGGACGGCAAATGGATCGCCACAGCGGACAACAACGGCGTTGTATTGGTTCACAACGCCTCGACGGGAGAGGTCGTTGATCAATTTTCCGGCTACTCAGCCTCCTTCGATCCGCAGGACAGCAACCGAGTCCTCACCGTCCACAATTCCAACATCCTGATTTGGGTCCTGGGACAGGAGGAGCCTGCGTTGACGATAGGCAATCAGGATACCTTCTTTACATCGGCGGTCTTTGGTCCCGATGGCGGCACCCTGCTTTCCGAGGGGAATGACATTGTGAATATATGGGATTCGCGAACCGGCGCTTCCCTGGCGCAGTTCGGATTCAATGGATATAAACCGCGCTTCAGCCCGGATGGGCAGCGTATCGCGATTCTCTCCGGCAATTTCACCTCCATTCTGGACGCCAAATCCGGTGACAAATTGATGGATCTGGTTGGGCATACAGACCAGGTTCTCATTGTAATCTTCAGCCGCGACGGCAGATACGTATACACCGGCGGCTATGACAATACGATCAGGAAATGGGACGCCGGCACAGGCAGGCAACTGCAGGTGATGACCGGGCATACCGGCAGGATATTCGACCTCGACGTCAGCCCGGACGATTCCCTGGTCGCTTCGGCGAGTGCGGACACCACGGTCCGCGTGTGGAATGCGGAGACCGGCAAGGAGATCTACAAATACGAAGGCAACAACGAGGACGCCAATTCCGTCGCTTTCAGCCCGGACGGCACAAAGGTGTTGACCGCCAGCGCCGACAAGACATCCAGGGAATTCACGATTGACTATGAAACCCTGTTGCAGATCGCGCAGGACTACGAACTCGAACCCCTGACAACAGAGGAATGTCAGCGTTACCTGTATCGCGACGATTGCAGCCTTTCGTTATTTGGGTACGTGGTGTCCGCTTCCGAACCCACGACAGCGGAGGAGGCGCAACCCGCCAACGAAGTCGTCACCCTTGTTTTTACGAACAATACGACGAGCGACGTGGAGGTATATTGGGTGGATTTCGAAGGGAAGGAACAACTTTACCTGGCGATTCCCGCAGGAGAGACCGCCCGGCAGGAAACGTTTCCCACCCACGTATGGCGCGTTCGCGATCCCGATGGGAATCTTCTTTTGGAGTATGCCGCGACGGATGAGTCCACCCAGACTGTGGATATCCAACCCGTTGAAAGTTCCGGGGAGGTCCCGCCTTCGCAGGCTCCCGCCTCCCAACCCCTTTACACGGAGGAATTCGATGCGGACCTGGGCGCGTCGTGGGTACGCTTCATGGTGACCGGCTCCGAAAATCAGGTCAATGCCCGAACGGACGGCGGCAGTCTGTTCGTTCAACTCTCCCCGGACGCCGAAAAGATCCCCAGGTTTTATCTGGTGAACACCTCCTCCGATTATTCCGTCGTCCAACTGGAAGCGGCGACCGCGAATTACGGCAATAATGCCAACGGCGTCAGCCTGGTCTGTCATTACAACGGGGAAAACTGGTATGAGTTCACGGTCTCGAACGCGGGTTTGTATTCGATCAGCGCATACGACCCGGCCGCCGCCGCCCTGCAGGGATACGTCCAACTTGCCGGGGGAGGCTCCGGCGCGATCAAATCGGGACAGGCTTCCAACACCTATCGAGCCGTTTGCAACGGGAACGAACTCACGCTCTACGTCAACGATACGCTGGTCAAAACGCTCGTGGACGCGAAATACAACCTCAAAGGCGGCATGATCGGCATCGGCGTCTCCTCTCCGCAAATGTTGCCGGTGGAGGTGTCGTTCGAATCGTTGACGGTCAGCGAGCCGTGAGGAGGGAGGGGAAGTGGACAGGGTGGACAGGTAGACAAGGTACACAGGCACACAAGTACACAGGAACACAAGAGCGATGAGCCATTCAAGCCCATCGCTCTTTATCAATCACCTTTCACCCTTCGACTTCGCTCACATCGTCCCGATGTTCTTTCGAGAGGACAGGCTTTCCGCTTTCCACTTCCCCCTCTCCACTTTCCACTCTCTACTTTCCACTTTCCACTTTTTACTTCCCACTCTCCACTCGGCTTTTGCAGCACATTAACAACTGAATAACCAAATTGCCAATCCAATCCAGCGGCGCGATAATCAAGCTGGAGGTGAGGCATGTATCCTTTGG
>JAANMU010000949.1_pt1 | contig 30053 bp, 26 predicted proteins | sample 7279701 | NCBI WGS metagenome assembly JAANMU01 (sample SAMN14094539, study PRJNA606508) | bioreactor metagenome | isolation source: A lab-scale SPAN reactor treating ammonium-rich wastewater day 57 | place: Ireland: Galway | collected 2017-03-13
ACGACAGCCGCATTCGCAAAGGTTCCTCGCCGGAAATCTCTGCCGCCTTCCGCCGCATGGCCCTGAATATTCTTCAACAGGACACTTCCCTGAAAGAGAGCATTCGCGGCAAGCGACTCCGCGCCGGCCGGGATGAGACCGTCCTCAACGCGATTTACGCTGGTTATTCAGGCCATTAACGTGCGATTGCCCTGGTTGGGGGCCGCGAGCGTGGTTGGATTCTAGCATAGTCACCGAATCGCCGGTCGCCTGCGTTCTCTCCTCCCTCCGAGGACAATCCCTTGGGCAACATCCTGTTCCTGCTGGTCTCGTTCCTAGCAACCCTCGGTCTGGTCGATCGCGGCGGGAATCGGCGTCGGAGGACTGGTCCACTGGTTGATTCCAGAGGTCGAATGGGGAATGGCCGTCTTATCGGGGACGGTCATGACAGGCTTGGCTATGCACCCGTTCGTGCAGCTATTCCGGGCGTTCAGCGAGTATCGCACTGCGGCCATGCTCGATGAATACGTGGAGGACGAAGAAGCGGAGGAGGCGGTGATCGAGCCGCCCCTACGCGGCACGAATCGCAAACGAGGTTCCTAACGGTTCCTGCCGCCGCTGTTACGCCGATTTTGTTGACGGCATTTGAAAGCGGTGGCGTTTGATCGGCCCGATATTGTTCCCATCCTCGCCACTTCTTCGTCGCAAGCTACGCGACTTCATCACCCAGACCTCGCGAGCTAAGATCTGGCACGACGCGCTCACCGGACGTTTACCTTTTTTTCCGCACATAGGGGGATATTCGAGAAGATCGAAGATAGTAAAGGCGTTTGCGCCAGTGTTGAAGTAAACTTGAGGGCGTGGGGACGGAAACCGATTTTGACGAAATACCTTGACTTTTTTATTCCGTTTCTGTGATTCAGGTGATTTAGAAGACGACGCCATGCTGAACGTCACGCTGCGCACCGAGATAGGGCCGACGCAACCATGCTTGCCTCCTGGCCCGCCAGGCGACCTGCTGGGGTTGAAGCACATGCGCCCCCTGAGGTCAAACTTTCTGGCTTATGCGTCGCAGCTCAAAGAACAATACGGCGACGCCGTGCGGTTCCGTATTGGCGGCGTGGGGGTGAATGTTTTCTCGCATCCGGACCATTTCCGCGAGGTGCTGGTCGAACATCCCAATGATTTCCGGAAGCCGGGAATGTTCACCCGCGCTATGAAGCCCTTGCTGGGAGGAGCGATCGGAATTGCGAGCGGACCGCAATGGGCGCATCGGCGAAAGCTGGTCCATGCGGCGCTCGCCCGCATGGACATGGACCGCGTGGCGGCGGCCGCGGTGCGACATACGCGGCGGCTGGTACTTCCGCATACCGGTCGCGATGTCCCGCTGACCGACACCCTGGATCGGGTGCTATCGGCCGCCAGCGTCGAGGCGACGTTGGGCCCAGGCCAGGAAGGTCATTTGGAGGAACTTTATGAGCTAACCTGCGTCGCGCTGGATTCGTTGGCGGGGCAAATCATGGGTTGGGCGCCGCTTTGGGCGCCCACCGCGAGACGCCGGCGTATCGCGCAAGCCGCCCGTCGCTTCGCGCAGCTTACCGAGGAAGCACGGCAAGCGTGTTTGGCGCGCGGAGACGGTCCCTCCGATTCTATTCTGGCGGGACTGATGGAGGCCGAGGGGAATGGGCGGCCGGGAACGCCTCGCGAGGTTTGCGAAGAGGCGGCAATGATGTTCGTGGGCGGCAAGGAGACGGCTGCCCCGGTCGCCGTGTGGATGGCGTATCTTTTGGCGCGTCATCCCGAGCTACAAGAACGCGCCGCCCAGGAGGTGGCCCGCGTGGTCGGTCGCCGCGACGCGACCGCCGCCGACGTCAACCACCTGAAGCTGTTGGATGCGGCGTACAAGGAAACTTTACGTCTGTACCCGCCGGCCTTTATGTTCATGCGCGAGGCGATCCGGCCGACGACGATCGGCGGCTATCGCGTGCCGCGTCGCAGCATGGTGTGCCTGTTCGTGTACGCCGCCCAACGCGATGCGCGGTGGTTCGCCGCACCCGAGGAGTTCCATCCCGAGCGATTTCTCGATCCCGAGATGCCTGACTTCTCGCATGCCTTTGCTCCCTTTGGCATGGGCAAACGCGCCTGTCCCGGCGGCCGTCTGGCGACGGTGGAGACGCTGGCCACCTTGGCCACGGTGCTTCAAGGCCATCGGCTGACGTGGGACGCTGGCCATGCCGAGCCTACGCCGTCGATCCACATGGGGCTGCGTCCTCCGCTCGATCTCAGTGTACGGTTGGAATGCATCGAACAAGAAGCTCACCTGCCGCGGACGGCGCGTTGAGATAGGTAGAACGGAATTCATTCCGTTCCACCGCCCACTTTCCATCGTCCTAGTCATGGCAAGTTGAGTTGCCAAGAGACGCCGAAGCGGTCGTTGACCCAGCCAAACTTCGTGCTGAAACCGTAGTCGCCAAGCGGCATCAGGACTCCACCGCCAGCGGAAAGTTGGTCGAACGCGTTGTCCAGTTCAGCCTCGTCCTGGCAGTCGACGAAAAGGGAAATCGACGGGGTGAACGTAAAACCGTGCTTCATCGGGCTGTCGATGCACATTAACGCGTGCCCGGCCAGGGTAAAGTCGGCTCGCTTCACGGAGCCTTCCGCGCCCGGTTCGCCCGGTCCGTAGCGCTCAATTCGCTTGATCTCCGAACCCTTGAACAACGAGATGTAGAAGTTCATCGCGGTCTCAGCGACACCTTCGAACATGAGGAATGTGGCGACTGAACGGGGCATACCTGGCTCCTTCCTTTGCGGACCGCAAGAGGATTACAAAACGAGATTGACGAGGCGCAACCCACATTCCGCGATGCGGGAAGAAAGACGGATTCGTGATGAGTTGTTGGGAGCTTGCCAAGACGTCCCGCGAAAACGGCGTCGCGAACCAATTTTGAAGGGACTCCCGATCCGTTGTCCCTACCAGTTTCCACGTCGGATACCGCGGACGGGTGACGGAAGCACTTTACAACCACGTCCACGGTCGCACAAGCGAGATTTGGCGTAGGAAAAACAGCCTGATGCTTGACCATTGCGTGGACGACAAGTTGGCGAGGCTTTGCAACACAGTCCTCCCATCGCCACCTTGGCAACGACGCGTGGACGGAACGTGAGATTGCGCGGCGAGGATTGGAAAACTCGTTTCGACAATTCGGCCGCCCAAGTACGCTTCAAATGATTTTTCGAACCTTCCGCCATCTTGTCGCCGGCAACGGGGTTGAAGCGTAGCCGATACAAAGCATCAATCTGTGCCCTTATGCGGCCGCGAAGGGACGCTCCGCCTCCCTAACATCGGCTCTGGTGGGCGGCGTTGTTTTTTCTCTGTCACCTTCGATTTTCGGTCACTTGGCGAGTTTACGTTAGCTCTCTAAAATCGTTGGGGTATCAGCCAATTTTCTGCCTGCGCGCGGGAGTTTTTATGGAGCGACATCCTCTTTCTGGTCCGGTCAAGCCGCAACATAGTTTTCGCCGGGCGGCGATTCTATTTTCGGGAGGACCGGCGCCGGCGGCCAACGCCGTGATCTCAACATGCGCGGTGTCGTTTCTGCGCAACGATATTGAGGTCGTGGGCATCAAGCACGGTTATTCTCGGCTGGAGAAGTTCGCCGACGACTACCCCATGCAGGAGGGGCGGGACTATGTCAACTTGACCCACCAGGTGCTCAAGCGGACGCGGAACTCGCAAGGCATTCTGATTGGCACCGCGCGGAACAACCCCGGCCGCGATATTTCGGCGCCCGAACATTTGGACGACGCGGCCCGCGTGGCGCCGCTGAAACGCGTGTACGAGGCGCTGTGCTCGATGGGGGTCGATGCGTTGGTGTCGATCGGCGGCGACGATACGCTCAAGACAGCGAACAAATTCAAGCTGTATCAGGACCGGTTGCCTCCCGACGCGCATCGGATTCCCATCGTCCACTTGCCCAAGACGATCGACAACGATTACCGGGGCATCGACTTCACCTTCGGCTACTTTACGGCCGTGGACGTGCTGGCATCGGAATTGCGGAATTTGATTCACGACGCCGAGGCCAGTGGGGCGTATTTCCTGGCCGAAACCATGGGCCGGAGCGCCGGCTGGCTAGCGTATGGCGCCGCCATCGCGGGCGAAGCGAGCCTAGTAATCAGCGTCGAAGACATCGCCGGGGCCTACCTGGGCGAGGAGAATTACGTCGATCCCGAGACGAAGGAAACCCGGAAACGGAAAGTGATGATCATCGACAAGGTCGTCGACCGAGTCGTGCGCTCGATGATCGCCCGCGACAAGGAAGGCAAGGAATACGGTGTGATCGTGCTGGCAGAGGGTCTGGCCGAACTGCTCCCCGGCGAAATGCTCAAGGGTATTCCGCGCGACGATCACGGCCACATCTCGATCTCGGCGGTGAATCTGGGCCGCCAGTTTTCCGCCCTGGTCGCCAAAGCATACAAGGAGAAAACCGGCAAGAAGCGCAAGGTGACAGGCGTGCAGTTAGGTTACGAGGCGCGCTGCGCGCAGCCCAACGCGTTCGACGTGATGCTAGGCAGCCAACTCGGCGTTGGCGCCTACCGGGCGCTCGTGGAGCAGGGGCTGAACGGCGTGATGGTATCAATCGCCGGCCAACTCGAGTTGCATTACGTGCCCTTCGAAACGCTGGTTGATCCAAAAACACTAGTCACAGTAGTGCGGTTCATCGACATCGAAAGCGACGTTCATCGCCTCGCCCGCTTCCTCGAAACCTACGTTAACGACTAAAGCGTTTTCCACGGAAGTGTGAGGTGTTCGTCAGTCTGGCGCGCTCGCGGAGAGGTTGTGAATTTTTCGATTTAGGTGTTGATAAAAGGCTAAGTTTCGATCTCGACACAGGACCCCAGTGAGAAATAGGAGGTCGTTTTCACACCGGAATCAAGAATTCACAACCTCGGAGCCACTAACTTACATAAAAGCTGTTGCCCGAATCGCGCCAAGCTTCCTGCACTGGCAACCCCTCTGGCCACACCCCGCGCCGGCCGACTAAACTCAACCCTACACTCTCACCCGGATGGATGGCCGAGTGGACTAAGGCGGCAGTCTTGAAAACTGCTGTACGGGTGACCGTACCGGGGGTTCGAATCCCTCTCCATCCGCTCTCGGAACCGTGGGGCAGGAATCTTGCCTGCCAATGAAAAAGAGGGATGTAAGGCAAGATGCCTGCCCCACGTCGATTTAGCTCACGACCCGCGAAGGGAGAGGATTGACGCCGTTGCAATGCGGGGATGGGCGCGACGCTCGTTCATGGTGCGCGTCGTTCGTGCGTGGCTCCGTTGGCGCCAGCGCAATCAACCTCATCTCAAGGCCCGACCATGCCTACGCTTCATCTTCAACGTCCAGCGATGGGGAGCTTGTTTGACCTGTGGCTGGTGGGGGACGACGCCGAGCAGTTGGAGGCGGTGGGGGAAGCTGCTTGGGACGAGGTGGCGCGGGTCGAGCGGATGTTGTCGCGGTTTGATCCGGCGGCCGAGGTGGCACGGGTGAATCGTTCGGCCGCGGCCGGGCCAGTGCTGGTCGATTATGAACTTTTCGCCGTGCTGGAGGACTGCGGCTGGTGGTGGACCGATACCGGCGGGTACTTTGACGCCTGCGTCAAATCGGGGGTCGCCTGGGGCGGGGGCGTGCGGCTGGACGCATTTGCCCGCACCGTGCAATTCCTGGATGACCGCGCGCGGATCGACTTGGGGGGCTACGGCAAGGGGTATGCGCTGGACGCGGCAGCGCGAATCTTCGAGCGGTTTGGCGTGGCCAATGCGCTCTTGCACGGTGGGACCAGTTCGGTGCTGGCGTGCGGCGTGCGCGAGGACGGCTCTCCGTGGCCCGTGGGCGTGCGCGATCCGCTGGCCGACGATGGGCGGGAGATCCAGCAGCTTCAACTGACCGAGTGCGGACTTTCGACCTCCGCCGTGCGGCATGGGAAGGGGGAAGCGTCCGATCTAATCGACACGACCACGGGGCAGCCCTTGACCAGCGATGCGGCGTGCGTGGTCATCGCGCCGACAGCGCTGGAGGCAGAAGTGCTCAGCACGGCCTTATTAACGATGGGAAAAACGCGGGCCAGACAGTATCTTGAGGGGAGATCGCCCCTTCATTCCCTCCGGGTCTTGTGGCTCGAACCCACCGATGGGAGAACCGTTGTCGATGAAATCTACCCCCGCTAATCGTCGCCAGTTTTTGCAAGGCTCCACCGCGCTCGCGCTGGCGGGCTACCTGGCGCCAAAGGCCCGCGGCGAAGAGGACCAGGCGCCGGTGCGCTTGGCCGTCGTGGGCACGGGGGGCCGGGGGTCGGACTTGATTCGCACGTTGAATACCATCGAGCGGGCCAAGATCGTGGCCGTGTGCGACGATTACTCGCCGCACCTGGAGCAAGGCGTGAAGTACGCCGGGCCAGACGCGCGCGGCTTTGACGACTATTCGCAAATGCTCCGCGAGATGAAGCCCCAGGCTGTGGTGGTGGCGACGCCGCTGGACCGCCATTTTGCGATGTGCCTTGAGGCGCTGGACCACGACTGCGCGGTATTCTGCGAGAAGACCATGTGCCACACCGTGGACCAGGCCCGCGAGTTGGCCGCCGCGGTGGAGAAGGCCGGCGCCGTGTTCCAGGTTGGCTTGCAGCGCCGAGCCAATGCGATCTACGCCCAGGCCCAAGCCATGGTCGAGACGGGAATGCTGGGGCAAATCACCGCCATCAAGTGCCAGTGGCATCGCAACAATAACTGGCGCCGGCCCACCCCGGTCAAACGCGGCGACCCGAAATGGACCGAACTGGAGCGGCGGTTGAACTGGCGGTTGTATTGGGACTATTCGCAAGGCCTGATGACCGAACTGGCCAGCCACCAGATGGATGTCGCGAATCGAATCTTGGGAGCGTTGCCCCAGCGGGTGATCGGCAGCGGCGGCATCGACTACTGGCGCGACGGCCGCGAGGTGTTCGACAACGTGTTTTGCGTGTACGAGTACGAGCTGCCGCAGCCGACGCTACCTTCCAGCGCCCGCGTCACAGCTGGCTTGCGCAGCAGTGCTACGCCAGGCGCGGACACGGCCAGGCAACCCAGTAGTGGCACAATCGCGCCATACACGGTGCGGGTGACATATTCCTCGTTGCAGAACAACGCGTTCGAAGGCGCCTCAGAACTGGTCATGGGTACGCGGGGCACGCTGTTCCTCACACAGCGGAAGGGGCTGTTCTATCGCGAGAACGGCGTAGACGATCCCGGCTGGAGCCGCGACGGCCGCGTGGAGCGGGACGCGTCGATCATCACTTCGGGCAAGACGCTCAAGATGAACAACGATCCCTGGGTGCATCGCGGCAAGCCCTACGAGATCGACACCGAGGGCGACGATACTCGCGACGAACTGGTGGCCTTCCTCCAATGCGTTCACCACGGCGACACCGCGACGATTTGCGACGCACGGGTCGGCTTGGAGAATGCGCTGACGGTGCTTTCCGGAAATCAAGCCATGCGGGAAGGGCGCGCGGTAGAGGTGGGGTGAGGAGGGGGAAATGCAAAATGCAAGTGGCGGAAAGGGAAGTGTGCGCCCAAGGCAGAGGCTCGCATTAATAGCCCTGGCGTGATATCTCAAGGACTATTCACCATTTCTCTTGCGTTCTCCCGCCACCCCTTCCACCACTCCAATACTCCACCACACTCCCGTTCACCCCTGTCCCCTCCCCCCATGACCTTTCCTTTGGACGATACGATCGCAGCGGTGGCTTCGGCGCCGGGTGGGGCGGCGCGGGGGATTGTGCGGATGAGTGGGCCGCGGGTGGTTGCGTGCTTGCGGCGGTGTTTTGTGGCGACTGCGGGAAAGAAGGTTGACGCCGTTGATCGGCCCGCGGTCATCGTGGGGGAGTTGCGGTTGGCGGCGCCGCTGGCGGCATTGCCGTGCGATTTATATCTTTGGCCGACGTCGCGGAGCTATACGCGACAACCCTCGGCGGAACTACATACCCTAGGGTCGCCGCCACTGTTGGAAGCGGCGCTGGCCGCGGTGTGCGACGCCGGAGCGCGGCTGGCCGAGCCGGGCGAATTCACCTTGCGGGCCTTTCTGGCGGGGCGGCTTGATCTGACACAGGCCGAAGCCGTGCTCGGCGTGATTGACGCCCAAAGCCGCCGCGAGTTGGACATTGCCCTGACGCAGCTTGCGGGCGGGCTGGCGGGGCCGCTGGCCGACATTCGCAGTCGCCTGCTTGACTTGCTGGCGCATCTGGAAGCGGGGCTGGACTTCGTGGAGGAAGATATTGAGTTCATCACCGCCGCCGAGTTGCAAACGCAGCTTGGTATCGCGGCCGACGCGGTGCGCGAAGCGGCCGACAAGCTCACCCTTCGTGGCGAAACGCCCGACGCGTGGCGGGTGGCGCTGGTGGGCTGGCCGAACGTTGGTAAAAGCAGCCTGCTTAATGCGCTGGTGCAAGACGCGGCGGCGCTGGTCTCGCCCGCGGCCGGAACGACGCGGGACTACGTGCGGCGGCGCGTGGCGTGGGATGATTTTCCCGTGGAGCTGATCGACACCGCAGGAGTCGAGGCGCAAGCCGCGCACTCCATCGCGGCCGCCGCGCAAGCCATGACCGCGCAGCAACGCGCGCAAGCGCACCTGACGCTGCTTTGCCTCGACGCCTCGCGCCCACCTAATGCCTGGGAGCAGGAACAACTTGCGAACTGGCTTTCCTCCAATACGCAAACTGAAATCCGCAATCCGCAATTCCCTTCCCCACTGCTAGTAGTCCTGACCAAAAGTGACATTCCCGGCGTGTTGACGCTCGACGCGCCGCACCTGGCCGTAAGCAGCGTCACCGGCGCGGGATTGGATTTGCTGCGGCGCGCCATGCGAGAAGCCGTCACCGCCGCCTGGCAGGAAACGAGCGTGGTAGCAGGCACGGCCATTCGCTGTCGCGAAAGTTTGCGCCTGGCTGCCGAATCCCTAGCGCGGGCGCACGAGGTGGCTGCGTCGCAACGGGGACAGGAACTGGTCGCGGCCGAAGTGCGCATCGCGTTGGACGAGTTGGGCAAGGTCGCGGGGCATGTCTACACCGATGATCTACTGGACCGCATCTTCAGCCGCTTTTGCATTGGAAAGTAAGCGTCGCGAGGCCGCTTGACGTCGGTCGTGTCATGCGTTCTCTTGGCGGACGAGAAGTACAACCTGTGGAGAATTATCATGAACAAAACTGACTGGAAGAAGTTAACCGCGGCCGACATCATGCACCGCGATTTGATCGTGGTTTACGATCGGGACTCGCTCAGTGACGCGATGGCGCTGATGACCGCCAACCACGTGACCGGGTTGCCGGTGGTCAACAACCAGGGGCAATGCGTGGGCGTAATCTCGGCGTCGGACATTCTGAATTACGAGCAGGACCACGCCGAATCTGCGGCGGAAGCGAATGAGCCGCTGGGACAGCACTTCAACCCCGACACGCAACAGTGGGAAAGCGTACGGCTTAGCTCGTTTGCGTTGGAGCAGTTCGGCGAGGTGCGCGTCGAGGAAGTGATGACGATCGAGCTAGTCTCAGTCCCCGCCGACATGCCGCTGCAGGACGTGTCCAAGAAAATGCGGAACGACAGGATTCATCGCGTGCTGGTGCTGAACGAGCAACAGCGGTTGCTAGGGATTATTACGTCGTCGGATTTCGTGCGGTTGTTCGCGGAAATGGAGTAGGATTGGGCCCGCGAAAGACGCGAAGGAGCGCGGAAAAAGGAAGAAGTGAAAGATATAAATGAGCAAGAAGGGAAGAAGAAATCAGGAAAGAGAAGGAGAGAAATATGCGCGGGCTTGTTTATCCGAAGGAGAGCTATCGGATTATGGGCGCGTGCTTTGGGATTTATAAAGAGAAGGGGGCGTGGGTTTTTGGAAGGGGTTTATCAGGCGTTTTTAGGAATTGAGCTGGAGTTTCAAGAGATTCCCTTTGTTCCGCAAGCGGCGTTGATGCTGTCGCACCGGGACGCCCACTCCAGAATGGGTATCGGGCGGACTTTGGTTGTTATGGGAAGATCATTGTCGAAATCAAGGCGGTGTCCAGCCTGCTCGACGAGCACCGCGCGCAATTTCTCAACTATCTCCACGCCTCGCGTTTCCAGTTCGGCCTACTCATCAACTTTGGCCATTACCCCAAGCTGGAATACGAACGACTCGCCCTGACCAAACACGCCTCCTAAAACTCTTCCTCTCTCACTTCTTTCCTCTCCTCTATTTCGTGCCCCTTCCCGTGTTTCGCGGGCCCTTTCTCTACGCGGCTTTCTTCAATCGCAATTCTTCGACTTCCTTGACCAGCGCCCGCACCTGCTTGCGCAACTCCGGCAGTTTGGCCAGCGACGACCACAGCAAGGCGTTCTCGCGCTCGGGCCGGGCGGGAGAACCAAGGTAGCGGGCGTGCCCAGGCAGGCTGTCCTTGACGCCGGCCTGGGGGCCGATCATCGCCATGTCGCCGATGTGAACATGGTCGCGCACGCCGGCCTGTCCCGCCATCACCACATACCGGCCGCTGGACGTGCTGCCCGCGATGCCGACTTGGGCGCAGAGGATGTTATGTTGACCGACGCGACAGTTGTGGCCCACCATCACCTGGTTGTCAATCTTGGTTCCCTGGCCGATCACCGTGGGGCCGTAGGCGCCACGATCGACGGTCGTGCCGGCGCCGATGTCCACGTCGTTCTCGATCTTCACATAACCCAATTGAGCGCTCAGCATGTGGCGGCCGTCTACCGTCTTATAACCAAACCCATACGCGCCCAGCACGGCGCCGGCGTGGATCAGCACGCGATCGCCAACCACAGTGTCTTCGTACAGCACGGCGTTGGGAAACACCGTCACGTCGCGCCCCAGTTTACAGCCCGCCATAAGGCAGGCCCCGGAGTGAATGACGCAGCCGGGACCGATCATCACGTCATCGCCGATGACCGCGCCGGGGTAAATGTCCGCCTCGGGCGCAATGACGGCCGAGGGGCTAACAATTGCCTGAGGGCTGACGCCCACGCGGCGCCGGGCGCGCGGGGGGCGGAACAGACAAACCGCGGCCGCAAACGCTTCGTGGACATTTGCGACTTGGATTGACGGCAAGCCTTCCGGCGTGAACCCCGGCGGCGTGATCACCGCCGACGCGGCGGAACGCCCCACGTCGGTGGCGCGGCGGGGATCGTCGGCCAACGACAGGTCGCCTGGTTGCGCGTCGGCCAAGGTCGCCGCACCGCGGATGATCGTTGCCCCATCGCCGTGCAGTTCTCCACCGATCTGACGGGCAATCGCTTCCAAGGTCAATTGCATGGTGAGCTTCCTTGCTCTGGGGGACCAGGAGTTGGGGGTTGGTGTTCGGGTTAGTAATCAGGCGGCGCGAAACCACAAGCGATGGCGCTGGGGTCTCGCCGTATCCGAATAACTCGGTGGATTACCGATTCACTATTTCGTTCCTCATCAGGCGGCGCGGCGCCGGGGAGTTATCTCGGGAGCGGCGGCTAAGTGCTTGACAATGTAGTCGGCAGCGCGATCCGAGGCGCCGCTTTGGGCGAATCGCCGCTTGAGCGACGCCAGTTGCTCTAATCGGCGTTGATACGCCTGGTTGTCGGTCAACCATTCCACCACGTGCGCGGCGATTTGCTCAGTCTTGTCTTCGTAGGTCAGGTATTCGGGAAAGGGAACTTGCTCGGCGCCGGCGGTGTGGGGATCGTACAGTTTCGGCCGCGAGGCAAACGGTTCCGGGTCGGCCAGCAAGTTCACCAACGTGATGTATTTGACCTTCATCAAGCACCACCGCACAATCCAGTGCGTGAGCCGAGGGACGCGGTACAACACGACCGTCGGCTTGTTGTGATGCAGCAGCTCCAGCGACACCGAACCGCTGCACGCCATCGTGCATGCACTCAGGTGGATTAGTTCGGGAGTTCGGCCCGAGAACACGTTGACCAGCAAGCCTGTTTCGGCCACGGCCGACCGCGCCGCCGCGGCGTGGTCTTCGCGATACGCGGCGATGGCGAAACGCGCGTGCGGCACGCGCTGCTGGATGACTTCCGCAGCCCGCAGGAACCATTGCAAGTTATTGGCCACTTCCTGCGTGCGCGAGCCGGGCAGAATCGTCACCAGCGGACCGGGCCGGGCGCCGTACTCGGCCAGGAAGTGCGGGTCGAGTTGCTGTTGCTCCATTTCGTCGAAGTACGGATGCCCCACGTAATTGGCGTGGCAACCGCGCTCGGCGAACCAGCGGGCCTCGAAAGGCAGCTTGCACAGCACATGATCGACCAGGCGCCGCAGCTTGCGGACGCGCCAGCCGGCCCAGGCCCACATTTGCGGCACGCCATAGTAGAACACGGGGATGCCGTGCTTCTTGGCCCGCCAGGCAATCCACCAATTGAAGCCGGGAAAGTCAATCATTACCACCGCGTCGGGGCGCTGCTCGCGAAAGCAACGGTCCGCCTGCCACAACAGCCGCCAAAATTGCGGAACCTTGGCCAGCGCGGGAAGAATGCCCATGACCGCCAATTGCGTCAGATCGGCCAGCAGGCGGCACCCGGCGGATTCCATTTTTGGCCCGCCCAGGCCGAGGCACTCAACATCGGGCTGACGGCGGCGCAGGCGGCGAATGAGATTGGCGCCGTGGAGATCGCCGCTTGGCTCGCCGACCGAGAAGAAAATTTTCATGGCGTCCTGCCTGCGTTCGGCTCGTCCGCTCTCTCCGCGAACGGGTTTTCGAGGCCGAGTATCGCAAAACACCGTCAATCGACCTAGAGCGGTTTTCAGGCAGGTACGGTGGGTTTGTGCGTTGTGTTCTCGCTTCGCGAGTGTGCACTTTCGTAGCGACCTTCAGGCGCCACAACGAAAACGCACTCACGGAGCGAGTGCACCACATTGAAGTCCCCGTCACACAATCGTGAAAATCGCGATGGAACAGTTCGCCGCCGTTTAGGATGTCAGAAAGGGGCGAAGCTTGTCGGTAATGCGCTCGGGAATGGGGACCGACCGGGGAGGGGCGCCGGAGTGGAATTCGCAGCAGACCGCCGTGATCTGCCCCTTGGCCATCTCTTGGCCCTTGCGCAGAAAACGAAAGACGTAGGTGACGCTCTTTCCGCCCAGGCGGCTAATAGAAACGTCGATGTCGAACTCGTCTTCAAAGCGGAGCGGCTGGCGGTAGTCGCAAGCCACCGAGACGCGCGGCCAACTCAGGGCGCCGTCTTCATCATGCTCCAACACGCTCAGGCCGACGCTGCGCAGGAATTCGTGTTCGGCCTGCTCCATGTAGATAAAGAACATGGAGAAGTGCATGATGCCAGCCGCGTCGGTATCGCGGAACTCGACGCGGCGGCGCGTACGGAAGGCGGGCATGCAGTCTCCTTCCGGGGCCGCGAGAGGCAAGAGGGCGAAACTGAACTATTCGCCAACGTACGGCAGCAAACCCATAAAGCGGGCTCGCTTGATCGCCTTGGTGACGGCATGCTGGCTATGGGCCGAGCAACCGGTCTTGCGACGGCTGACGATGCGGCCGTGACGATTCACCAGCTTGCTAAGCAGCTCCACATTCTTGTAGTCCACATACATGGGACGGGGGCGTACGCCGTCCACGTAAATGGGGTCCTTCTTCTTCGTGCGGGCGCGAACTTTCGCCTTTTTCTTAATTCGGGGAGCCATGAATACGTTGCCGGAACTGTTGAGACGGTCGGGAGTTTGGAATTTGTCGGTAGAGGAAATAGTGTAACGATTCAGCGCCCGTTCGCAAGGCCCGTTCGCAACGCTGGTGGGAACGGAGCTGACAGACAAAGGCAAGGTCGACCCTTCACTTGGGGGGCATGATATCAGGCACAGTTTCCACATTCCACAGTAACGGGCAAATCTTCAAAAGAGATGCAAATTCCTATTGACGCGTAGCATGGCGGGAGTAAAATCAACCGTGTTGAGAACGAATCTCAATTTCATCCCGCCTTACTTACCTACCGGCCTGGGGCTTTCTCAATGCAACCCCTTTCGGAAGTTGTCCTGGCTACCTTGTCTGGCGCTCGCGATGGCGAGCAAATGGAAGTCGTGCTGTGCCAAACAGCCCATGACGGGAGCCACTTGGAATTGCGGCAACAGACCTGGGGTGAGGGCATTGGGTGGTTTACCCAAAGCCGCGTCCAACTCCAACCCCACCAAGTGGCTGACCTGCGGGGCGTGCTGGGTTTCGGCGCCGGCGGAACGGGCCAACGGAACGCTCCGTCGCCCAAGCCGTTGCCCAAAGCCTTTGCACGCGTAGCGCCCGGCGCGTTTGTTCCGCGCGTGGTGCATGCCGATTCGGCCTGACGTCGCCGACAGGCGGAGGAAAGCCTAGCCGGCTTTGGTCGAAGACTTTTTCTTGGAAGCCACCGCCGCGCCTTGATCGCGGAGGATTTTGGCGTACTCATCGACGCCTTCCTGCTCGTCTTCCAAGATATTTTCCAAGAAGATCACGAGCGCCCGATCGCCCAACTCCTCGGCCATCCGAACGGCGTCGGAATACAGGATCACGGCCTTTTGCTCGAATTCGAAGGCGTTGCGGAGCATTTCTTCAAGATTATCGGTTTGTTTCACCTGGTCGCGCTCGATCGCCGGAACGCCACCCAAGGCGACAATCTTCTCACCTACGGTGCGCGCGTGGCCGAAGGACTCTTTGGCGTCGTCAAAGAACTTGTCGGCATAAACTTCGCGCCATAGGCCGGCCACCAGGAACCCGGCCTGGGAATATTGGGCCACGCCCGTCCATTCGTGACGCAGGGCTTGGTTTAGTTTTTCGATGATTTTGGAGTAGTCCATAGTACACCTTCCCGAAGTTGAAGTGGCAATCCGATCCTCAGTCCGCGCTAGTTATCTTGTGTGTCGTCGTCAGTAATCATAGCGCCTCTCCAGTCGTTGTCTAGTGGCGTGTAAATTATTTGCACATTTGAAGTTACGCCGATTTCCTGATACCCAGTCTCAAAAAAACGAAAGGCGAAAGGGGGGCAGAAACGAGATGCTGTATCACATCCGGCGCGGACCAGAAAAAGCGCGGAGCCAGCAAGTGGCGCCACTTGGGCGGCGGTCGTCGTAAAACCTTGATTGGTCGCGTGTTGGCGATTGGTAATAAGTTAAAAATCGAGGCTGGTAGCCCCGTCAAGGGGCTTCGTTCTTCGAATCTCGTCTATAGTCGCAAACGTTGCGCCGAACAGTCAAAAGAAACTTGGACACGCTTTTCATGAGGAGCTAGCAACGGGAAAGCCGTCGCTGAGCGCCAGCCAACGTTCAGATATTGCCTGAAGAGTGTTTATTCAAACAGCCGGTGCTGAGAATCGTCGAGATTGCGTTCCGCGGGTGGGTTTAACTGAAGATGGTTAAACGCCTTGACAGTAGCCACCCGACCGCGGGGAGAACGAACCATCATCTCGCTGCGGAGCAAGAAGGGTTCAATCTCATCGGTCAGGGTATCGACGGCGACGTTCATCGTATGAGCAATCGCCTCGATACCCGCCGGCCCGCCCCCGAAAATGCGAATCAGCGTATCCAGGTAGTCCCGATCGAGACGGTTCAGTCCCAACACATCCACGCCCGCCATGGTCAAAGCATCCTTGGCCAGCGAAAGCGTGATCTTGCCGTCCGACTTACTTTGGGCGTAATCGCGCACCCAGCGAAGCAGGTTATTGGCGACACGAGGAGTGCCCCGGCTGCGGCGAGCGATCTCGGTGAGCGCCTTGGCGTCGATGGGGGTCTTCAGCTTACGTGCATTGCGTCGCACGATCTCGGCTAATTCATCGACGGTGTAGAAGCCCAAATGTTCTCGCACCTGGAAACGATCACGAAGCGGCCCGGAAAGCATGCCCGCCCGCGTCGTGGCGCCGATTAACGTAAATGGCTTGAGCCACAGATTGTGGGTGCGGGCATTGACGCCCTCGCCCAGAATAATGTCGATGCGGAAATCCTCCATCGCGGTGTAGAGGTATTCTTCGACTCCGGTCGGCAGACGGTGGATTTCGTCGATAAACAGGACCGAATGTTCACCCGCGTTGGTCAGGTACGGTACCAGGTCGCGCGGGGCCTTAATCACGGGGCCGCTCGTGTACGCCACTGGAACGCCCATCTCGCGGGGAATGACCGTGGCGAAGGTGGTTTTGCCCAACCCGGGCGGTCCGTCAAAGAGGACGTGGCCGAGACATTCGCCGCGTTTTTTGGCGGCGTCGATCACGATCCGTAAACGCTCAATCACTTCCCGCTGACCGACCATGTCGGCCATTGTCTGCGGACGAAGGTCCTTCTCTTCGTCATCGGGGAGGGAGGTGTTCTGGAGAATCGTTTCGCGAGCCATGGCGGCGCTCTGACCGTCGAGAGCAACAAGAGGAGTGTACGGGTGTAGACTACCGTACTATCACTATACCAGACTCGCCGGACGCGGAAAACGGCAGCCAAGTGCGGCGAATGGTCAGTTGACGCGACGTGACTGACAGGCGTTTAGTTCGTATGTGACCCCGCGCGAAACCGCTTGCGATGGCCAATTGCGGCTTCGCACGAACCTACCTGCCGGCGATTTTCCCGCAGGCGCGGAGGAAAGCGATCACCTCATCCGCTAGTTCCTCGGGCGTGCGATCTGCGGACTGTAGGATCAATTCAGGATGTTCCGGCGGCTCGTAAGGGTCGTCGATCCCCGTGAACCCTTTGAGTTCACCAGCGCGAGCCTTCTTATAGAGTCCCTTGGGATCGCGCGACTCGCACACCGCCAGCGGCGCATCAACAAACACTTCGACAAAGTCACCAACTGCGCCGCACGATTCCACGTGCCGGCGCGCCAAAGCCCGATCACGCCGGTAAGGACTTACAAACGCCGTGAGCGTCACAAGCCCCGCCGCGCAAAACAGTTCGGTCACCGCGGCGATACGACGAATGTTTTCTTCCCGATCCTCGGCCGAAAACCCCAAACCAAACCGCCGGGCAAAGGTCTCTCCGTGAACCGGCGCCAGCATCGCGGGGCTGGCGTTCAGGCCGTGTCGGACGTTATCGCCATCCAGCACGAAGCTCGGCGTTCCCAGCGCATGCAGGCGCGCATCGACCGCGTTGGCGATCGTGCTTTTTCCGCACCCACTTAACCCAGTGAACCAGACCACGCATCCCCGCGGCCTTGCCACCGCCGACGGATGCCAGACAACATGCGTTTTCTCGACCATGCCCGAATCCTAACAAAAAGCGGCGTGCCTGGTAATGCGAAGAAAAGAGGTCAGAGGTTAGGTAACAGGGATCAGGAGGCAGAGGTCAGTCGGCCGCATTCTGCATTCGATTAGCTTGTTCCGCGAATTGCGAACGCGTACAGTCCACGTACTTCTTTGGGCGTTTTTTCGGCAAGATTGCTTATCTTCATGTGGAGCGCCGCCGGATCGTCAACGCCGGCCGACGCCAGGCGTTGGAACTTGTGACGGAGCAAATCCGGCAGTCGGCCACTGAGGTTGCGGGCGTGCCCTTCGGGATACATGACCAGACCGCTCGAAAGGCGGCCTAGCGCGGCATGTTCCAACTCGAGTGTGGTCGGAATGCCATCGGGATACCGCGCATCGTATTCCGGGCCGCCATGCCGGAACTCGATTTTCTCCATCAAACGCCGCGTGACGGGGTGGAACAGGTTCTCGTCGTTATAGTCGTCGGGCGTAAGGATCAATTCCTCCCAAGAGCGTCCGCCCGTCTCATGGGCCTTGCGCAGCACCGTGGCGATGATGTAAACCATGGAATGGTCGGCGCTTTGCCGGGTGCGCGGGTCACGCTTGGCCGGGTCGCCAATGATCCCAAACGCGGGTTGGTAAATGGTAATGCGCGCCGCGTTCAGGTGGTCCAGATTCGCCAGCGCGTCCGGATGCGCCGCCAGCAAGTCTAATAGACCTTGAATGGCGCCGGCCGACTGATGCTCGTACAAACCCAATTTGAAATGCATGCCCATCACGGCAAAGTCATCGCCCGCGGTCGTGAGAGTCAGGTCAAAAGGACTGGCGTGTTCTTCGTCCGGCGGCTCGAACAGGCAAAAGACAGCCTGCGGGTTGCGAAAGATGTCGGCCGGACCCAAAAAGCCGCGCAGGGCGCGCTGCATCGATAACGCCGCGGCTTCCGCGCTGAACGCGGCCGAAGCGCCTTTGGAATCCGAAAGCTGATGTCCGGCGCGGATGGCGCGAAAGGGAATATAGTGGGCCACGGTCATGCCCACGGCCGATTCGATCTGTTCGGCCGTGGCGCCCAAGATGGCGCCATACACCACGGCCGATGCAATGGCCCCGTGAACCACGTGGTCGATCTTATGGTCCTTCAGCCCGAAAACTTCCGCCAGCCGGCCGCGAATTTCGTCCAAGAGGAGCATGGCGCGGAGCGTTGTGCTTCCGTCCAGGCCGGCAATCCCCGCCGCGGCGATCACGACGGGGTAGAAGTCGTTATGGCCAAACTCGCCGCGCGTGTACCCGGTGCGGGGGTTGTAACCAAAGTTGGTGCCGTTGGAGTCCAGCTCGCGCACCGCAGCGCTGTTTGCCACAATGGCCTTCTCGGGCTTAACCGGCAACCAGGAACCAAAGCACAACGCGCCGCGACCGGATTCATGTTCCGGGTAAGCGAGGGCCTCGGCCCGCAGAACGCGCGGGGCGTTGGCGCCATGCGCTAGCGCCGCCACGGCACACGCAACACTGTCGAGGTGAAACTGTTCGGTGCGGGACAGCGCGGCTTCGCCGGGTTCGCCGAATCGTCCGGCGAGAAAGTCGATTGCGTATTGCCCCAGCCCGCGGGCCTGGTTCTCGTTTCGCGACAGCGTAAGGTATGCGTCCGGCATCGTGCGGCATGTTCCTTTCGTGAAGTCCGTGGGGCAAGCGTCCATAAAAGCTCCAAACTTTGACGCAATGGTCCACGGTCCCGTTGTGGCATGGCGAGACGGCAAGCGATATCGCTTGCAGTTTCGCGGCGCTACACCTCGGTAGTGAGCTATTCCCTAAAGTTTGGAACTACGGTCCCGAGCGGCCCCTGACGCTCTCTCGGCGAACCGTTAGAATAAACTCTTCTCCCTTCCCTTATGCAACCCACCCACCGCAATAGTCCATGTCGATCGCCAATCCGACGCGGGAACGTAGCGAAGCCATATTTGCCGAGGCCCAGCGACTCATGCCCGGTGGCGTAAACAGCCCGGCGCGGGCGTTTGGCGCCGTGGGCGGCACGCCGATTGTGTTTGAACGGGGGGAAGGCGCCTGGCTGATCGACGTGGACGGTAACCGTTATCTCGATTACATCGGCTCGTGGGGGCCGATGATTCTCGGCCACGGACATCCCGCCGTCGTCGAGGCGCTCCAGCGACAAGTGACGCGCGGCCTGAGTTACGGCGCCCCGACCGAAGCCGAAAATGAACTGGCGGACCTGATCATCCAAGCCGTTCCGTCCATCGAGAAGGTGCGTCTGGTCAACTCCGGCACCGAGGCTACGATGAGCGCCATCCGGCTCGCCCGCGGCTATACGGGGCGAGACGTGATTGTGAAGTTCGCCGGAAACTATCATGGCCACGTCGATAGTTTGCTGGTGTCGGCCGGCAGTTCGGCGGCGACGCTCGGCGCCCCCAATTCGCCCGGCGTCACAGTCGGCACAACGCGCGATACGCTCGTCCTGCAATACAACGACGTGGCGGGTTTGGAGACGGCGTTTGCCGAACAGGGGCCGCGTATCGCGGGAGTCATCTTTGAGCCGGTGGTCGGCAACATGGGCTGCGTAGTTCCCACCGAGGCGTTCCTGATGTCGCTGCGCGACCTGACCCGCACGCACGGCGCGCTGTTGATCTGCGACGAAGTTATGACTGGCTTTCGCGTGGCCTACGGCGGCGCGCAAGCGCGGTTCGACATGGCGCCCGACCTGACCACGCTCGGCAAGATTGTCGGCGGCGGGTTGCCCATCGGGGCCTATGGCGGCAAGGCGGAGATCATGGACCACATTCTCCCGGCAGGTCAGGTGTTTCAAGCGGGAACGCTTAGCGGCAATCCCTTGGCCACGGCGGCGGGCATCGCCACGCTGCGCACCCTCCGCGACCATCCGCCGTATGAACGGTTGGAAGCGCTGAGCGCGCGCTTGGCCGAGGGGCTTGCCCAGGCCGCGACGGCCGCCAGCGTCCCGCATTCCGTTGCCCGCGTCGGCAGTATGATGACGTTGTTCTTCAACCCTGATCCGGTAATCAATTGGACGGTGGCCAGCCGCAGCGACACGCAACGTTACGCGGAGTTCTTCTGGCAACTGATCGAGCGCGGCGTTTACTTCCCATGTAGCCAGTACGAGGCGCTCTTCGTCTCGGCCGCGCACACCGAGGATGACATCGAAGCCACGATCAACGCCGCCCGCGAGGCGCTGGCCGTCGAGTAATTCCCGCGAGAGCATTTTTTGCGACGGTGCGAACGTCTTTTCAGTGTGGGTTACTCGCTCCGAGAGTAACCAACCGCTTGAGCAACAAGCGGATTTTTCGTTTCGCTTCGCTCGCCGCTGGTCAGTTGTTGCGGGATTGTTGGACTTTCTGCTGAGGCAAATGTTCGCCGAAGAAGGTGCGCAACCCGCGAATCAAGGTTGGCCCCAGGGCGAGAGGCGCGGGCGCGTCTTGGGAGCGAGCGTAGCCGGACGTTAAATCGAAAGCGATCGTGGTTGCGCGTTCGTCCTCGCGGAAGCACAGCGCGTATTCCCAGTTCGGCGTTCCTTCCACGGGCGAGTCCCAGGCAAAGCTTGCATCGGTAATGAGCGCCTGCCGGGCGTGCGTCAAGCCTTTCGCGTGCGACAAGTCGTGTCGTTCCACAATCGCCCGACCCAGCACGGCGCCCTCGCCGGTTTTGTCGGCCGCCCCGACTGCGGACAACTCGGATAATCGCAGGAGATCGACGTGGGGAGCGCGGCGGATCAGGTACGCCCCTTCCGCGTTCCAATAATCAAGGGCGCGGCGGCCCTGCTGAAATTGATACCACCACGCCATTCCCGCAGCCGTGAATGCGACGGTTAAGATACCGACGATGACAAGGCTTCCCGATGCAATTTTCACAGATAACCGCGCGATCCGACATGACCCAATAGGAACCAGCATCGTCTGGTTCGCTTGGGTTATCGTACCGCGCGGCGCCCCAGCTATCGACCTGGGGCGATGGTGAAAACGCCAACAGCCGCGCGGCGCCTGAAAGGCCCCTGCGGCTGTTAGGCCGTTGCTCGAAGTGCATGTCCGGTGCGCTGGCGCCAGCGGGTATCGTGCGACAAGCCGCTTGCGTTCCCAACCCCTTGACCGTATTGACGATTAAGGAATACGCGGGGTGGTTCGTTGGCGTGTCATGGCAATATATAACCCCAGCACAATCACCGCGCCTAAAACTGACATGATCCAGCCTGCGCCGTCCAGGGGATCCCGGTTTCCCATCACCAGGTAACCGATGAATCCGCCCACCAACGAGCCGACAATGCCCAGCACCATGGTCATCACGATGCCCATCGGTTGCCGGCCGGGGATCAACAGTCGGGCAATGGCGCCCGCCACCAAGCCAAACAAACACCAACCCAAAATCGCCCACAGAAGTTCCATGACGTTCTCCTTGTAAAGGAGGCAACTGGCTCATGCCCGGACACCGCGTTCCGGACCGGGAACTGAGTGTTGCAATTGGCGTGCCGAAAACTTGCCTAGAATATGTAGGCTTTCGCGTCGCCAGGGGCAAGCGCGTGAGGTTCCTAGCATTGGGCGGACATCGGGCGGCACATCGTTTGCAACGCGATTGGACATGATTTCGCTACCCAGGTCCGTCGCGCGTCTTGATGACGCGGTCCCCCCACAAGAATTAGCCAAGGCAGCGAGGCTGAAATACCTTCTGGACGAAGAGCCGGGTATCCACCGTCGCAAGAATGGACGCGGCTTTGTCTACGTGGACAACGCCGGCCGCAAGGTACGGCGAGGCAGACAGCTCCAGCGGATCGAGTCGTTGGTGATTCCGCCCGCGTGGACCGAAGTTTGGATCTGCCCCGTTGAGGATGGCCATCTGCAAGTCACCGGCCGCGACGAGCAGCAGCGCAAGCAGTACATCTACCACGAGCGCTGGCGCGAAGCGAGCAATCTGGTCAAGTTCCGGCGGATGCGCAAGTTCGGGATGATGCTGCCCGAGATTCGTCAGCAATTCCACCGCCAGCTTCGCCAACGTGGGGACTCGCGCGAGAAGGCGTGTAGTTTACTTCTGGCGCTGCTGGACCAAACATCCATTCGAATCGGCAACGAGGAGTACGTACAAGAGAACGGCTCCTACGGGCTGACGACACTCCGCCGCCGACACATCGCGGTGGAAGACGCCACGGTTTACATTCGCTTTCGGGGCAAGTCGGGCAAGAAGCGATGCGTCGAATTACGTGACGCGCGCCTTGCCAAGCTGGTGCTGCGTTACCGCGATCTGCCCGGCTCGCACCTGTTTACTTATCGGAACACGGAAGGCGAATACCATCCTACCACCTCGGATGACGTGAACGGCTTTCTCCGCGAGCTGACGGACGAAGCCTTCACCGCCAAAGACTTCCGCACCTGGACCGGGTCGGCGACGGCCGTGGGATTGCTCTTCGATCAATCCGCCATCGACGCTCGGCGCGAGCGGCGCAAGGTGGCGACGCAGGTCGTCAAACAGGTGGCTGAAACGCTCGGCAACACCACGACTGTGTGCCGCAAGTATTACATTCACCCGTTGTTGTTGGAAACTTACGAAGCAGGAAGTTTCCAGCAGCGGGTGCAACGATTCCGTCCCCGCCGGCGCAAATGGCTCTCGCGTGATGAACAACTGCTAATTCACTTCCTGCAAGCAATCGACGTAACCTAGCCGGCTATACCCCCACGGCGCCACCCAATTCGCAGGGGTCGGAGAGGTTTTTCGGCCTATGCACTTGCGACATTGCAAGTGCATAGGCCGAAAAACCACCCTGACACCGTCCCGCTGCCCCCTGCTTCGCTACGCCAACACGTTGCGCACCACTTGGCCGTGGACGTCGGTCAGGCGGTAGTCGCGGCCTTGAAAGCGGTAGGTCAGGCGCTCGTGATCGAACCCGAGCAGGTGCAGGATTGTAGCGTGCAGGTCGTGGACGTGGACCTTGCCTTCGGCCACGCCGAAGCCCAACTCGTCGGTCTGGCCATAGACGAATCCCCGCTTCACGCCGCCGCCTGCCAGCCACATGGTGAAGGCATCCACGTGATGATCGCGCCCGATCGTTTCGCGGTTCTCGCCCATCGGAGTGCGGCCGAACTCGCCGCCCCAGATCACCAGCGTATTGTCCAACAGTCCGCGACGTTTGAGGTCTAGCACCAGCGCGGCACTGGCGCGGTCAGTTTCCTGGCATCGTTGCTCCAGGGCCCCACTGAGGTTGTTCGCCTGGTCGCCGTGGTGGTCCCAGTCGGTGTGGTAGAGCTGCACGAACCGTACGCCGCGCTCGACTAGGCGCCGCGCCAACAGGCAGTTGTTGGCGAACGACGGTTTGCCCGGCGCGGCGCCGTAAAGCGCCACCGTCTCGGCCGACTCCTGCGAAAGGTCCATCAGGTCGGGCGCGCTGCTTTGCATGCGATACGCCATTTCATAGGCGTTGATGCGGGTGCGAATCTCGGGGTCTCCCACCTCATCCAGACGCGCCTGGTTGAGCGCGCCCACGGTATCGTAAAAGTCGCGCTCGGCCGCACGGGTCGTGCCCTGCGGGCTACGGAGGTTGAGAATCGGATCGCCTTGCCCACGAAACGGCACGCCCTGGTAAGAAGTCGGCAAAAAGCCGCTGCTCCACAACGATGCACCCGCCCGCGGACCGCGCGGCCCCGACTGCAACACGACAAAGCCCGGCAGGTCGCGGGATTCGCTTCCCAGGCCATACGTAGCCCAGGCGCCCATCGCCGGCCGGCCCGGCGCGGGAAAACCGGTGTTCATAAACAACTTGGCCGGCCCGTGGTTAAACACGTCGGTTGTCATCCCCCGCAGCCAGCACGCCTCGTCGGCAATCTGGCGATGCCAGGGCAGCAGTTCGCTGAGCGTCATACCGCACTGGCCCACGCGTTCAAACGCGCGCTTGGAGCCAAGCAGGGTCTCGTTCCCTTTGAGAAAAGCGAATCGCTTGCCTTCGAGCAACTTTGGCGAAGGCGCCTGGCCGTGCAGCTCGCGCAGTTTGGGCTTGTCATCGAACAGTTCCAACTGACTGGGGCCGCCGGCCATGAACAGGAAGATCACGTTTTTCGCCTTCGCCGGATAGTGCGGCGGGCGCGGCGCCAAGGGCTGCGCCGGATCGATCGGCGATGGCGCCGCATGGCCCTCGTCGCGGAGTAGGCAGTTCAGCGCGATCGCCCCGATCCCTACGCCGCAATGACCAAAGAAGTGACGGCGCGTGACTTCGCGTAGTTGGCGCTCGTGGGAGTTGGGGTTGAGGGGCATCGGCGTTTTGGGTTACTGGTGCTCGGTTTTCGCTGATTGGATTTCGTTGGCGTGAAACCGCAAGCGATATCGCTTACGGTTTCGCGACGTCCGAACAGGGCGAGGCTCTGCCGGTCCTGAATGCCAATACCTAAAGGTGGGGCGACAGCGGCGATGAATCACCGCACTCCAATACTTCACTCACGGGTGATGAAACTATCGGTATTCAACACCGCGCGGCTGGCGCAAACCAGCGCGGCGGCCACTTCCGGCGCGCCGGCCTGGGCCAGCCAATTCGGAACAAGTGGCTGGGCGCGCTCGGGGTGAGCAGCGAACTCGGCGACCTGCCGCTGGTAATAATCTTGCAGGATGGAGAGTTCCTTGGCCGACGGTTCGCGGCAGAGACATAACTGGAACAAGCGGCGGAGGCGGGCCGCCGCGTCATCGCTGGGAACTTCCCGCGATACGCGAGCGGCCAAACCTTGAGCGAATTCGAGGAACGCCTGGTCGTTCGCCACCGTCAACGCCTGAAGCGGCGTGTTCGAGCGGAGACGTCGCGTGCAAACCGATTGAAAGTCCGGAGCGTCGAACGTCGTGAACATCGGGTGCGGCGCGCTGCGGAAAAACAGCGTGTACATGGCGCGGCGGTACCGGTCGCCGTCGGCGGCGGGAGTCCACGGCTTGGCGTTCTGGGTGAATGCGTACACACCCTCGGGCTGCGGCGGCCGAACCCCCGGGCCGCCCAAAGTGGGCGAGAGTAGCCCGCTGGCCGAGAGCGCCGCGTCGCGCACGATCTCGGCCTCGACGCGCACCCGCTCCTGACGGGCCAGGAGCAGGTTGCGGGGGTCTTTCTCCAGCAGGTCCGGCCGGGCCTTGGACGACTGGCGGTAGGTGGCGCTCATGACGATCAGCCGATGCATCGCCTTCAGAGACCAACCCCGGCGGATCAATTCGCCCGCTAACCAGTCGAGCAGGTCGGGATGCGTGGGAGGGGCGCCTTGGGCGCCAAAGTCCTCTTCCGTCTCAACCAGGCCGCGGCCGAAGTACCGCATCCAAACCCGGTTCATGGTGACGCGCGGCGTGAGCGGGTTGGCGGGATCCACCAGCCACCGCGCCAGGTCCAATCGTGTGCGATGGTCACTTTCCGGCAAAGTTGGCGAAACGGCGTCCAACACATCGGGTTTGAGTGGCCCCGTCTCGGTGTCGGGGCGAAGGAAGTCGCCGCGCTGATAGATGTACGTGGCGCGAGGCTTGTCCAACTCCTTCATCACCATCACGTCGCCCTGGCGGACCGCGGCTTCTTCTTTGATCCGCTTGGCGTACATCGCCGCGGGGTCTTCCTGCTCGAACACGGTTTTGACCTGCGCCGCTTGCTGCGGCGTGCGCTTCTCGGGCGACGTGCGCAGCGCGGCCACCAGCGCCGCGCTCATCAAGGGCGGTGCGGGCGGCGAGTTTTCCGCGACATCCACGGCAAACCGGCCGACCAGGTAGTTGTCGTTCAATTCGTGCCGCAACTCCAACTCCAACAATTGGCCAGCCGCGTCAACAGGTTTGGTCAGCGTCAAAATCGCTTCGTGGTCCGCATTCATCTTGGCGGTTGCATTCGGGCCGACATTAATCGCCCACCCGGTCTTGGGATCACTGTCAATCGCGCCCGCCGCGGCGTAGCCGGGTTGCTCGTGGTCGGCGTAGGCGGCGGCGAAGGTTTGCTTCTGTCCGGCCACGGTCAGCGTCACGCCGGTCAGCACAAAGTTGCCATTCCCCGCCCGGCCGGGGCCGGTCTTGGGCAGCGACTCGTGCGTGAGCGTCCGCAAGCGCACGGCGGCGACTCGTGGCAAAGTCGTTTCAACCACCACGCGGTACGTGTCTTTGGGCGCCGTCTGATCGCTGGACAGAAGCGAACCGTCTTCCAAAAGCTGAAACGAGGCGCCCGCGTGGGTTTCGTATTCCCGATACTTGACGGGAGTCCAAACCACTGGCGCGGCGACCGGCGCGTCCAACTTGGCAAGCTGCGTTTGTTCCCATGCGGCTTGGCGCTTGGCCAGTTCCGCGTCGCTGGCGGTGGTGGGCGGGGACGGCGGTACGCCGAATAGCTCACCACGCGCGACGCGGACCGTGGCGCCGCGGTTGTTTACGTCGGTCGCTTGGTTCAGGAAGGCGAATAACTCGTAATATTCGCGATGCGAAATCGGGTCAAACTTGTGCGTGTGGCATTGGGCGCATCCCACCGTCAAGCCTAGCCACACGGCGCCCGTGGTGTTGACGCGGTCCACCACGGCCTCGTGGCGGAACTGTTGGGGGTCGGTTCCGCCTTCCTCGTTGATGAGCGTGTTCCGATGAAACGCCGTGGCGATCAACTGGCGCTTGGTTGCGTCGGGCAGCAGGTCGCCCGCCAACTGCTCGATGGTGAACTGGTCGAAGGGTTGGTCGTCGTTCACGGCCTGGATGACCCAATCTCGATAGGGCCACATGGCGCGCGGGCTGTCGATGGTGTAGCCGTTGGAGTCGGCGTAACGGGCCTGGTCCAGCCAGTGCCGGCCCCAGCGCTCCCCAAAGTGCGGCGAGGCCAACAGCCGCTCGACCAGCCGCTCATACGCGTTGGGGTCGGGATCGGCGACAAAGTTCGCCACTTCTTCGGGACTGGGCAAGAGACCGATTAAATCAAGCGATACGCGGCGGATCAGCGTCGCCCGGTCCGCCTTGGGCGAAGGCGAGATCCCTTCCTGCTCCAACCGGGCCAGAATCCAGCGGTCAATGGCGTTTTCGGGCCAAGTCGCCTGTCGCACCGTGGGCGGCGCGGCGTTGGAAAGAGGCAGAAACGCCCAGTGCCCTTCGTACTCGGCGCCTTGCTCGATCCAGCGCCGGAGTACCGCAACCTGTTCTTCCGTCAACCGCGGCTTCTTGCTGTGCGGCGGCGGCATCACCTGGTCGGGGTCGTGGCTGACGACGCGCGCCAGCAGCAGGCTTTCCTCGGGATTGCCAGGGACCAGAGCGCCATATTCTATCGCCGCCTCGCGCTCGTCCAGGCGCAAGTCCGCCTCGCGATGCTTTTCGTCCGGCCCGTGGCAATAGAAACAATTATTGGAAAGGATCGGGCGAACGTGCTCGTTGAAATGGACCGTCTCGGGAATCGCCGCCACCGCGGACGACTCGCCAAGAAGGATCAACACCACCGCAGTAAATTGTGCAGCCGGGAATCGCATGACAGGCGGGAAGCGCGAGGAAGGAGGAGTCGCTCTAGGATACCTTCTCTCGCACCCCCGATTAACCCCCCGGCGAAACTAAATGCGGAATGCGAAATAGGAAAGAAGAACAACGCAGGCAGCCAAGTTCTTCGTCATTCCGCGTTTCGCACTCCGCACTCCGCATTCAACTCACCCGCGCGGCGTTCGGCCTAGGACGATATCGAAGCGGGCCGCCAGCTCGCCAATTTGCGATTGCGGAATTGGGGCGAAGTCCACCGTAATCGCCGCGCGGGCTTTGGGGTCGCGCACCGAGTTGTAGATGCGGTCGCGGGCGTTACCTGGTTCACCCTGGATGTAGCATTGCGTGGTGAATTTCTCTTGTCCCTTCCGTTTGACGGCAAAATGAATGTGCGGCGTCCGGCCAGGGTAGGGAACCGGCTTAATGGTGCGGAAGTAGTATTCGCCCGTCGAACCGGTTAGGAATCGGCCAAAGCCTTGAAAGTTCTGATCGCGGCGGTCGCGGTTATCGCTTCCTTCGTGGAGATACGCCCCGTGGTTATCCACCTGCCAGATTTCGACCAGGGCGTTGCGGATCGGCTCGCCGCGGGAATCCAGAATGCGGCCACTCAGATGCGTGATCTCGCCCACGGCGGGGGTAATCGCGTCGTTCACCACTAGCAGGTCGTTGTCGGTATCCAAAGGCAAGCGGTTGGGATAGAAGGGGCCTTCGGTCTGCGAGGGAGTAAACGTTAGTTGTTCGGCGAACGCGCCCGGTCGTTCGTTGTCCTGGGCGAATAAGCGAGCTCCGCCAAGGGCGACAACACCAACGCTCGTCATTCCCCGCCTTAGCACGTCTCGCCGCGAAATGAATTGCATAACGACTCCTTGGAAGAGATTTCGGCACGGACCAATCGAACTACACTGATTCTCTCGCGCCGGGCCTGATTTGTAAAACCACCCTGACGCTCCCAGGTTTCGGTTTGTACTCTTGTGCGACGGCTGTAAATGGGGAACGATACCAAGGCTGGTTCGCCGCCTGCCGGGGCGCGTGCCAGGGCTTTTGACCCATTTCAAAGCACATGCCTATGTCGGTCGTCCCCTTGGAAGCCAAATCCGAGTCGCCATCTTCGGTCGAGCGGCAGTCGATGTCCGTGGTAACCGGCCGGTTGACGTCACTCGACGCGTATCGCGGCCTGGCCATGTTCCTGATGATGGCCGAGGCACTGCACCTGGCGCGCGTGGCGCGGGCCATTCCGGACAGTGGGTTCTGGGCCTTCCTGGCCCATCATCAATCGCACGTGGAATGGGCGGGTTGCTCGTTGCACGACCTGATCCAGCCATCGTTTACGTTCATGGTGGGCGTGTCGCTGCCGTTCTCGCTGGCCAAACGGCAATCGCTCGGGGCCTCGACCTGGCGGATCACACTGCACGCTTTCTGGCGGGCGCTGGTGCTGGTGATGCTGGGAATCTTCCTGCGATCGCTTTCTAGCGAACAGACGAATTTCACCTTCGTCGATACGCTAACGCAGATCGGCCTGGGGTACGGACTCTTGTTCTTGTTAGGCTTGCGCCCCAGACGCGATCACTGGATCGCCCTGGCGTTGATCCTGGTGGGCTATTGGGCGGCGTTTGCGCTGTACCCACTGCCAGGCGTCGGTTTCGACTGGACTGCGGCGGGGGTGGCGCCAGACTGGTCGCATCATTTTCAGGGCTTCGCCGCGCATTGGAACAAGAACACCAACCCGGCATGGGCGTTCGATCGCTGGTTCCTCAATCTGTTTCCGCGCGAGCAGCCATTCTTATTCAACGGCGGCGGCTACGCCACGTTGAGCTTTATTCCCACGCTGGCGACGATGATCCTCGGCCTGCTGGCCGGCGGCGTGCTACACGGCGAAAGGACGCCGCGCGAGAAAATCCAGCGCCTGCTTCTCCTCTCGGCTGGGTGCTTTGCAGTGGCCTTGGGGTTGTCGTGGCTGGGCGTGTCGCCAATTGTGAAGCGGATCTGGACGCCGGGCTGGGTATTGTTTAGCGGCGGATGGTGCTTTGCTGCGATGGCCGCGCTGTACGCGGTGATTGACGTGGGCGGGTGGAAGGCGTGGTCGTTCCCGCTGGTGGTGATCGGCGCCAACTCGATCACCGCCTACTGCCTGGCGTGGCTGGCTGAGGACTTCGTCCGCGACGCGCTCTTGCGACACTTCGGCGAGGCGCCGTTCCTGGCGCTAGGTTCGCCGTATCAACCGCTATTGCTCGGCGGGGCTACGCTCTTCATCCTTTGGTCCATCCTGTTCTGGATGTACCGCCGCCGGTTGTTCCTCAAAATCTAATTTCGCTTCGTGCCGACGCGCTGCTTCGCAAAGACGGGCGATGCCAGGAGGCGCGTGCGACACGACGCCACTCTAGAGCGCATTTCACGGAGGTGTGAAGTGGTAGCCGCAGTGGAGGAGGTAGCGAAGGCATTCGTCGGGCGGAAAGGCGTCGAGGAGTTTTCCCAGC
>JAANMU010000950.1_pt1 | contig 30039 bp, 28 predicted proteins | sample 7279701 | NCBI WGS metagenome assembly JAANMU01 (sample SAMN14094539, study PRJNA606508) | bioreactor metagenome | isolation source: A lab-scale SPAN reactor treating ammonium-rich wastewater day 57 | place: Ireland: Galway | collected 2017-03-13
CGTCAAGGCCGCAGAGCCAATCGCAAACCCCTTGCCCGTCGCGGCGGTTGTGTTGCCCAACGAATCGAGCATATCCGTCCGCTCACGCACATGCGGCGGCTGGCCGGTCATTTCGGCGTTGCCGCCCGCGTTGTCCGCGATCGGGCCATACGCATCCGTCGCCAGCGTGATGCCAAGCGTGCTCAGCATGCCCACCGCCGCAATACCTACGCCGTACAGACCCATCAGGAAACTCTCGTTGCCGCCCGCCAGCACGAATGCCGCGATGATCGCCGCGACCACCGTCACCAGCGATGCCCATGTCGACTTCATCCCCTCCGCGATGCCCGCGATGATCACTGTCGCCGGTCCGGTCAGTGCCTGCTCGGCAATCCGCTGCGTCGGACGGTGCTCATAGCTCGTGTAATACTCCGTCGCCACTGCGATCACGTTACCCGCAACCAGGCCGACCACAATCGCCAGCCACACGCGCCACCACGTCGTGATGCCTTCGAGCGCACCACCGTCGGCCCCTGCCTTGCCAAGCACGAAGTAGAACAGCGCGCCCGCAGCCACGATGATCAGCGCCGACGCGATCCACACGCCCTTGTGCAGACTCTTGAGCAGTTCAGCAAACGAGGCATTCTCTTTCGCCTTCACCGTGAACACGCCCAGAATCGAGCAGAAGATTCCAACGCCTGCAAGCCCGAGCGGGGCTGCTGCAAGCGCCATTCCAAGGCCCATCGATTCCGACCCAGTGATCCCGAACAGGCTCATCGCAGCCGCAGCACCCAATGCCATGGTCGCCAGAATCGACCCATAATACGACTCATACAAGTCTGCGCCCATGCCTGCCACGTCGCCCACGTTGTCGCCGACATTGTCCGCGATCGTCGCCGGGTTGCGCGCGTCATCTTCGGGAATGCCCGCCTCCACCTTGCCGACCAGGTCCGCCCCCACGTCCGCAGCCTTGGTATAAATGCCGCCACCCACGCGAGCAAACAACGCCTGTGTCGAAGCCCCCATCCCGTAACTCAGCATCACGGTCGTGATGATCTCGATCCTCATCTTCGTAAAACTGTTGAGAATGAAGAACCAGGCACTCACGTCCAGAATCGCAAAACCCACCACCACCAGGCCCATCACCGCTCCCGATCGGAAGGCGACCGTCAGCCCGTCATTGAGTGATGTCTTGGCTGCGTGCGCTGTCCGGGCGCTGGCGTTGGTGGCCATCTTCATCCCGAACCACCCGCACAACCCGGAAAGCAGACCCGCGACCGGAACGCCGATCAGCGTCAGCCCATCCTGAAGTTTCAAAGCCCACATGCCCGCCAGGAACGCGACCAGCAACACAAACACGATCGCCACAACCCGGTACTGTCGCTTCAGGTACGCCATCGCACCGTCACGCACCGCCTGCGCAATCCGGATCATCTCGTCGTCGCCCTCGCTCCGGCTCATCACCGTCCGCGAGAACATGAACGCCATGATCAAAGCCGCAAGACCACCCGCCGGGGCAAGCCAGAACGTCGGTGGCATGTCCGCGATCGATCCAAACGTCGGAATGAGTGAGCAAACCATCGTCATCGATCCTTCCTCTTGATGTATCCCTAAATTGCTCGCCGACCTGCACCGGCCGGCCCCTCCCCAACAGTCGCCAGAATATGCAGCACGAGGAGGGTCGATACAATAGCACACCAAGTGAGCACTCGCTCACTTTCCCTCGCCAAATCGTGTCAATCAATTATCGGTGCGTCTGCTGCAGCCGCACGAGCCCGCTACCGCAACCGCCGACTCGGCGATCGCTCGCGCACCAGGTTCAGAGTCCTACTCGTCGAAACGGATCCGGCGGTTGTCGCTTTTGCGACGGGCACGCCGCTTGCGCTCCGAAGGCTTCTCGTAGTACTCTTTGCGCTTGATGTCCTTCGTCAGTCCTTCCTTCTCGCACAACTTCTTGAACCGACGCATCATCTGCTCAACGCTTTCCCCGCCTCGAGACTTGATCCGAATCGCCATGCTTCCACTTCCTCAGACGAACCAACTCCCACCAGTCACGAGCGACCCGTGCGCTCCATTCCGATCCTCCGGGACCGGGCGTAAGTAAAGGGCACCAAAGTCCGCCGATCAACCCGCCATACTCTTTCCCGTCTCATGCTCATCATCGACGCCTACAACGTCCTCCACGTCCAAGGCGTCCTCCCGCCTCACTTGGCCGCTCCCGAACTCCTTGACCTGGTCCGACTCCTCAAAACCAGCAGGTATCGCGCCGAACCAACCGTCCTGGTCTGCGATGGCCCTCTCGCCTCTCAGACCCGCCCCAATCAAGCCATCGCTGCCTCGGGCCGCACTACCTCCATCAGCCTCGACTCAGTTCGTCTCGTCTTTTCCCGTCCCGGTCAGGAAGCCGACGACCTGATCGAAGAACTACTTCTCCACCACCAGGGATCTTCCTCGGTCATTATGGTGAGTTCAGACCGGCGCCTCGTCCGTTCTGCCCGAAAATGGGGAGCACGCCCGCTCGGCGCCGCCGCCTTTCTCAGGCACCTGGCAGCGGACCATGATCGGGTTCAGCGGCCCGAACTGCCAGCATTTACACAAAATACCCCCCTGAATAGGTCGGAATTGGCCTTCTGGATGAAACACTTTGGCCTCGGCGCGCCCGTCGATCACCCACCTTCGCCGCCACCCCCGCTCCCTCCCACTCCACAGCCAGCAAAAATCACCAACCCCGCGCAACCTCCGCCGATTCTCGATCCTTCTCTTTCACCGCTCATCAAAGAATCAGGGCTTGACATCGATTTGGCCGAACTCGATATGCACCGATGGCTTTGCGACATTCAACCATTCCCGCCGTCTTCGCCCTGATGCTGATCGGTGGTTGCGCCTCGCAACAGCGCCACCCCACCTACGCATGGCATGGACAAGAACCAGTTCTTGCCGTCTACGCGGTTGAGACGCTTCACTCCGAACTCCCACAGTCCATCCCGCCTCAATCGATTCGTGCCGCAGCCGAACGCACGCTCCGACACCGCGGCTACACCATCACCACGTCAGAAGCCACTAACGACCGCACCCGCATCGTCGCACGCCCGCCCGACTCAAGGCTCTTCAAGCGCGTGATTGTCGGATCATCTCTCTCGCCCAATGGCACACGCATCAGCGTGCGCATCGAGCCGGGCGGCAATGAAACCACCAGCCGCGACATGCTCGAATCCATTCTGACTCTGCTCGGGCACTGACCCTCCGCTCTACCTCGGCAAAACGGGCTTGGACCAGTTCCAGTCCGGGTCCTTGTGCAGCTTGCCCGCCGAGCGGTTCACGCATGTGCGACACACTCTGGCCTCTTCGAGAACCGGGCTCTGCCACATGCCCTCGCTCTTGGACTCGAGACACATCACGCACGTCAACTCCTGAATCGCTCCGTCCGTTTCATGGCTCGATTCCGCAACGTCGCCGAGCACGATATCGGTGTAGGCCACGGTCAGGCATCGCCCGCAGATCAAACTGCCCCGGTGCCCCTCAACCATCGCAAAAGTGCCATCCCATGCGATTCCGCAGAAGTCGCAGATAAAGTCCTCGGGCTGCATGTCCGCAGGATTGGAGCCCGGCCTGTGCATTACTGAATCTCCGCTGCTGAGGCGTGCAGCATCGCAATCAACTCGTCATGCACCAGCCCGTTCGACATCAGGGCTGTCGGCCGATGGATCGACTTCTCGCCCGACCAGTCTGTATACCGACCGCCCGCTTCTTCGATGATCGGTTTGATGGCTGCCACATCCCAGGGGTGAATCAATGGCTCGACCACGGCTTCGGCCCGCCCTGTGGCCACAAGCAGCGCCGCATAACAATCGCTCCACCCGCGATTGTGCCCAAGTCTGCCCGCCAGTTCGGGCAACAGCCCGGCGATACCCGCCTTGCGAAAGTAATCGCTCGAAGTCGTGCACAACAGGGCCTCATCAAGCGATGCAACGCTCGACACTCGCGCTCGAGTGGCTGTTGCACTTCCCACGCAGTGCCAGGCGCCAAGCCCTCGAGCTGCGTACACCAGCTCATCGAGCGCAGGCATATACAACACGCCGAGAACCATCTCTCCATCGCGCTCAAGCCCAATAAGCGTCCCATACAGCGGTACACCACGCACGAACGAAAACGTCCCGTCCACCGGATCCAGAATCCACCGCGTGCTCGAGTTGCCGCTTTGCCCTTGCTCTTCGCCCATGATGCTGTGCGAGGGAAAGCGCGTTTCGATCAGGCTTCGCAAATGCGACTCGGCTTCGCGATCAGCGCGAGTCACTGGCGTGCCGTCCGTTTTGCCCGTCACTTCCAGCGCATTCTGTCGAAAATATCGCAGCGTCACCTCACCGGCCTGCCTGGCGGCGTCCACAGCGAAATCAAGCATCGATTTCAGATCGGTGTCGCGCATGGACAGAGGGTACGCTCAAATCTTCAGCCGCACTCAGCGCCCGCTGCAGTGCCCGGGCCAGAGCGTCGATGTGGTGCGATTCATGCTCGCTGGACACGCTCAGTCGGAAGTACACCGGCGAAGGCCCGCTTGGGTATGTCACAACAGGCACAAACACGCCCTCGGCTTCGAGAATTCGCTCAATCCGCTCCATACGCTGAGCCGAGCCAATCGTGAATGCGAAAATCGGCGTCGGTTCGCGCCGAACCGCGATCCCGAACTCGCTCAGCACGCGCTCGACACGTTCAATATTCACCCGGAGTCGATCGTGGCGTGCTTCATCATGACGCGCGATGCTCAAAGCCTCGATCGCGCCCGCAATCAGCACCGGGGACGCTGGCGTCGTGCAGACGTACGCACTGGCCCTGACCCGCGCCACATCAATGAGCGACGCCCGCGCCGCCACAAAACCCCCTGCACACCCGATCCCCTTGGCCAGTGTTGACGTCACCACCACCCGCTCACGCAGCCCAAGTCCCTGTTGGGCCAGCGTGCCTGCCCCGCCCGGGCCCAGTACCCCGAACCCGTGGCAGTCGTCCACGACCAGGTAGAGCCCGCTCTCGTGAAACGCCCGCAGCATCGCCATGCGCCCATCGCTGGCAAACACGCCATCAGTCAGGATCGCGATATCCCCGGTCGTCGTGGATTGAATCTCGCGCTGCGCTTCTTCGAACCCATCGCCGCGAAACATCCGCACGTCCATTCCCGCGCACCGCGCTGCATCAAGCAAACTTCGGTGCGATCGCTCGTCGACCAAGGCCGTCCGAACCCCAACCGCTGCGAGCATCTGCATCGCGGCAAGATTGGCCGTGTACCCATCGGGCACCAGCAGCGCGCGCTCAGCCCCGAGCACTGCACAGATCAGGTCTTCCATCTGTTCGTGCAGCGCTGTATTCCCGCTCGTCTCACGCGATGCGCTCGTGCTCAGGCCATAGCGACCCATCGCTTCGCATGCCGCACGCAAGACACGCGGCTCGTGCGCCAGCCCAAGGTAGTTGCACCCCGCGAATGCGATCAACTCGCGCTGCCCGCGTCTGACCATCGTCGCACTGACCGCATCGAACGCCGGAGCACTCATGAACCGCTTCCTCCCGCTCTCTCCTGGAGCACCCGCCGCTCAAGGCGTCGGATCGCCGATGTCGTACACGCGCATCCGCGCGATGCGCGACCGCCAGCGATCAACCAACTCCACATGCAACGGATGCTCCACATACCGCGCATAGTCCTCGACCGAGTCAAACCCGATATACAAACCCACGTCATAATCGCTCTGCACTGTCGCCCGCCCGGTGTCGAGGTGTTGCCCACTCGCATATGACCTGACCTCTTTGATATCGGTCAGAAGCCGGTCACAGTCGGCAATCAATGCGCCAGCCAGTGACGGATCGCTCAGTTCGATGAGCACGACATGCGAGATCATGGCCGGTCTCGCGGGCCCCGACGTCGAGCAGCCACCTGCCGTCATGGTCGCAGAGAGCACCACCAGTCCAGTCCAGTGCCTTCGTTCGGTCTTCATCAGTGCCTCCTTCCGGCACACAATGGTGTGCGCTGGAAATCGAGCGGGATTGTTGTCAGCACCTCACGCCATCAACGGTATCCAATTGCACAATGCCGCGCGTGGCGTACGCGCTCGCCGGTCGCTAGGATCGATCCGCTGGGGTTTTGCAAGCCGTATGCATCGCATCGGCTTGAAACCACAATCGAACAAGGAGGATGCCTCATGATCGCTCGAACGCACACCGCATGGCTGTTGACATGCCTGGCCATCTCATTGGCATGGCTCGCGCCTCAAGCCGACGCCCAGGAGAAGGTCATCCGCATTCCGATGACCACCAATGGCCCGGGCACGCTCGACCCGATCATGGGTTCCACCACCTACGAAAACCGCGCGTCTTCAGCGCTCTACGAAACACTGCTCCAGTACAAGTACCTCAAACGGCCTCTCGAACTTGAGCCACTGCTCCTGACGCAAATGCCCGAAGTCACGGAAGGCGGTCGGCTGTGGAAATTCGAACTCCTTCCCGGCGTTCTTTTCCACGATGACCCCTGCTTCCCTGGTGGCAAGGGCCGTGAGATGGTGGCCGACGACGTCATCTACTCATGGAAACGACTCGCCGATCCGGCAAACACTTACAAGAGCTGGTGGCTGGTCGAAGGCATGATCAAGGGCTTTGACGACTACAAGAACAAGCAGGCCGAGCGGGTCAAGAACAAGGAGCCGTTCGACTATGAGGCCGATGTCGAAGGCCTGCGCAAGACTGGTACCTACACCTTCGAAGTCGAACTCAACGAACCAAATCAGCAGTTCGTTTGGCGCCTTGCCATGTTCCAGTTCTCTATCGTCCCGCGCGAAGCGGTCGAACGCTATGGCTCGACATTCGCCGGTCGCCCCGTCGGAACCGGACCATTCATCCTCCGCTCCGAATCTGACTGGCGCCGCAATGTCAGCCTGACCATGCACCGCAACCCCAACTATCGCGAAGCCTACTACCCGAGCGAGTGGATGCCCGAGGATGAACGCTTCGGCCTGCATCAGCCCGCCGGACAACGCATCCCGTTCATCGACAAGCTCGAGTTCACGTTCTTCGTCGAGAGCCAGCCCATGTGGCTCGAGTTCAAGTCGGGCCTCAAGGAATTCACCACTGTGCCCCAATCGGGCTTTGAAGAGGCCTTCAGCCGCCGCACCAAGGAACTTCGACGCGAGTGGGACCGGCAGGGCATACGGGCCGTGCAGGTGCCCCTGCTCGACTTCATCTTCCGTTCTTTCAATATGGATGACAAGCTCGTCGGCGGACTGACCGATCAGAAACGCGCCCTGCGCCAGGCGATCAATCTCGCGATGGACTGGGACGAAATGAACGAGACGTTCTACTTCGGCATGGCGCTGCCTTACGACGGGCCGATTCCTCCAGGACTCGATGGCTTCCCCAGCACCGAAGGCAACCGTGCGCCCTTCTCGACGCGCGGACCCAACTACGAACTCGCTCGCCAGAAACTGCGCGAAGCAGGGTACACCGTTGTCGATGGGAAAGTCACCGATCTTCCCGTCATCGAGTTCTACACGAGTTCAGGTGCCGAGAGCCAGCGCATTGTCGAGCTCATGCAGCGAAACCTCGATCTCGTTGGCATTCGACTCAACCCGCGATATCTCAACTTCACCGACCTGATGTCAACCGTCGATCTACGACAAGCACCGATGTTCAGTTTCGCGTGGGGTTCGGACTATCCAGACGCTGAGAACAACCTCGCGCTCTTCTACAGCCCCAACGCCTCGCCGGGCTCGAACCACTCGAACTACTCGCGCCCCGAGTACGACGCACTCTACGAGCAAATCCGCACAATGCCTCCCGGCCCCGAGCGGACCAAGGTGTACGAGCAGATGCGCGACATGCTGATTCACGACGCCCCGTTCTGCGGCTCGCTCGCTCGAACACGCGTCTACCTGATCCAGCCCTGGTGCAGGAACTTCAAGCCCACCGAAGACTTCTTCACCTATGTCAAGTATCTCGATGTCGATATGGCACACCCGGCCCGACGGTAAAGATCGACTGGAGACTCGGAACAACCCCGATCGCTTCCTTCGGCTCGGAGTACATCGCGCATGTGGGCCTTCATTGTTCGCAAGATTCTGTACAACATACCCGTCTATCTCAGCATCGTTCTGCTGCTGATGATCGGGCTGCGCTATGCACGCGATCCAGTTCGGTCACAGTTGAGCAAGAATCCAACTCCGGCCGAGATCGACGCCATCCGCGATAAAATGAGGCTCAATGACCCGCTTCTGGTGCAGTATGTTCGCTTTCTGGGCAAGACATTCACGCTGAACTTCACAGAGGAAAGTTGGAGCCAGAAAGGTCGGTCCGTCGGCGACATCATCCGCAAGGCGATTCCACCGAGCCTCTCGATCACGCTCCCGACTCTGGCCGTCAGTGCGTCGGTCTCGATTGTCGTCTCACTGATTTCCGCGTACTTTCGAGGGAGGTTGATCGATCGAACACTTGTCGTGATCGCCGTGCTCGGCATGAGCATCAGTTTCCTGGTGTACATCATCTTCGGGCAGTTCTTTGGTGCATATTGGCCGAACCTCGATCCTGGAGGTTTCAGAACCCCGTTCGCGATCACGGGGTACTCGCCTTGGGTTCCCTTCCTGAGCGAAGGAGCATCACTGGGCAACTGGGTCAAGTACTGCATGCTGCCGGTCATCATCGGCGTTATTGTCTCGATGGGGTACGATGTCCGCTTCTATCGCGCCGTCATGGTCGAGGAGACGACCAAGGACTACATCGTGACAGCAGTGGCCAAAGGCGCCAGCAAGCCGAAAGTGATCTTCGTTCACATGCTCAAGAACGCGATGATTCCAATCATCACGCGCATCATGGCGACCCTGCCGTTCCTCATTACAGGCTCGATCCTGCTCGAAATGTACTTCAAGATCCCCGGCATGGGCGCCGAACTCATCAACGCGATCAACGCCGACGATTTCCCGGTCATTCAGGCTTTCGTCGCTGTCTTCGCAGGCATTTTTATCCTTTCGATCATCCTGACTGACGTGCTGTACGCGCTGGTCGATCCGAGAGTGAGGCTCTCATGATGGTCAAACTCTTCAAAAGCCGCGGCGCTCGAAAGTTTCGGCGCAACAAACTTGCCATGGTCGCGCTCGGGGTGATCGGTTTGTACTTCTTCGTCGCAGTTGCAGTGTTCTTCGGCGTGCTCGACCTGCGCGACTGCAACCAGCGCGTCCTGCCCGGGAGATCCTACGGATTCCTGCAGAAGCCCGATCAGGAAAAACGCTTCGACGAACTGACGTGGTACGTTCGCCAGCATCTTCAACCATCGCTCAATGCGCCCGGCGGGCTTGCACAGGCTGCAGACGCTCCGCAGCGCATCGAGGCCGTGGCGCTGGCCGAACGCACCATCGTCAATGCATCACCCGCCGATGTTGACGGCCTCTGGCAGCAGCTGCGTGAGCACTTTGGCACGCTCGATGACGCTTGGCTCGAGCGAGAGGACATCCGTTACGAGATCAACGACATCGAGGTTGTGCTTGACGACGAACTGGACCCCGACGAGCGTGCCTCACTCGAAGCCGAGCTGGCGGATCTTCAACTCGAGAATGCCGAGGTCTACAAGATCATCGCCCAAGCAATGCCCCGCGTCGAGGCCGCGCTCCTCGATCTCATGCCCATGCCCACAGGCTGGGGCGGCCTTGTCTACTCATTTCGCACATTCCTCGGCTCAGATGAATCGGGTCGCTCGGTCGCGGTCCGATCCTTCTACAGCATCAAGATCGCGTTTCAGGTTGGACTCATCGCCTCGCTGATGTCGGTCACCATCGGCACAATCCTCGGTGGCCTCGCCGGTTTCTATGGCCGATGGGTTGACCATCTGGTCATGTGGCTCGTTTCCACCCTCAGTTCTGTTCCATACCTCGTGCTCCTCGCGGTACTCATCTACATCGTCCGAGGCAACGCGCTCTTTGCCGAACTCTTCGACAACCCAACTGAACGCCCAGGCCTCGCGCTCGTTCCCGTCTATGCCGCCTTCGGCCTGACATTCTGGATCGGAACCTGCCGAGTCATTCGCGGCGAGGTCATGAAGATCAAGGAACTCGAGTACGTGCAAGCCGCCACCGCCATCGGGCTCGGTCGCTTTCGCATTCTTATCAAGCACGTCATCCCGAACACCTCGCACATCATGTTTATCAACTTCAGCCTGATCTTCATCGGCGCCATCAAGAGCGAGGTGATCCTCTCGTTCCTCGGCCTCGGTGTCAAAGGCCAACCCAGCTGGGGAATCCTGATCAGCCTCGGTCGCGAAGACGTCCAGAACTTCTTCTTCTGGACGGTGCTGACCGCCACGGTGCTGATGTTCGGGCTTGTCCTCGCATTCAACATCGTTTCCGACGCACTTCAGGATGCCTTCGACCCCAAGCACGTCTGATGCCCACGACCATCGCAGCCCGATCATGGTGACACCAGCTCCACAATCTCCGATTCTTCAGGTCCGCAACCTGACCACAAGGTTCCGCACCGACGACGGGCTCGTGACCGCTGTTGACGACGTTTCGTTCGACGTCTTCGCTGGCGAAACACTCGGCATCGTCGGCGAATCAGGCTGCGGCAAAACCGTCACCAGCAAGTCCATCATGCGACTGCTCCCCGAACACCTCACAATCTACGGCTCAAGCAGCAAAGTTCTGTACAACAACATCAACCTTGTCAAAGCGCCAGAGCGCGTCATGCGCACTGTTCGCGGCGACAAGATCGCGATGATCTTCCAGGAGCCGATGACCAGTCTCAACCCGGTCTTCACCGTCGGTTGGCAACTCGACGAAGCTCTGAAATATCACACCACACTCAGCCGCACCGAGCGACGCGACCGCGCAATCGAAATGCTCCGTCTGGTCGACATCCCCAATCCAGAGCGACGGATTCACGAATACCCACACCAACTCTCCGGCGGCATGCGCCAGCGTGTCATGATCGCCATTGCCCTGTGCTGCGAGCCCGATGTGCTGATCGCGGACGAACCCACCACCGCTCTCGACGTGACGATCCAGGCCCAGATTCTCGACCTTATGAACTCGCTCAAGGAGAAACTCTCGACCGCGGTCATCCTTATCACGCACAACCTCGGCGTGGTGGCGCAGGTCTGCGACCGCGTTCTGGTCATGTACGCCGGGCGGGCGATCGAAATCGCAACCACGCGCGAGATCTTCCATTCGCCCCAGCACCCTTACACAAAGGCGCTCCTCGAATCCATCCCCAAACGCGGCACCCGCGCTCAGCGCACACGCCACCTCCCCACCATTCCAGGCATAGTCCCGAGCCTGCGCAACCTGCCTAAGGGCTGCCGATTCAGCGATCGCTGCCCTTACAAACAGCAGCAGTGCGTGGATGTCGAACCCTTGTTGGTTGACCACGCCGGCGTCGGTCGTCCTGTGCGATGCCACTTCCCACTGCCAAGCACCGCACCACACACTACCGAGGCTCAGCACTGATGTCGCTTCTCGAAGTTCACGATCTGCACAAACTCTTCCCCGTTCGCGGTGGCGTGCTCAATCGCATCCAGGGCCATGTCCACGCTGTCAATGGCGTGACGTTCAACATCGAGCAGGGCCAGGTTCTCGGCGTCGTCGGTGAATCCGGCTGCGGCAAGAGCACGCTCGGCAAAACAATTCTGCGCCTCTACGAACCCACTCAGGGACGAATCCTGCTCTTTGGCCAGGAGATCACCACGCTTGGCCCGGCAGACATGATGCCCTTCCGCCGCGCGATGCAGATCATTTTTCAGGATCCGTACTCATCGCTCAACCCCAAGATCACCATCGCAGGGCACCTGCGCGAGGCGATACGGTGTCACAAAATCGCCGACGCTGGCTCACCGACCGAAGACCTCATCGATGACCTGATGAAGAAAGTCGGCCTCCGTCCCGAAGCCAAAACTAAGTATCCCCACGAGTTCTCAGGCGGGCAGCGACAGCGCATCGGTATCGCCCGCGCACTCTGCGTCAAACCCCGCTTCATTGTCGCCGACGAACCCGTCAGCGCACTCGACGTTTCGATCCAGGCACAGGTTCTCAACCTTCTGGCGGACCTCAAGGACGAGTTCGGCCTGACGATGATGTTCATCAGTCACGATCTGAAAGTCATCGCGCACTTCTGCGACCGTGTGCTGGTGATGTATCTCGGCCATGTCGTTGAAGAGCTCGAATCCGAAGACCTCGACGCACAGGCCCAGCATCCTTACACCAAGGCCCTGCTCGGCGCCAACCCCATCGACGACCCCGACGACCGCCGCCCGCTGACCGTGCTTCAGGGCGATGTGCCCAGCCCGTTCGATCCGCCGCCCGGCTGTCCGTTCGTCTCGCGCTGCCCGATCGCCGTCGAGCGCTGCAAGCGCGAGCGCCCGCCGCTTGAGGTCAAGTCCAAGGGCCACCGCGTCGCATGCTGGGAAGTGGAGTGACCGTCACCCAGCATCGGCACGATCGAACGGGCTGTCCCTTACCTCACAGGTTCTGCCCGCACCGATCAATCCGCACCAGCGCGCTCTCGCGCCCGACCAGCGCCAGCGTCTGCCCAAGCCCGGGGCTGACAGTCCCGCCCGTGATCGCCACACGCAGCGGCTGGGCCACCGCCCCCATCCCGATGCCCTCAGCCTCGCACGCCAGTGCCGCCTCGATCGCCGCCGGCTCGAACGGCTCAATCGCCGCAATCACACCACGCAATCGCGCGAGCATCGCCCACCCATCCCCCGTGAGCACCTTTGCCACCGCCTTCCTGTCGTACACAATGGCATCGTCGGGCGCAAGCGCAAACGCAATCGCATCCCCCGCATCGCCCAGCGTTCGCGCACGCGGGCGGGCTGCACTGGCCGCAAGACTCCACCGGCGCCCATCGGCGCGCGCCCACTCAGCCAACGTCGGTTCAAACCGATCGGCCCACTCCAGCCACGCCTCCGCAAACGCTTCGTCACTCAGTTCGTGCTGGATCGTGTGCGCGCTGAACGAAAGCAACTTCTCGCGGTCGAACTTCGCGCTCGAGCGCCCAATGCCCTCGATCTCGAAGTGCTCTTCGAGGAATCGCACATCGAAGCGTTCAAGATCCTTACCATCGGCGGTCCTGACTTTCGGGTTCCAGCCCAGCAACGCCAAGTAGTTGCACAATACTCCAGGCAAATAGCCCGCTGCGCGGAAATCCTCAACATCGATCTCGGGCAGTCGTAGCCCCAGCGCCCGCGCGACCGCGCCGACCTGCTCACGCGACAACTGCCGTTGCTTATCTTTGAGCCATGTCGCAAAAGTGCCCTCGTCGAGTGCTGCCAACGACGCCCGCACTGCCGCGCCGCGCCCCTTCGAGGCTTCGATCAGCCCCGCCACTGATGTAATCCCTGCATCGCGCACCGCCTTCTTGGCGGCCTTGTCCTTGTCGCGTTTGCTCATCTTCGTGTTGTCAGGGTTGAAAATCAGCGGCATGTGTGCGTACCGCGGCGTCGCGAAGCCGAGCGCACGCTGTATCGCAATGTGGCGCGGCGTGTTGTTGAGGTGCTCCTGCCCGCGCAGCACATGAGTCACGCCCATGAGCGCATCATCAACCACAACCGCGAAGTGGTATGTCGGAAAGCCATCCTGCTTGCGGATCACCACATCGTCCAGCTCGGTCGCAGGAAACGTCACCTCTCCAAGCACGCGATCATGCACGACGATGTCCTCGCCGCTCATCGCCAGCCGCAGGACATGCGGCTCGCCCGCGCGTGCGCGCTCCACCGCCGCCTCGCGGTTATAGCCCGCCGCCGGGCGGTACACAAACGTGCGCTTCGCGGTTTCGGCATCCTGTCGCATCACCGCCAGTTCCTCAGGCGTGTCAAAAGCCGGATACGCACACCCCGAGGCGAGCAACTGCTCGAAATAGACCGCGTAGATCTCGTGCCGATCGCTCTGATGGAATGGCCCGATGCCTCGCGGGTCGCCCCCGATGGCCTGTCCATCCTCAGTGCTGAACTGTGGCCCTTCGTCCCACGCGATGCCGAGCCACGCAAGGTCTTCGAGGATGCCTCGCGCCGCGTCAGCACTCGAACGGGCCTGATCGGTGTCTTCGATGCGCAGCACGAAACGCCCGCCATGCCGCCGCGCATAGGCCAGACAGAACAACGCCGTCCGCGCCCCGCCGATGTGCAGATGCCCCGTCGGCGAAGGGGCGAAGCGCGTAATCACCATCGAGTCGGTCATGGCCAAGCGTAGGGCAAGCGTGTGGGCCGGAGTTCATGATCCAAAGCACCGCACCAACGCAAGGTGCTTCTTGTCACACCGAGGGGCGGTCCTCACCCCCGACTCAGGGCACCACCTCGGGCCTGTACTCCAGCGGGCCTGTCTCGAACGGAATCCCCAGCGGAATCCCCAACAACAGCCACAGCCCCAGCATCGCGCTCCACGCAATTGTGAACGTAAACGTGTACGGCAGCATCGTCGCGATCAGCGTGCCCATGCCCGCGCTGCGATCGTGCTTCTGCATGAACACGAGGATGATGATCAGATACGCATTGAGCGGCGTGATGATGTTCGTCACCGAGTCACCGATGCGATACGCCGCCTGCGTCAACTCAGGGCTGATGCCCACGAGCATCAGCATCGGGATGAAGATCGGCGCAAACAACGCGTACTTGGCACTCATCGATCCAACGAACAGATTGAACACCGCCGTGAGCAGAATGAAAGCCAGCAGCAGCAGGAACACCGGCAGCCCCGCCGCCGCCAGCACCTCTCCGCCCGTAATCGCCAGCATCGCCCCCAGGTTCGAATACTGGAAGTACGCGACAAACTGCGCCGCAAAGAACGCCAGCACGATGATCGGCGACATCGCCGCCATCGACTCAGTCATCAGCCGCGCCAAATCCTTGGTCGAGCGGATCGTGCCATTGGTCATGCCGAACGCCAGGCCCGGCAGCAGGAAGAACATGAACAACAGCGGCACAATCGCCTCGGCCCAGCGATCAAAGGTCACACCCTTGCCGTGGAGCGGGAAGCCAGGCACCACCACATTCACCGCCGCCACCACCAAAGCCCCCAGCAGCACCAACGCCGCCCACCGCACGCCGCGCTTCTCCTGGGCCGTCAGCCGATGCGACGCCAACTCCTCGGCATCAACCGGCGAAGGGCCACCCTCCTCCGGACTCTTGCGCGCAAAGCGAGGCTCCACCAGATAGTGCGTCGTCGCCCAGCCTACCAGCGTCGCCATCACCGTCGACGCAATCATGAACAGCCAGTTGCACGCCGGATTGACCGCGTACTCAGGATCCACAAACCGCGCCCCGGCCTGCGAAAGACCCGCCAGCATCGGATCCAGCCCCGTCACCACCAGATTGGCATTGAAACCCGCCGAAACACCCGCAAACACCGCCGCGATCCCCACGATCGGGCTCCGCCCCACCGCCTTGAACAGCAACGCCGCCAGCGGCGGCAGCACCACATAGCCCGCGTCCGTCGCCAGCGAACTCATCACCCCAAGGAACACCATCGCAGGCGTCAACAGTTTCTCCGGCGTAATCAGCATGAACAACTTGAGCAGCGCCGCGATCAACCCCACACGCTCGGCCACCCCGATGCCCAGCATCCCCACCAGCACAATCCCCAGCGGCGGAAAGTCCATGAAATTGCGCACCATCGTCCGCAGCGCCCAATAAATCCCGTCGCTCGAAAGCAGATTCACCGCCCGCAGCACCTCCGGCTCCTGCGTCACGATCGTCTCGCCAGCGTCCGTCACCGTTGCCACCGACTTCATCGCCGGCACCAGTTCGAGTGACACCGCGCCAGTCACAGCATCGGTCACCTGCACCGGCACCTTCTTGATCACTTCCCATCCGCCCAGATTCGCCGCTGCCGACGCTGCCATCACCAGCAACGCGCCGATCAGAAACAGAATCGACGGGTCCGGCAGCCGATTGCCCGCAATCTCGACCACATCGAGCAGGCGAAACTTCTTCTTGCCCTCTGTCGGGGCGGGCCGGGGCGTGTCGGGAATGCTGCTCATGGATCTCTGCCTCATGCTGGCCAACGCGCGCTCAACCGGTTACAGCGGCCCGAACACGCGCGGGAACGCATCTTACAGCATTCCGTGACGCCAGAGCACCCACACCCAGTTCACGCCAAGCGCCGCAAGCAGACCCAAGGCAATCAGCGTCCACTCCCGCCCGCTCGCCTCCAGCCGCACCTGCCGCCCCCAAACCACCCGCAGGCCAAGCACGACGCCCACGCATGCCAGCACAACCACCGTCAGCGGATTGAACGCCACTGCCCCCGCAACATCGCCACGCAGCATCGCCAACACCGCGCGCGTGCTCCCGCACGTCGCACACGGCACACCAGTCAGCCGCCGCGTCGTGCACACAATCGATGACCCACGCGACAACACATGCACCAGCGCGACCCCGGCACCCAGCGCCCCGATCACCAGCACCGGCACCATCGGTAGCACGCGCCGCGACCGTTCCACACGCAGTCGCATGCCGCCTCATTCCCGCTCAAGGCGCGCCCGAAGCCGCCGCCACGCCCAGAATCACAACGAACACCACCCACAACAGCGCAAACATCAGCGAGAGAGCCAGCAACACCGTCCCGATGATGCCGCAGATCATCCCGACCTTCGTCAGATCGCGACCGGTCGGATCGATCTGCCCCGCATTGATCTTCGCCAGGTCGCCTTTCCCCATCAGCCAGGCAAACGGCCCAAGAATCTGACAGAACACAATGCTCAGAATCCCGAGCACCAGCACCAAGACGCCACGATGCGGAGCGTAGCCCCCGCTGCTTTGAGGCATGTCCATCGAAACTTCCTTCCTGGGCCCGTCCAGCCCGCTGTCAGGACCCAGTGTATCAAACCCTGCCAGGAACGCAACCCATCACCGGAACCGCTTGTCCTCACGCCGGATCGCGAGCCCCGTCCACGTCTCCAGACCCGCAGACTCCACGATCAGACTCACGTTCTTCTTATCCACCCGATGCTTCACCGGCAGATCCCCAACCGCCGACACAAAACTCACCTCGACATCCACCGGATCAAGCAGCGGCACACCCTTGAAAGGCCCGAACGACTCGGTCGAATCCGGCGCTATCCGCGCCGCGCCCAGCGTGCGATCCCCGCTCAAAAACGCATCATGCACCACCCGCACCTCGATCGACTTGCTCGTCGCGTTGCGCACCGTGACCGATCGCCCCCCGCATCCGCTGCCCACCAGCACCACCAGCAACAACGCCACCATTCCAGAACTCTTCATGCCCGGTTCTCCACACGCACCCACGCCTCAGCGGTCCAGTTCCGCCGCCACAATGTTCAGACTCCCCAGCACCGCCACGATGTCCGCCAGCATGTGCCCCTCAATCAGCAACGCCATCACCTGGTAGTTGATGAAACTCGGAGGCCGCGTCCTCGCACGCCACGAACGCGGCGAACCATCCGAAACAATGTAATACCCAAGCTCACCATTCGCCGTCTCGTTCGCGCCATACGCCTCGGCCACCGGAGGCTCCCACCCTCGGTTGCTCATGATCAACTCAAAGTGCTGGATCAAACCCTCGATCGACCCATACACATCCTTCTTCGCCGGCTTGACCATCTTCGAATCGCTGAACACATCCATCGGACCCTGCGGGATGCGGTCAATCAACTGATCGATGATCCCGATCGCCTGCTTGGCCTCCTCCAGCCGCACCTGGAACCGCGCGTACACGTCGCCCTCAGACGCCAGAGGCACACTGAACTTCACCGCCTCGGCACCCTGCCCGTCCCAGTTCTTCGCATAGCACAAATACGGCTCATCCTTGCGCAGATCCCGCCTCACCCCGCTCGCCCGCGCAATCGGGCCCGACGTGCCCCACGCCACAGCCTCATCGAGCGTCAGCACCCCAACACCCTGAGTCCGGTCCATGAAGATCCGGTTCCGACTCACCAGCCCGTCCAGATCCTTCAGCGCCGTCGACAAATCATCGTGAATGAAGTTCTTGACCAGCCGCTTGAACGTCTCCTCATCAGGCAGATCCTGGCTCGCCCCGCCCACACGCGACCAGTCCGGGTGAAACCGCTGCCCCGAAATGAAATCGCAGATGTCGTAAATCTTCTCACGCGGATTGAACGCGTACAAAAAGCCCGTAAACGCCCCAAGATCCAGCGCCGCAGCCCCCAGACACAACAGGTGGTCCTGAATCCGACCCAACTCGGCCATGATCGTCCGCACCACCTTGCACCGCGGCGTGATCTCGATCCCGAAGAGCGTCTCCACCGCGTGGTGCCAGCAGATGTCGTTGCTGATCGGGCTCAGATAATTCATCCGGCTCACGATCGTCACATACTGGTTGTAATCCAGATGCTCGCCCAGCTTCTCGAACCCCGAATGCAGGTACCCGATGTGCGGCGTGCATCGCGCGATGCGCTCGCCATCAAGCTCCAGCACCAGCCGCAGCGTCGTATGCGTCGCCGGATGCTGAGGCCCGAAGTTCAGCACCCACCGATCGCCCGTGTCCACGTGCTGATTGATGTAGTTGATCGTGTCGGCATCGACCGTCAGCCCATCCTCGGGCCGCAGCGTATAGGGCATGCGTAAGACCTCCCGTCAGTCCCCGATCGTAGACGCCCGCCCACCAGACCGCCCACCAGACCGAACGCACTCAATAATCCCCAGCGAACGCTTCGCCATCGCGCGAATCGACACCCGCCCCTCATCGCCCAGCCCCGTCTCCAAAGCATCACCAAGCCGCCTCGACATGTGCTCGGGCACGCCCCCCACCCCCACCATCGCCCCCACGATCGACCCCACCGTCGCCCCGTTGCAATCTGTGTCACGCCCCGCTCCCACCGCAATCGAAAGCACGCGCATCACATCGCCCCGGCCACGCACCAGTGCCGCTGCCACGATCACCGCGTGCACAATCGCGTGCGCCGCATCCAACCCTGCAACGATCCGGTCCACCTCGTCAAGCGCCGCCTCATCATCTGACGCACTCTCACACGCCCGCACCGCCTCGCGCACCGCACGCGCCAGCCTCGACTCGCTCGGCACGCACGCCAGCCCCGCCCCCACCACCGAGCGCACCTCGCACGACACCAACGCCGCCGCAACCATTCCCGCAACAAACATCGCGCCATAGATGCCGTTGCTCGTATGGCTGATCCGCGCATCGCGCCACGCCAGCCTCGCCGCCCGCTTCGGCTCTCCCGGGCAGGCATACCCATACGCATCGGCCCGAATCGCCGCCCCTACCCACTCCCGATACGGGTTCTGCCGCGTGCGCACCCACCCCCAATCCACCGCCTGACGCTCACGAGACCAGTCAGAACCGAGATGAAACTCGAAACGCTCCACAAGATTCCTGTACGCTTGCGTCTCGGCCGTACATACCGCCATATATGGCAGGTGCTTCATCCACCCCCTCGCAACATCCCACGAATCAAACTCTGCCCCCGACTCTTCGAGCACCTTCGTCGCCAGCACCGTGTAACGCATGTCATCGTCCGGCTCCATGCACACGATGCCCTCCCGCGTCGAACCTGGACAGCACGCCTTACCCGTTCGCGCCTCGCTCGCCGACCGTCCGCGCACGAAATCACGAATCGGATACTCCCCCGCCCCCGTCCCTTCCACATACATCCGCACACGCGCACGACTCGTCAAACCCCCAGCCTCGTGCATGAATTCTTCCAAAGGCTTGCCGAGCGCACACCCCACACACCGGCCCAGCCACGCCCCATGTAGACGATCGAACAGCACTTCTTCATCCAGCATACAGCCCGGCTCCGCAGCACCCGCCGCCAGCGCTTCGATGCCCTCAATCTCGCTCGGCTCCCCCGGCGGATCAACAATCTCTCCCTTCGCCATCGCATCCATCGCTGCTAGCAACACATCTGCATCGCCCGCTTCACGCGCCCTGACCGCTTCGTTCAGCCGCGACAAATCCTGCCCCGCCTCGGCACACTGCCGCAATTCGGCCTCCAGCAATACCTCCGCCCGCGTCCATCCTGGCATCCCTCATCCTTCCCTCGCGCCCAGCGAACGTACAGTCTTCGCATGACCTTTCTCGCAGCATGGTGGCAAGCCTTCTGGGTCCTTGTCCACGAATCGGGCCTCTGGCTCATCGTCGGCTTCGCCATGGCCGGAGCCGTTCACGCCCTCGTCCCCAAGTCCTTCCTCACCAGACATCTCGCCGGCTCGGGCCCCTGGCCGATCCTCAAAGCAAGCCTACTCGGAATTCCGCTCCCCCTCTGCTCATGCAGCGTCATCCCCGTCGCCGCAAGCCTCCGCAAGGACGGTGCCTCCAAAGGCTCCGCTGCCGCATTTGCCATCTCTACACCACAAACCGGCGAAGAATCCATCCCGCTCACCTGGGCCCTCTTCGGCCCGTTCTACGCCTTTACACGCCCCGTCATCGCCATCATCACCGCCTTCACCGCGGGCCTGCTCATCGAACTCACAAACCGAAAGAACCCCGCGCCCCGCACAATCACTATCGGTGAACAGAAAATCGAGTCGGCCTCCTGCTGCCAGGCGCCCGCTACGCCCGCGCCGAAAGCCTGCTGCCACTCCGCGCCCGCAGCCGCGCCCACTGTCGCCCAACGCCTCCGCTCCGGGTTTCGTCATGGATACATCACCATGCCCATGGATCTCGCCCCATGGCTCGCCATCGGATTCGTCGCCGCAGCCGCAGTCACCGCAGCCATCCCCGTCGGCTGGATCGAGTCCAACATCGGCACCGGCTTCGTGCCCATGCTCCTCATGCTCCTCGTCGGCATCCCCCTCTACATCTGCGCCACCAGTTCAACCCCCCTCGCCTTTACACTCGTCGCCGCAGGTCTCAGCCCGGGCGCAGCACTCGTCCTCCTCCTCGCCGGTCCCGCAACCAACATCGCAACCATCACCTGGGCACTCAAAGATCTCGGCCTGCGTGCCACAGCAATCTATCTCGCCGTCATCGCAACCGTCGCCGTCGTCGCAGGCCTGCTCTTCGATACATTCTTCATCCACACAATTCAACTCGCCCAAACGCTCGGCTCACGCGACCACGGCGGACTCAACGCCGCATTCGCCATCGGCAGCATCCTCTTCAGCATGCTCCTCGGCTGGTCACTCACCATGCGAATCTGGAACGCGCTCACCACCCCCAGCCTCTGCTCCACCACTTCCTCAAAATCCTGCTGCTCATCCCACCCAGACCACACACCATGATCACGCACCCTCATCACCCAAGCTTCCAAACGCCCGTCTTTTGAGCGCCCTTAGACGCCGGATCTCCAATTGCCCTTTGACGCCCGATCTCCGATTGCCTTGAGACGCCGGACCTTTGAGCGCCTCGCTCAAAGATCCGGGTCCTCCGCCCAAGACTCCCCAATACACTCAACAAAACACCACCACGCTCACCCGCCGCACCGCTCCAGGACCGCACCTCATGATCGCAAGCCTCAACGGCAGCACGCCAATCGAACGCAACGTCCTCGGTGGACCGCTCGCCACATGCTCCAACAAACCGCTCACCGGGTTCTACCGCACCGGCTGCTGCTCCACAGGTCCCGAAGACCTCGGCTCGCACACCGTTTGCATCATCGCCACCGCCGACTTCCTCGCCTTCAGCAAGTCTGCGGGAAACGACCTTTCCACTCCCATGCCCGAGTACCGTTTTCTTGGCCTCAAGCCCGGTGATCGCTGGTGCCTCTGCGCCCCACGCTGGCTCGAAGCGTGGCACGCTGGCAACGCTCCGCGCGTCATCCTCGAAGCAACCCACGAACGCGCACTCGATGTCATCCCGCTCGAAGCCCTGCGCGAGTTTGCCGCAGACTCGTAGTTCGCCGCTCCCGCAAACGACACCCGACCTCAAGCACGACAATCAAACTCCAGATCTCAAACTCCAGAACCCAGACGCTCGATCTCCAATTGCTTTCAGATGCCAGATCTTTGATCGCCTCGCTCAAAGGTCCGGGCAGGAGCGCTCTCACCCCTCATCATCCCCCTCGAGCAACGACGCAAGCAATCGCACTCCAAACCCAGTCGGACCCGCCACAAATGGTCCCGTATCCGACTCCACGACATGCGTCCCCGCAATGTCCACGTGCGCCCACGCAAACGGCTTCGCCCCGTTTTTCTGCGGATAATCAACAAAGTACCTCAAGAACGCCGCACCCTGAACCGGATGCGCCTCACGCACCGGTGCCGAGTTCACGATATCCGCCACGGGCGACTTCATCATCTTCTGATACGCCTCATCGTGTGGCAGCCTCCACACCCGATCCCCACTCGCCGCGCCCGCTGCCTCCACTCGCGCCCTCAGCGCCTCATCCTCACACCAGTACCCCGCAAACGCCTTGCCCAGCGCGATCACCACGCCGCCCGTCAGCGTCGCAAGGTCCACCACATACGCTGGCTTTTCCTTCTCCATCGCCCAGCACAACCCATCAGCAAGCACCAGACGCCCTTCCGCATCCGTGTTCGTCACTTCCACCGTCACCCCGTTGCGATAAGTGATGATATCGTCGGGCCGATACGCCTCATCGCTGATCGAATTCTCCGCGGCAACCAGAATCCCCACCACAGGCCTATTCGGTTTGATAACCGTCGCAATGGCATGCATCGCGCCAAACACCGCACACCCCCCGTCCTTGTCTCGCTTCATCCCCTTCATGCCGTTGTTGATCTTCAGGCTCAACCCACCTGTGTCATACGTGATGGTCTTGCCAATCAGCACCGCAGGTTTCACACCCTTCTTCGCCCGCGCAGGCTGATACTCCATCCGGATCAGGCACGGCTCATTCTCGCTCGCCTGCCCAACCGTTACCAGCCCGGTCATGCGCTCTTCACGCAACTTCGCCCCAGACATCACCGAAACCTTCAGCCCCAACTTCCGACCCATCGCCTTGGCACGCCGTGCAATCTCCATCGGTGTAGCGATATTCGGCGGCGTCTGGCTCAGCGTCCGCGCAATGTTCACGCCCTCCGCAATCCCAAGCCCCCGCTTGAGCCCACGCACAAACTCCGCATCATCACTCCGCAGCGAAAGTTTCTCCCGCTTATTTGCACTCGACGCCGAACCCCGAAACTCATCGCACACCCATCCCGCGATGCCAACCGTCTCTCCCACGATCGCGCCCGCAACCGCCGCTTTCATGCGCGCGCTCTTGATCGATGCACCAAAATCAATCTCGACATTCGCCGCTTTCACACTCGCCAACCGGCGTGCGAGGCTCGCCGATGCTGTCCGCAGCGAATCTGCTCCGAATCCCTCCTTCGCACCAAGCCCAATCACCAGCACCCGCGCAATTCCCTCACGCGGATTGCCCTCCGCGATCGACCCGATTTCGCCCTTGAACCCGCAGCGATCCATCGCAGCACGCGCAGCCCCGTCCGAGTCTCGTCGCGCCGAAGCCCGATCCAACTTCTCACCCGAAAAGCACCCCAGAACAAGCGTGTCCACATTCCCACGCGACCCGACGCGAACTGATTCAAACATGGCGACTCCCTGTCATTCTGTTCAATTTCTGCGAACTCTCGCGACCCTGACGCAAGCAGGGTAGACGCCCAAACCTCGCCCGGACCGATAAACACCCATCGCGCACACCGTGCACACCGTTTTTCTCCCTCTCACGCCCCTCGCACGGTCAAGCGGACTCCGCATTACGCCGATCAACGCAGTACAGGAGTATGGCCCTTCGCGATGCCCTCGAATCTGGCATCTCGAACCCATCCTTCCTATGGTTCGTACCTCGCAGCAAGAGGCCTGATGCTCCAAATTCCACCCGAACGCAAGGCATCCGGACACAACGCAAACACCAGGGCGCAGGAGCCCCAAAATTCAGGTCAGGCCGCCAAGGATCGGCATTTCTAATCTCGGCCCGAACCACGGGCCTCAGTCGCGGAGAAGATCAATGAGTGGAAAGTTGGCGGTCATCGGAGGCGGCGGAGGATTCATCGGCGGACACCTCGCCCGACGCATGCTCGATCGCGGATTCCGCGTTCGATCCGTAGATATCAAACCCCTCGAAGAGTGGTATCAGGTCCACCCAGAGGCGGAGAACGTCGTGGCCGACCTCAAGGACAAGGACAACTGCTACCGCGCATGCCAGGGAGCCGACGAAGTCTTTCAGTTGGCAGCCGACATGGGCGGCATGGGCTTCATCGAAAACAACAAAGCCCTCTGCATGCTCTCCGTCCTGACCAACACTCACATGCTCATGGCTGCCAAGGACTGCAACATCTCCCGCTTCTTTTACGCCTCGTCCGCCTGCGTCTACAACGCCGACAAACAGACCAACGCCGATGTCACCGCACTCAAGGAAGCAGACGCATACCCCGCCATGCCCGAAGACGGTTACGGCTGGGAAAAACTCTTCTCCGAACGCATGTGCCGACACTTCCGCGAAGACTTCGGACTCCACACCCGCGTCGCACGCTTCCACAATGTCTACGGCCCATTCGGCACCTGGGATGGCGGACGCGAAAAGGCCCCCGCTGCCGTCTGCCGCAAAGTCATTCAAGCCAAACTCACCGGCAATCACTCCATCGAAATCTGGGGCGACGGCGAGCAGACCCGCTCGTTCATGTACATCGACGACTGCCTCAAGGGCATCGACTCCATCACCCACTCCGACATCCTTGAACCGATCAACCTCGGCTCGAGCGAACTCGTCAGCATCAATCAACTCGTCGATATCGTCGAAGGTTTCGCAGGCCTCAAACTCAAGCGCAACTACAACCTCGACGCACCAAAGGGCGTCCGAGGCCGCAACAGCGACAACACCCTCATTCGCAAGTACCTCAACTGGGAGCCTTCCGTCTCCCTCCGCGAAGGCATGAAGAAAACCTACGACTGGATCCTCGGCGAATATCAGGCCACGTACGGCAACAAACCTGCAACCGCAACCGTCTGAACGCCACCCTCTCGCAGGAGAAACCAGATTCCCATAACAGCGCGGCCGGTTCGCCAGCCGCGCTGTTTCGTTCTACAAATCAACACATGAACGCTCACCCCTCCAACCAAAACAACTCACGCGGGACGATCCTCATCATCACCCAGGTCTACGTCCCCGATCCCGCAAGCGTCGGCCAGCACATGCATGACGCCGCAGAGGAACTTGTCCATCGCGGATATCGCGTCCTCGTCTTCGCCAGTGCACGCGGCTACGACGACCCCACGATGAAGTACAACCTCCGCGAGACTCGCGACGGCGTCGAAATCCGGCGCATGCCCCTCTCCAGCTTTGGCAAAAAATCAATCCCCCTCCGCGTCCTGGCTCAACTTATCTTCCTCGTCCAGTGCGCCGCCCGAGGTCTCTTCACCCGCAACCTGCAAGGTATTCTCGTCAGCACCTCTCCCCCCATGGCCTCGGTCGCCGCTCTCATCGTCCGCTTCTTCCGCCGTGTACCGCTCGTCTATTGGGTCATGGATCTCAACCCCGACCAGATGGTCGAACTCGGCAAGCTCAAGCCCTCAAGCCCCATCGTCAAACTCTTCGACACCTTCAACCGCTACATCCTCCGCCGCGCCAAGGCCATCGTCGCGCTTGATCGCTTCATGGCCGACCGCCTCAACAAAAAACTCGACATCAACGCCAAACTCGACATCATGCCCCCGTGGCCCCACGACGACGCCCTCGAAGTCGTCCCGCACGAAACCAATCCATTCCGTCTGGAACACCACCTCGGCTCCGGTAATTCCGGCAAGTTCGTCGTCATGTACTCCGGAAACCACGGGTTCTCCACTCCCGTCCTCACCGTCCTTCAAGCCGCCGTCAGGATGCAACATATCGACCAACTCCGCTTCTTCTTCATCGGTGGAGGCGTCGGCAAAAAAGACGTCAAGGACACCATCGCACAACACAAACCAACGAACATCACCGACCTCCCCTACCAACCCTTCGATCGCATCAAGTACTCCCTCTCCGCTGCCGACGTTCACCTCGTCAGCGTCGGCGATGATGTCGTCGGCGTCGTCCACCCCTGCAAGGTCTACGGCGCAATGGCCGTCGCACGACCAATCCTCCTCCTCGGCCCAGACCCCTGCCATGTCTCCGACCTCATCCGCGACCACCGCATTGGCTGGACCATCACTCACAACGACATCGACGGCGCCATCAAAACAATCGAAGAAATCATCGCCACCCCGCGCGAAGAACTCGTCGCTATGGGTCAGCGCGCCAAGAAAGTCATCGACGATCAACTCAGCATGAAGGCCCTCAGAGGCCGATTCTGTGATGTTGTCGAACGCGCAATCCCCGGCCGCCGGACCCATCCCTCTCCACAAACAAGCAACTCATGACCATCTCCGCTCCAACTCCAACAGGCACCGGGCCGATCCTCGTCGCCTCACACGAGCGCAGCGGCACACATCTCCTCATGGATCTCCTGCGCCGGCAATTCCCCGAATGCCGAGGCCGCGCCGGACGATTCATAAACCCCCACGACTCGCTCTACTACTCCATCGACCGGCTCAATGCCAATCATCATCGCCCCGGTTCGCCCACCGAGTGCGACCGCGTTCTCCGCGCCATCAAGCGCCCATGCCTCAAGACTCACAACACGCCAGGCATGGAACGCACCGCGCCTCAGCACCGTGCCTACATCAACGCACTTCTCGCACAATCCACCTGGTGCTACTGCTACCGCGACGGCCGCAGCGTCCTCTGCTCACTCCAGCGCTTCCGACAGGGATTCGACACCACCGCATCCGAATCCATCAGCGCATTCATTCGCGAAGACTTCGGCGACGGCCGCTCCCGCGCACGCGCATGGGCCGATCATGTCCGCGCATGGCTCGCTGCCCCCAACGTCGTTCCCATCCGCTTCGAAGACACCGTCAAGAAAACCCGTGAGCAGATTCAACAACTCGCCGCTGCGCTCTCTATGAACCCAGACTTTGTCGAACCCCTCCTCCCAAAACCCACCAAGTCACGCCTCGAACACTGGTTCAGCCGCCTCACCGGACGCGACGAAAGCACCAACATCAGCGGTCGAGGCAAGGGCCTCGAACCCGTCAAATGGAAGAATGCTTTCACACACGAAGACCGTCAGTTCTTCCATGAACAGGCCGGCGACATGCTCATTGAACTCGGATACGAAACCTCCGACGCATGGATCGGCGCGTCGGAATCGGCTGCAAGGAGTGCATCGTGACCGCTGCAACACTCGCTCAACCTTCCCCCGCGATCGACGGCAACCTCGATCCGATGCCACGCATGGACCCGCCGGATCGCCCCCTCACCAAGTACGTCTTCATACAGAACGATCCCTTCTACCTCCCCAAAGTTCTCGACAAATATCTCCGCGAATTCGCCGACTCAACCGCCGGCATCAACATCCAGTCCGTCGCGCAAGGCAAACGCACAGTCATCCAGACCGCGATGGACCTCCTCAACATGTATGGCCCATGGTACTTCCAGTGGAAGTTCCGAAACTACCTCTGGAAAAAACTCCAGGCCAAACTCTTCAACGACATCCTCCGCTCCACCAGCCGCTGCTACTCCGTCCGCGCTGTCGCACGCCGATACAACATCCCCGTCCACGACGCGCCCGATGTCAACAGCGACTCTTTCCTCTCCATGCTCCGCCAGAACAACGTCGAGTTCATCGTCTCCATCTCCGGCACACAGATGTATCGCCGCCCGCTTCGCGAGCAAACGCCTTGGGGAATCGTCAACTGCCACGGCGCGCTCCTCCCCAAATACCGCGGGCTCATGCCCAGTTTCTGGACCCTCGCCAACGACGAAAAACTCGGCGGTGTCAGCGTCCACTATGTCGACAAGAAGCTCGACAACGGCCCAATCCTCGTGCAGAAGTCATACCGCATTCACTCGCACGACACGCTCGAAGATGTCATGGCACGCTCCAAGGATCTCGCCGCCGAAGCCATCATCGAGTGTGTCCGCAAAATCGAAGCCGGCAACCCCGCCCTCATCGCCAACCCCGCCTCCGAACTCTCGCACTTCTCCATGCCCACCAAAGCCGACGTCAAACGCTTCCGAGCCGCAGGACACAAGTTCTTCTGACCATGACGCCACAATCGTCAAACCTCATGCACGCTCTCTCCTTCGACATCGAAGATTGGTTTCACATCGTCGAAGTCAAGGCCGTCGAGAACCCTGACCTCTGGCCCGACCTCCACGCCAAATCCTCCCTCGTCGAACGCTACACCGATCTCATTCTCGAAATCTGCGCACGCCACAACGCCCACGCAACCTTCTTCATTCTCGGCTGGGTGGCCGAGCGCCATCCCGCAATGGTCGCACGCATAGCCGCCGCCGGGCACGAAATCGGAACACACTCCTACTGGCATCGCAAAGTCTACGAACTCACGCCACAAACCTTCCGCGATGACATGCAGCGCTCCATCGATGTCATCGAAGCCGCCTCCGGCACTCGCATCGCCGGATTCCGCGCACCTTCCTTCAGCATCACCGCTGGCACCGAATGGGCCTTTGACGTCATCGCCGACCTCGGCCTCCTCTACGACGCCAGCCTATTCCCCGCAAAACGAGGCCATGGCGGATACGCCTGCCCACAAGGCCCACACCACCACGCCGCACCCTCAGGCCGCAGAATCCCCGAACTCCCCATGTCAATCGCGCCCGTCGGCTACGGGCCTCTCAAAAAACGAATGTGCTTCTCCGGCGGCGGATACATGCGACTCCTCTCACTCTCGCTCATCCAGCAGGGAATCGCCGCCGAAGCCGCCGAATCACGCCCAACCGTCATTTACCTTCACCCACGCGACTTCGCCCCCGATTGCCCCAAGGTCTCCATGCCGCCACATCGCTACTTCAAGTGCTACGTCGGCACCTCCACCACCGCTCGCAAACTCGACGCCCTTCTCGAGCGCCATCGCTTTAGCACCTGCCGCACCGTCCTCGAAAACCACTTCGGCACCCTCGCCCCGCTCATCGAGGAGCACGCCGCGTGACCGCCGAACCAATCATCCTCATCGGCACCCACCGCTCCGGCACCACCTGGCTCGGCGAAGTCTTCTCACAACATCCTCGTCTCGCCTACGCCGTCGAGCCACGCCACATCTGGACATTCGGCAACTCCTACACCCCCGACGATCTGCTCACCGAACAACACGCCACCCCGCGCGTCGTCAGCCACATCCACAACGCGTTCGCAAACTTCGTGCGTGATCGCGGCAAAGACCGACTCTGCGAAAAAACACCCTCCAACTGCCTCCGTCTACGCTTCATTCACGCCATCTATCCAAACGCCAGGATCCTCCTCGTCATCCGCGATGGCCGCAGCGTCCTCCGCTCCACCGACGAAATCCTCGCCTCCGGCGTGCCCATGTCGCGCATCATCTCGCGCGCACGCCAGACCCCTCTCCGCGAGTGGCCCGCCTACGCCGGCCAAACCGCAAGCACCATCTACCGCAAAGTCACCGGCCAGAAACTCAACTACTGGGGACCGCGCCCGCCCGGTTGGCGCGATTGGCTCAGGACCGACCCCCCCGATGTCGTCATGGCAAAGCAATGGGCAGCCACAATCTCCCATGCACTCGACGACGCCGACTTTCTCACCACCCAAGGCCAGCCCGTTTTCAAGTTCCGCTACGAAGACCTTATGAAAGACCCTCGCCGCATCGTCACCGAAATCTGCGCCTTCGCCCAGCTCGACAAGCCCGATCCCGTCATCGACTTCGCCGCACGCACCGCCGACCCCGCCCGCGCCAACAAATGGCGTGACGAACTCGACGACGAACTCCTCGCCCTCGTCCGTCCGCACATGCAACCAACCCTCACTCGCCTCGGATACGCTTGGTAACCACTTCGACCGATTCAGGAACTCCAGCCGTGACCACAGATCCCGCAACACAACCCATCGAGTCGATCGACGATCTCTCCCCCGACAAAGCGCTCACGCGCAAGACCCCCTGGACACTCAAGCAGAACATCGCACGCACCATCTGGATGACCTTTGGCCGCGTCGCATGGGCATTCCTCCCGCCATTCCGCACCGCACTCATCCGCATCTTCGGCGGTAAAGTCGGCAAAAACTGCGTCTTCTCCAGCTCCGTCGAAGTCACCATCCCCTGGAACGTAACCATCGGCAACAACGTTCGCGTTCGCCAAGGCTCCATCATCTACTCC
>JAANMU010000954.1_pt1 | contig 30013 bp, 77 predicted proteins | sample 7279701 | NCBI WGS metagenome assembly JAANMU01 (sample SAMN14094539, study PRJNA606508) | bioreactor metagenome | isolation source: A lab-scale SPAN reactor treating ammonium-rich wastewater day 57 | place: Ireland: Galway | collected 2017-03-13
CAAGCAGATCCGAACGTCAGTTCCACCGCCGGGCAGCTCGACGAAAACCGTCTTCGTAAGCTCCTCGAAATCTCTCGGCATCAGAATCCTTCTGCCCTGTCGGCACAATCGTCGCACTGATACCCACGAGCCTTGTCGAGCGGCGTGAGCTTGTTCGGTTGGCCGCAAGTTGGACACGGAAGATTGCGCGGATTGTCCTCCGTCTCCGCTCGCAACGCACTTCGTCCTCCGGGATCGGCGAAACCAACGCCGTCGATGAGGTACTCACCATCCTCATCGTACATGGGGAACATCAGCACGTCCTGGTCGAAGTCGTAATCGTCCTCGTAATCATCTTCTGGATGCATCTTAAATCACCAGCTAATACTCGTTGGAAACAACAAGCGCGCGGCCTCTCGCACCTTGCGCACGTCGTCGAGCGTTTTCACTACAGCACGGCCGCCAGCGTAATACCAATCGGTGCGCGTGTTGGTCTCGCGCGCCAGCATCGAAACCAGCAGCTCGGCTACGCGAGCCGGAGAGTGGAAGGTAAAAGCGACGCTACCCTTTTCAAAAATCTCTGGGTCACACTTACCCGAATGCGCCTTGGCATTCTCACCTCGTTCTTGGAAGAAACACAAAGTGCAATCTGGATGATCGCACCGATGGGATGGCTGATTTTGTGTTGACTCGCACGTCTGGATTGCGGCGCTCACCTGCTCGTACGCCTTTGGATCGAGGCGAATGTTGTAACCTGGCGCACAACAATCAGGCTTGTCGTGAAGAATCTTGACGAGCATAAGGGCGTGATACATCTGCTCTTGTTTGTTCATTGCTTCTTTTTCCTCATGGCAGCTGCCGCTTCCTTGGCATGCTTCATACACATTGGGGTGTATCCCCTGCGCGCTCTGCTCTTGATTGGAAGTTTTGCTTTGGACTTGCATCCACGAACACCGCATTGCTTGGCAGATATACACATTCCGCACAGACAATCATGCGGTCGCGTCACTGCGTAGAAAGCATGATTGAGCAGATCGGTCACGATTCCTCCACAGGCTTTCGGCCCAAAGCATCACAGGCTCTCATGTACGCCTCGCCGAGATCGATCCAATCCTCATCCGCCACGGGAACGTGATAGCCCTTGTCATCTTTCTTGACGCCGCCAGTGTCTTCGATTGTGTCACAGAACTCGGCGAGAGCATTTATCATACCGCGCTGTTCGGAATCCAGCTTACGCCTTCGTGCGATGCGCTGGTTCTGCTCGCTGGTGCGCCCACAATTCTTACACCGTTTGGCGTACTTCTGTCCCGGCTTCTTGCTCGGGTCGATCCACTCGGCATTGCATCCGAGACAGATGACGGTGTGTTTGTCTTCCAATTCGGCGCGCTGGCTCATGCGATCCTCGTCCATTCCCCGCTATCCGTGAACATGAACTCGCCGCCGATATCCAGCTCAGCGCACAAGTGACCATTCACGTCGATGAAAAAAGTCAGGCAGCTATCGTTCTTGTACGGCTCCGGCAGCGCTTCGTACGCCTCGGGAAACAAGTCCTGCACCGTAGCGAGATCGAAATCGACTTCGCGCGCTGGCATCTTCGTGCCCGTGGTCTTCGATAGATTGGTAGCACGGACTAGAAGATCGCAGCAACAATCCTTCGCTGGGCTGTTGCACATGCATCCTAGACGAACTTCGTTGTTCATTGTTAGTCCGCACCTTTGATCCTCTGCGGCACTTCAGAGTCTTGCTCAGCCGTAATAAAAAAAACACTACGACTGCTCTCTACCACTTTCAGTTTAACCGGAGCGGCCATCGCTCATTTTTCAACTACACTTTCCAGCGCCTCGCACAGAACACTCGGGAACGCCGGCTTTTCGAGAACCTTGTTCGTGCAGAGCTTGCTCAAGACTTGACTCGCATCATCGACAGCGCCCGTATAGAAGACAAAGCGCTTGCGCATCTCATCGGAAGCGGCAAGGTAGATTTGATCGCCAGTCATGTCCGGCAATTGGAAATCGCAAAGCACCGCGTCGAACACTGGGTTCAGAGCGGCAACGGCTTCCGCGCCTGTCGATACGACAATCACATGATGTCCGCGCTTCGTGAGCTGACGCTCCGTCGCGCGGGCCAACAATGGAATGTCTTCGATGACTAGCACCTTCACGCCGCTACCCTGGAAGTTGACCCGCCACCGAATCGCGCCGAGTTATGTTTGCTCACGGCTACGTCCAAGATGAATTCGCGCATGTGCGTCTTGCCCTTGCGCATCCATTCTGCTGTCAAGATGATCTTATCGACGTGTAGCTTGGCTTCGACCGCCAAGGGACTCGTACCAGCATCCAAACGAATCTCGAAACGAATCTTTGCATCGTCCGGGATACTCAAGATGGCAGAGCGTACGACCGATTCATTCCAGAGAGACCACACACCATAGGTTGGACGATAGACGCCAGAGTATTGCGGATATTTATTGTCGTATCCGCCCATCTTCGTCTCATCGTTGTGTCCCGTGCCCAGAATCCCAGGAACAGGAATCGACTTGCTGTGCTCGCTAGCGCCATTGTGATAATGAAATTCGAACGTGGCGAAGCTTGACCAACTCGGCACGTTTCCGGACTCGTCTTTGTCCAGTGTCGCATAAACAAAAAACCGCGAGTTCTTTCGAACCGCGGTTTTGAGTGCTACGAGAATTTCATTCCTATTCATTTTGTCCCTCGTACTTCGCCGCAACAGCTTTCACAGCCTGGGCAATTGGATTCAGGTCATCCACATCTTCATTGAGCGATCCCAATGAATCGCCCCACTTGGAAAAGATTTGAAGGCCACCGAGATTGATCGTCGTCTTGTCTTCCGTAACTTGTTCGACAATGCCGTTGCGAATGACAACGCAGCCGTCTGGGGCTACGTATACGCCGTCTTTCAATTCACCATTCACGCTTTCGCCTTCTCGATATGCGTTCAATACGCACGGCCCAGTCTTGAGCTGTACTTGTACCGATTCGTCTTTGCTGATGAATGTGTCAAACATTCCCATTTTTGTTTTCCTTTGCTCGCTTGTGTTGCCTGCGCTCACGTATCGCTAACACAATTCCGATAATCGCCATGATGCCGCCAACGATTTCCATCATTCGCAGGTACTCAAACGGACTGTTCATTGGTAGGCCAGGAGGGGATCGAACCCACGACTAATGGATTAAAAATCCACTACTCTACCACTGAGTTACTGGCCCAGGTGCGGGAATTAACGATCGCTCTGGCTATGCACGACCTTCGTTCTTTATCGGACTCTGTGCCGAAAGGCTGCCGCACCAGCCTGCCAGTCTTCACGATCCGGGATACACGTCCGAATCGTCGTCTTGCAGCTTCTTGGCCTTCTCTTCTTTCTTGCTGCCGCGCTTTTTCTTCGCCGCCTTCGCTTCGGCTTTCTGTGCGTCGGCCTTCGCTTCTGTCTCGACCTTCGCCTCGGCCTTCTTCATGCTCGCCTCGATGCGAGCACGCTCACGCTGCGCGCCCTGACCTTTGCCGAACCTCGCATCGAGGGCAGCGAGCTTCTGCTTCGGGCTCAACTCTGCGTACGCAGCTTGACGCGCCAGCGCCGTCTCTCGTCGGGCTTCCTTGCGCCTCGGGAAATTCGTTTGCTTCATTCTTTCAGCCTCCGTGCTTCCACCAGGCTTGCGCCACACCGCGCTGATCCGCCGGCTGTCCGTCCGTCATCTCACGGTAGCGTTTGTGAAGGAACGGATGACAAGCTCCGCACGTCGTTTCCTTCGGAACGCCCGTGACCCTAAGCCCGTTCGTCGGCTCCAGTTTCGTCACGGGAGAACACGTGATGACAGCTTTTGCTGTGCCACTCTCGCTCAGCCGACTTTCGATGTGATGAATCTTGCTCATCAGCCCTCCTTCTTCTTTCCACCCTTCTTGCCGCTCTTGTCCTTCGGTGCCTTCGTTGCCTTGATGTTCGGCGGTTTCGGCGGGAGCTTCTTGCGCTTACGGAATGCCGTGCCGCTCTCGTGACAGAGCTTCTTGCTCTCGATGTACAACTGCACGTCGTCATCGTTCTTGTGCGATGCCAAGAACTCTTTCAGCGTCGGTGCATCCGGTCGGAGGAATCGACGCGGATTGTTCGGCCCTGGCTCCTCTTCGTGATTGAAACCAGGGTTCGGAGTGAACACGGCACGGCGATACATCGCTTTGACCCGCTTCGCCGCCCGATGCACATCGATCTTCGGCCCGGCACCACGAGTCGGCGGGCGCACCACTTCCTGCTGCTTCTGCTGTTCGCTCATCTCTGCTCCTATGTGAAGCTCGGCTTATGACCGGCTCGTTTATCACGCCCGAGCCGCTAACGCAACCGGCCGAATTTTGACAGCGTTTTCGCCTACTTACGTTTGCCGATGAGAACCCAGGCAAGAATGCCGGCGACGAGGAAACCGCCGCTCATGCGCCAGCCACCGATGTGTCCCACGGTCGTTCCGTCGAGATTGGTACAAGCGTTGATGAAAACGGAAGCACCAACGAACAATAGAACGAATGCAATCAGCTTACCCATGTGTTGCTCCTTTCACGCAGCTCGCTGTTCTTCTTCGTCTTCGAGAACCACTGCGAACGATCCAGTAGCCGCGAACCTGTCGGCGTCGTTCGGAGTGAGGCAGCTCGGATTGTTGTATCCTGCGCCTGCCATGTATTTCGCGCCAGCTTCCGTGTTGAATGGGCCGAGAACCCAGTTGAATTTGTCTCCGTGCGTCTTGTGCGTCGGCTCGGTCAAACAACCGAACACCTCGCGCTCGTGATGATCGTAGACGATCTTGACACCGATGTAGAATTTGGTTTCTTTTTTCATGTCCCCACCAAAAATCCAGCAGCCTTAGCCGCGCCAGAATGGACGAGAAGAGTAACTTCGTCCATTCCTTCCACCGAATCTCCCCAAGACATGCCGGCGAAGATGAAGATAGTTGTGCCACGAAGATCGAGGCTGTGCTCGCTCCAACTTTTCTCCAAGTATCGAATGGCATGTAGAATACGCCTGCGGCAGTCTTTGCGTTCAAGACTCACGTCCGCTAGTTCGACTGCCTGGTAAGTCTTGAGAACGGTTTGAACGGCCTCCTCGACGGTTAGCTGCTTGACGTGCTCGCGAGCAGCCTTCCAATCCGGCGTTTTGCCTTTTTCGATTTCCAGAACGGACGCAAGAAAACTAGCGCTCATCGTTTGATCCTTGACTTCGAACCGATCTCCAGGATCTTTTTGATGGCCGAGAGCATGTGGTGAGCGTGATTACGTTCGAGCCTCTTGGCTGCGAACGCGAAGATGAACGCTGCTTCCAACGTCTCTTCCGCCATGCACATGTCCTTACCATTCACGTATGGATGGAACAAGCGACGCGACCGCTCGTCGATGTATTCGACTACCGTGTATGGGCCAAGGGTGTGCACGAACTTGATCTTGCCCCACCGAAAGTCTGACAAGTCACATTCGGGCGCGGTTTGAATCATTTTTCTTCTCCCAGAATGGTATGTAGCCGAACGGCACGTCGTACCAGAGCTTGCCGTCCAACTGTGAGGTGAACGTCTTGACGATCTTCTTGTGCTCAAAATCGTTCACGAGTGCTGTGGTCTCTTCAGTCACCGGGAAATACAGGTCACTCTCGTGATAATCGGTTTGAATACCACGAGCAACCAGCGTGTCGTAAAGTTCTTTGCCGTCCATGCTCAACTCCTTAGATCAAAGACCAAGCTCCAACCCGCTCGATCTCGAACAGACGTTTGACCTCGTGCTCACGCGCCTTGCCATCCTTGATTCCAAGCGCCTTCACGAGAGCATCTGCGATGGCTGGCACGGAGTAGCCCTGCCTCTTTCCGTTGCTCTTCCAGGCTTGGCGGCAGTAGTCAGCAATGATTTTATGTGCCTTTGCTTCCCACAGAGTCATTGGTTAGCTCCTTGATTACTAGCTCCCACTCGTCCGCGTACTGATGCAGGTTACGAGCGCGTCCAGCCTTGACTCGTTGTCTCAGCATCGGAATGTGTGCGGCCGTAATCTCGTACATCACGTCCTCCGCAGCGACAGAGCCGCCACCAGGAGGATCGATAATGCCAGCGCTCGGGTTCCGAAATGCACAGGCTGGCTCTGCGTTGTCCATCGAGTAGAAGGCGGGCTTATCGGGCCTCTTCCACTGGCCCTGATAGCGCATGATGTGCCCACCAACAATCATGTAGATTTTACCGACCTTCAGATCCTTGGCTTTCATCCAGCCTGCCTACGCCGCACTCGGGATCTCTCTGCCCATACACGGTGATGCTTTAGCTCACTCAACACAACGTGCTTGGCAGCGAGCAATCCGAGAACACGTGAACGCTCCTGCAAATCCGCCAGATAGAGTGGGAAGATTTCTGATTCTGCCAAACATTTTTTAGTGGCAGCAAGCAACTTCTCCATCTCATTGACGCAGACAAGACCACGCCGAACGATCTCTTCTTGCTCGTCGTTGAGGAGCTTTTTGGTGATTGCCATCTTACTTTTCCCCCGATGAACGAAGTGCCTTACCAGCCATGACGGCTCCTCCGATTACCGCCGTGACGAGAGCCAACACGGATCGGTTATCCAGACAAAGCCATCCGACGCCGGCCAAATAGGTAAAGATGGCCGCAACAAAGAGCTTCATGTCCAGAACAAATGAACGCCGCCGATCTCGTCGAGCCGTGCCTGAATCTTCTCGACCCGTTCGGCGTCAGCTTTCGTTCCTGTGTACTCCGCGTCGTCGCGCTCTTTGATGAGCCGCACCAAATCCTCATCGTATGCCGGTGCTACGAGAGCAGCATCGAAGTTGTACACCATTCCGCCATCCCACTTCCACATGATGGGATGGCCGCCGTGACGTTCTTTGTTGTAGAGATTGATCTTGCCAAGCCACGCTTCGCCGTGAGCTTCTGCCATGGCTTTGATGACCCGGCGATTGGCGTTGTTGACAGCCTCGTCAGCTTCGCCAGGCCAGCCACCATTTTCACGAGCTGACTGTACGACCTTCTTGGTGAGATCGCGTCGCGCTTGTTCGAGATTCATGCTTCCTCGTTCTCCTCTTCGTCATTCTGCGCCGCGAGCCGCTCTTCGTACTGAGCGAAAAGCAACGGGCAATTCTCGCTCACCCATTCACGGATGGCTTGCAGATCGTCATCGCGGGAATTGATGCGACCGTTCACGAAGTTCAGGTCATCGAAGTACACGTCCTGACCGACGCCAGCGTACCTGCACGCAGCCCACTCTTCCATGCGCCGCTCGGGGTTGTTCCACTCCTCATGCGCATCGCTCACCTGGCGAAGCTCCTTGTCGATGGCGACCAGAAAATCGAGCGTATTGACCTTGACGCCATGCTTGTGTGCAATCTCGGCCGCGAGTCCTTCCAACTCTTTGCGCCGCCGCTCGGCCTCGCGCTTCTTGAACTCCTCCTGTGTGCCGATGAAGATCAAACAGCAATCACCGATGGTGTTTTCCGCTGCCTCGTAGACCTGTGAAAGCTTGTTGAATGAACGAAGCGGCGAAGGCTCGAAGCCCTTTTGCTTACGCCAGCCTCGGCTCATCCAACTGAGATGGCTCTGATGAATCTCACGAAGCAGGTCGGAGAGCATCTTCTCTTCAGCGCCACTGTGATTGCCATCCTCATCGCCCCAGCCAACCTCGATGATCAGCTCCTTGTCTCCGCCGAGACGTTCGAGGCAACGGGCAACGAGCGTGTCCTCCACCATCCTGAGACGATACTCGTGAACGGTAAAGATTTCTTTGATGCCGACAGGCTTGAGCCAACGACACAGGTGATTGAGCACATCCGCAGCCTGTCTCGAACGATACTGCTCGATTCCTTCCAGCATCTCATTCATGTACTCGTTGTGGCGCGGCGGCTTGGCAAATTCTCGCAACCGTAGAACCACAGCTTCGAGTGTCGTTTCGATCAGTCCGTCGTCGATTCGTGCGTAGAGCTTCATGTTCCTACTCCTTCGGATAGGTTTGTCCACAGTCGTGGCACACGCGCTTGACGAGATTGATGAAAGCAACCACCTCTTTCGTGTTTTGCGATCCACAATGCGGGCAGACATCGCTGGTCGTCACCTTGTCATCCGGATCAATTTCTTCCACCGTCTCATCATCGACGTAACGATGTTTGGTAGTGAGTACGTAAAAGTTCGCTATCTCGACGACGGTCTCGGTGTCGAATTGAGCGAGAGCCTCGGCAATCTCTTGGATGAGCTTGTCCACCGACTTTTGCCGGCCAGGCATGGCTTCCAGCTTTGCGTACTCGTTACACAGATAGAATTGGTCGGGGTTGGAGTTGGATGCACGCTTGCAGAATAGCGACCGCCCACTCGCGATGCTCACGTACCCTACCTCAAATTGCCGCCCAGTGTTCTTTGCGACGTTGAATTGAAAGTATACCTGTCCAAAACCATGCTTGGTCGCGATGTCTTGAATTTCTTTGTGGTTCATCGAGATTTGCCTTTGTGCTTGCTCATGTACCACTTCCACGATTCTTCTTCTGAAACCGTGCGGCCCAGCTCCCGAAAACAATCGTTGAGCCTGTGCTTGATGTCTGCGGCCCGACTACGAACCTGGCTCCATGGAAGCTCTCCGTCACACGTCAAATTCTCCGGGCTCAAAGCTCCGTAGAGCCCGTTGATGTCCAACATGATCTCTTCCTCGGAACGCTTGGGCTTTGGAGTATTAGTGACAGGTTTGTTTTCGGAACCCGCCGGAGACAAGAGACTTGGTGGGACATTCCACATCGTGCCGATGGGATATTTTTTCAACGCACCACGACTCTCCAACTGCCGAACTTTGATCTTGACTCGGTTGACCTTTACGATCTCTCCGAGCGTCTGTTCTCCATGAGACCGGCCGAAGAAAACTTTGTCACCAATTCGAAAATCCGCCATGCCTGCTTCTCAGATCAAATCGAATCGGCCAGCTCGCGCAGCCGCTTGGATGTTGTCCAGCACTCGCTTGTCTTCGGCTGCCTGCTCTGCTTCATTATCGCAGCGCACACACAGCGCAGGATGCGGCACCGGATTCCAGGGCGGGCCGTCTTCCATCTCGGTCGGGCTGTTACAGCTAGGACACTTCGCTTCCACACTCGTCGCACTGGTGGTCATGCTTGATCTGCTCCTTGAGTGCATCGACAATCTCTTTCAGGTCGTCGATGTTCTCCTTCAGCTCTTCGTCTTTGTACCCTGCAAACTTGCGTAAGTCGTCGGTAGAGCCGTGGAAAGTTGGAGCGCTCACCTTCTCACCACGAAGCATGCGCTCGTTCTGGTCGAGAAGCGTCTTGAGTTTTTCGAGCGCGGCGTCTGCGATTTCCTTCTTCGGATATCGCTGGCCGCTGAAGTAGAAGGAACCCACCGCGTAGATGGGATCGCCAGAGCTACGGTGCCAGCTCTGCATTCGCAAACCAAGCTCACTTCGTTCCATCTTTCTTCTCCCAAACGTGCCCACCGCCACACTCGAAAGCGGCCTGCTTAGTTTTATCCCGTGAAGCAGTAAGCACCTCTCCGGCGCTTCCGTCCATATTCAGCACACAACGAGCCTTGGCTAGCTTCACGATAACAACGCGCGCTGGCTCACCGCACTTCGGGCAACGTGGGCGCTTGTCATCAGTCGTCGATTGTGATGTCATAAAACTCGGCCCACTCTTCGGCAACCAAGCCTTCGCCGGTTTCACGATGTCTTTCCACCGCCTCGCGAACGTACTCGTAACCATCTTCCGTCAGAGGGTTTTCGAGAAACGCTCCCACCTTGGTCATCTTCCCGCCGCGCCAAGCTTCGTCAGCGTTGATACAATCTTCGCCAGCTCCACAATATTGCGGTGAGTCTGCATCACCACCGCCGTCAGGATAAGGCCCCTTCGGATAATCACCACTGTCGTAGCTGCCTTCGTCATCCGGATCTTCAGGAGCCTTGCCTTCGGCCTTCAGCCTTTTGCGAATGGCTCGTCCGCAATCCTTACACCAGAGAGCAGCTTGATACACGTAAACATCCATCTTAGTTACTCCAACCACCTCGGATCGTCGTCCGGGATGTTATCGACCGGCGTCAGGATGGCCCAAGCATCGTCGAGCTTCGATTCCTCTACCTCCAGGATTGGGGCATGGAATGATGAGCCGTTTCGACGATGCTTGATGCCTGCTTCCGTGAGCTTACGTTCCAACCAAGCAAGCTTCGGGTCGTCCGTACGCTTGGTAAATAGAGCCCACATCAGCGCCACCTTTCGTCCATTGGCTCCGTGGCGTGCCTATCGCAAACACCAAGCTCGTCCGGCCTTACTCGGTCTGAGCAGATGGCACAATGCGAAGGCGGCTGAACCTTTGGTCGCACAGCCTGAGCCAGCGCCAATCCTTTTTCGATTAGCGCTTCCGCATCATCGCATGTTCTACCGTACTCGTCGGACTTGTTTGATGTAGACGACATCACTTTCCTCGCCTTCCTGCGGCACGGTCACGATTATCACATAACGATCAGCGAGATCGCTCAGCTCCGCCTTTGGAACCATGAACGTGATGATGTCCTTGTCATCCAGGCTTTTGATGCGGCACTTTCGCGTCAGCTGAGGAGCCACCTCTTCATCCCGATGATTGCGCAAAGGCCGCTGTCCCGTTCGGTAAGCACTCATGTTGCATCTCCTGGTTGCCATACGTTTTCCTTCCAAAGCTGAACGTCGAAGGACTCGTGTGGAAACTCCAACCTCATCTCGTCCACCGCTTCTTTTGCCGTGTTAGCTCTGATGTAGTAACCCTGGCGCGCCGACTTGTCCTTGTGGCCTGGGCAATTCTGGTCACGATACTGCCACGGCCGCGTGAGACGATACTCGTTCATGTCAGTACGGCCCAGCATCGTTGTTGTCTGGGTCGTCGTAACCGGCCTCGGTGCGAGCATCACGAGCCCCCGGCATTGCCGCCGCGATTGCCTCTTCCTGATCCACGATATCTTCCATCGTCTTGATCAATCGAGGCTTGCGGCCTTCGGTATCAGCCCGAGCATCCTCACGTCTCTGCGCTTCGTAAATGGCAACCTCGCTATGCGGCTTCTTGCCTTCGGCCAAAGCCTTGCAGGCGTCGTACGCTCGACTGAACGTGAGCGAATCTTCCGAGCCGGTGAGCGAAGCAATCTTGCTAGACCACATCACGGCGACAGGGTGTTGGTTGCGAGCGTTGGTATCCAGACCCAGTTCGCAGAGCTTGCTCATGGCCCTGGCGAAACCGTGAGCCACGCCGCTCAGATTACACGCATCCTGTACGTCGATGGCTTCCTTGGCCAACGCAGCGAGCGCGGCCTTGCGTTCTTGTTCGTTCATAGCGCTACCTCTTCTCCAGCGTGTGCACGTCCTCGATGGACGGCTCGAACTTGTCGTTGGCGTAGACGCGAACGGCTTCCGCTTCGTCGATGGGCGAGTCCACGCTTTGCCCATCGGTGTCCACGAACTCCTTGTGGAACTTGCGCGCCTTTCTCAACGCATCGCGCTTCCGAGACGCCACCACAGAAAAGAAGAGCGTGGCCGGAATCGCGAAGCGATATTCTTTTTCTGCCATCTCGCTACGCCGCCTTCTCTTCGGCCACTTCGGTCTTCTTGGCCTTGCGAGTCGCCGCCGCCTTCTTGCTCGCCTCGGAGCGCTTGAGCTTCTTGCTGGCCTCATCGACCTTGGAGTAATCGCCGCTCATCACCAAGCCCAGGGCGAACACGAGCGCCTTGATCTGCGCCAAACCCGTGCCACCGCGCAACTGGTCGAGCTTGCGGTTGGCGTACACCACGATGTGCTTGTTCGGGTGCTTCAGGAACTGTCCGATGACCTCGGTGTCACTGCTCCGAGCGATGATCTTCTGAGCCTTGGCGCGCGTCACCACGTTCTTCTTCTGCTGCTTGTTCATGATTCATTTCTCTTTCCGGGCCGAAGCCCTTACTGCTCGCTTTTCGGTATGGATCTTTTAGGCGCGTCGGACAGTGATGTATCTGCTCACGCGCCGTGTCTTGTTTGCAATCTTGGCAAACGTAGAAATAACGATACCAAGACTCGAACGATGAAAACTTTCCGCTTGCTCCGGCCTCAAACGCTTCGCGCTCGTCGCCGCGCTCGTTCGTGCTCATCAGTGATGACCGGTAATCTCCGAACCATCCCAGACGAGAGCATAGGGTTGCTCTTTGGGGGTTTCCTGCATGATGCGCCTGGCCTCATCACAGGACGAGCACACGAGCACAGCATACTCGGCTCCTATGAGATCGGGGGTTTTGTTTCCAAAGAGCTTCCGCATCAACTCCACTTTGGAAGTGATGTTTGTGGGGTCTCCAAGTGGGTTGCAGAAGACCACTGCCGGCTGTCCTTTGTGATGAGTTTGTAGCCAAAGATTCAAGAGGGCAGACCAGTCGGGAAAGCTGTTCATCTTCTTTTACCTTTTGCCTGGCACTTTTGGGCGGAACAGATTTTTGACGAACTCGTACATGCGCCGCTTATCAATCTTTTCGATCTTCCACGGCCCGCGAAATATCCAACCACTGTCTTCCCAACTGTTAGATATTTCGCGTGGCTCCGGCAGCCGGGGTAGAATCTCGTATACGGCGTGCATTGCTGCCGCTCCCGTTTTGGCTCGCACCTCAAACTTTTCCGTTACAATATAGGTGCGCCTGATATGAACCCTGTATGTATTCAGCTCATCCATGGCCCGGCCCCAGCGTATTCGCGGTTCGAGTAACAGCGCTGATCGAGCCTACGAGCTTCGATGGCCGTATGCCTATCGCAAACCGATTCCCATTGCGCCGGGCTGAACGGAGAACGATACTCCCTCTCATCCACCGGAGTCTCGATCCACTTCACGAGCTGGTCACGAAGCGATTGGCGAAACGTGCTCCTGAAGTTTTTCGTGTTGAGCAGCTTCGCACATCCGAGCCGTTCGACCGTGCCGGAAATCTCGTAGGCAAGCGCTCGCTGCCAACGCTCGGGCCACTCGTTCGGCTTGGCCCCGATGCTCCACGCCCACTTCCAAGCCACCGTGTTGTCGATCCACTCGTCCACCGAAAGCCAATCGGGAAGCATCACGCTGCAAAGCGAATACGTTTTGCATTCGACCAGCCGATCATCGTCGCTGTACAAGCAGTGAGTGCTCGTGGCTTCGAGATCGATCTCCGTAACCTGACCCTTGCGAACGCACTTGCCATCGACCCACTCACCAACGGGGTAGGGAGGCGTTGTGCTGTTCTCGTTGTTTTTACGGCTGTAGAGAACCGTATGAGTCTTCATCGCGCAGCCTCCGTTTCGTACTGGTGACCACTGACTCGGAAACACATTCCATGCTCCAACCGAAACGGGAACGTGTGAGCCCGGACATTGCCCGGCTCGTTGTACTGGTAACCGCCGTGTGACATGCCAACATATGTCAGCGTCGTCTCTCGGCCGTCAATCTTGACTTTCATCTTCGCTCTCCGCCGCCTGGCACTCACCGTTGTTGGCCTCACAGCCGGCTTCTTCGCAGGCATCGCACAGCGTCGGCGGCTCGTCCGGGTCGTTGCTTGTGATCACGATCTCGAAACAATCACGACAAGCACAATGCGTATATTGGCTCATGGAACCCTCGCGCGCGAAGATATACTGCCTAGGTGCCTGATCGGACTTCGCGAAAAACCGATCAAAAACCTTTCAGAAAACCAACGGCTCTTGGTCTTCCGGAACGCAGACACTTTTCAGCGGCTCGCCAAACCGGAAGAACCATTCAGCCGAGGATGCGTCTGTGATGCACGGCCCCGCCTTGTAATACATCAGGTCGCCAGCTGCATCTACATGATTAAGCGAGAAAGCATGCCCTAATTCGTGGGAGATAATGCGGCGCACTTGGTTTGCGTCATCGCGAATATCAACATCCACACCAATTGACGACACGCGAATCTCACCCCTGTAGTCGTAGTAGTAATGAGAACGGCAAACTCCATCTCGGCCCTCTAGGTTCTCCCAGTTAATCGAGATGCACTGGTAATCACCAAGGTCACACGTGGAGATTTTTGTGTCGAGCTGACCAGGAGCGGCAGTGTACCAAAAATCAATTGCCTGTTGCGTCGGCTCAACTAACGCGATGTCCTTGACGAACACCCTCGACACTCGCGGGTCTTGCGCACACCCCGCCGCGACGAAAAAGAACAACGCGACCAAGCATCTCGCAGCGGCACCCATACAAGGATGCGGCGATATCCATTGGTCGCGTCGCCTCTCAGCCTAGTTCGACGACAATCTCTTCGGCGTCCTGGATCTTGTTCGCCAGTTCTTCGTACTCGTTGGCCGATTTTGCTGCCGCAATGCGCAGAAACTTACCTTCCGGCGAGTCGTCTGCCTTGTTCGCATCGTTGCGGCACACGTCGGCAAGTCCGCGCAATGCGTTGTCGATGGTTGCGAGATCGTTTTCCGTGAGAATGAGTTTCATTACCCGATGACCTCCACGCTATTAGTTCGCCGTCCCAACGTTGTCAGCGTTCCGTTGACTGGCGGATAAACGAATTCGTCGGAGCGCGTGTCTACTTGGTTTCCACCAACGATACGCAGCTTCACGTGGATCGCGTACCGCTTGCAATCCTCGAAGTCGGCGAAGCCAACCACCTTGCCCTCGATGTAGTTCGCTCGCGGCCCGGTCAAGTCTCGACCGTACTCGCCGTCAGCGAAGTCGAACGAACGCACTCGGTCGAACAACTGGATTCCTTTGGCCTTTCTCCAATGCTCTGAGCATGGCTGAGGCTTCTGGCAAACGTGACACACTTTGCACGTCTCGGGACTGGTGCATTCATCGCTCAACGGAGTGCGCTTACCGCTCTCATCTTCGTACTCGGGCTTGCTGAGTTTCGTTCCAGGGCCCAAGCAGTGTTCGCGATTCGGGTGATGCACGATGCGCGTCTTTGGCTCTGCCGTTCCATCAACGTCGAGCCGTGCTTTCTCTTGCTTGGTCATCACCACATCGCCCATGTTCCGTCATCGAAGACGTGATTGACGTTGCCTTGACGAAGCTCGACACGAGCCCAGAACTCTTCGGGCACCCCAATCTCCATCTTGGACAGAACTTCCTTCCAGTAGTCCGTCGTCTTGGTGTAACCCATGACGCCCGGAACATTCGGGTCATCGAGATTGGAATACACACACTCGACTTCGGCGTTCGGGTCGAGATCGAACACCGTCAGGAAAAATCCTTGCAGTGGGCGATCCCAGCCAGCCATCACCTCGACCGGCTTGCCCTTGTACTCCGTCTTGAACTTGACTTGACTCATGGTGGCTCCTAGTAGTCCGAGAAATCTCGACCAGCGTTGTAGTCCGCGTCAGCCATCAGGATGTCCGAAACGGACTCCCCGGTTTCCTCGCCCCACTGACTACGATCCGCGAGACGCTGGCCGCTCATGTTGTAGTCCGTGTTGCAGTTGTCACATGTGTTGGTGAAACCGTGAAGCACCACGTCCTCGCCGCACACGTCACACTCACCGACTGCCGGGTTCGTGTAGCTGTGCTCGAACCGCTCGACCCTGCCCTTCGAGAGTGGACGACCACCACTCTCTCCGGCCATGCAGTCCTTGTAGCTCTCCTTCGCCGCATCGGCCAGCTTGTCCACGTCCACGTTGCCCTTCTCGTCGCAGTCGAACATGAACCCAGCGCCGCGCAGCTCCGGCGGCTCAAGGTAGTTGAACATGAGGGCGTAGTGGACGGAGATTTCACGCTTGCGGTGTTCCTTGATTTTCATGGCGGCTCCCAATCGATCAGTTCGTGATGCTCGACACTTCTGCTTTCGACCACTTCGCCGTTCACTACGATGTCCACCACGATTCCTTCGTCAGTAACGGTGATGTGGCGCTCGTGTGCACCGAGACCCCGTGGAGCTTCGAGAAAGCAGATTGCTTTCACATCGTTCTTTGCCGTTCCAACCTCGCGGCCATCAACCAGGGCTTTGATCATGTGACTCCTCGACAATCTCCACGATGCGTGCCTTCGGCAAACGGAACCGCTGGCCACTCGTTACCGCCACTCCGACGATTTTTCGCCCGACCTCGACCACACGGAATGTATTAGGTACGCTGCCCCTGAGCTTGACCGTCATGCCAGGCTTGAGCTTACGGACGATGTTTCGGCTGTCCTGACGCTTGGCGTGGTAGGCCCGCACCTTTGCCCGCCACTCGGCGTTACGCTCCGGCGCACGGTCGAGATACGCGAGCGGGCACTTGTAGTAGCAAGGCCCCATGCTCTCATCCATGTCCTTGTAGCCCCAGCATCCGCCGCGCTCGGAACGAAGCAGACAGAGCAAGATGATGACGCCATGTTTCGGATGCTCCGTCAGCATCCACAGCTCGTTACCGTGGCACGCATGAGCGAGCGTCTTCCACTCGCCACGCGACATCTCGGCAACCAGGCGCGCAATGTAGTCTTTCTTCTCGCTCGGAAGATGGTCAATCAACCAGCCCATGCTTCAACCCTCCGTTACCGTGTGACTGCTGACGTGAACGTACTTTGTGCCGGATGGCTCCAGGTACGTTGCTGTTTGCGTAATGTCCTTACGAATCGGCTCTGCGTACATTGTGACCCAGACCTCGCGGAGCCACGTCTTGCGGCGGTCGTCTTCGTAGGGCACGCGCTTTAGGAACGTCCAACCAACCTGATGAGACTGGCCGTCCTTGTCGTCCATGTAGATTTTGCTCGTACAGCGGCCGTACTCGCGAACGCAGTCACGAAAGAGGTCTCCCGGCTTGTCGAACCGCGTCTCGAAAATCGGCTGCTCGCCGACACGCGCGCGACGTTCGTTATCCGCGCGCCCTTTAACCTCCAGAAAGAGTATCTCCGCGTAGATCACGTTACCTCCGCCAGAATGCGTTTGCGCAAGTCTTCGGACATCTCCGTTTCGCTGTCTCCCAGTCTGCGAATCAGAACCGGAAGGTCGTCAGCGTGGACGACGCAATGGCCAGTGTTGCTGTCGAACGAGCTGCGCGTGATGCCCTCCAAGTGGCTGTCGATGCCTTGGTTGACCGCTTTGGCAACCTCGGCCCACTCTTCCTGCGTGCGAACCACGAACTTGTACGGTTTGCCGTCGAGCGCATCTGCTATTTTCTTCTTGAGCTTGGCGTACTTTTTGTCGTTGTCGTATTCGTTCATGGTTCCTCCTCGACTCTGTAGCGCTTTGGCGGAGGTTCTAGCTCAGCCAGTCGGGCTTTCGCTTCCTCCAGCTCCGCCTTTGCTCGCTCCAACTTTTCCAGTTGATTGCCCGGAATCTTGCGAAGCCTCTCGGTTGCATCGAACACAGCCGCTCGGCGAGACGCAAGCTCGTTCATGAACACTCCGGGTTTATCGGTAGGTTGGCCACAACACGGACAAGGTAGTATCATTTGCCCAGGATCTTCTTGATTTCAGCGGCAACCTCTGAATACGAAACGCGAATGGTAGTGCCGCAATCCACCATGTCCTTGGCTTCACGCAATCCCATGCCTGTTGCCTCACGTACCAGCTTTACCAGCCGGATGTAATCGCCAGACCCCGGCTCAGGTTTGCGAAGCACGATGGCCTCGCCCAAACTTGCCTCACGGTCGGCAATGATTTGTGAGATCGTGATTTTCAGATGAAGAAGATCGCCCGTGCTCATGCTCTCCAATTCATCTCGACTCCATTGCATGACCGCCTCCGTTACCAAATGTTTTCCGAATAGAGCCAATCATCCCACAAAGGATGGTCAGGAAGCAGTTGTCCACATTCCTTGGCGTGTATCAGTGCCGTGGCCCTGTCCAAAAACTCCCCTTTGTCGTTCAGGAAACCTTGCTCACCAATGATATCCATGTCACCAGTTTCCAGATGAATCTGGTGGATGATGTGATGATGTCGGTTAGGCTTCGGCAAACTATACAGCTTGCCCTCGTAGATGATTGCTACGTGCGTAATCACGACGACTTCAGGTACGCTTCGTTCACGTAGTAGGTGACTTGCGGTTTCTTGCCGCGCGTCTCGATGGTCACCCGCACGGCAACCTCAACGCCACAATCTGTGTAGCGCGCCGTCAAGACTCGGCCAGTAACCGAGCGTTGTGCCGCTGGCCATTTTGCTTTCGCGAGAGCTGCCTCGAACTCTTCGTAGGTTGCCGTTTTCATTTTGTTGCCTTGATGTAGTCGGCCATCTCCTGAAGCTCTTTTGCCCATTCGCTGCCACCGTCTCTACTGGCGAATGTCTGAAGCCCCATGTCGATGTGTCGCAACAGTAGTTCGGCCTTGTGCTCCGGCTTGCCAGCCAGCGTCCAGGCATTCACCATGCGAATGACTCTGTTCAGTTGCTTGCGGCCTACGTTCCACCAGGCGATGTCGGTGTTCTCGGCCCACTCACTCCAATACTTGTCCGCCATGACCATTCCTCATTTCGTCTCGAAGCGCTTGCTTTCGACGCGCCCGACTCCGAACGAGCTTCGTCTCTTCCGACTCGACCGTGCGACGACGGAACCGAGCCGGGTCGTTCTTCTGCACGCACGCCAGGATGGCGCAGCAGCGCAGCCTCGGATGTTTCGGTTCTTTTCGACGTGCCATGGCAGCTCCTTTTAGCATGAATGGCGGCCGATGCCCAGGCTCTCCCACGGAGCGTTCCACGGGTTAGAGCAAGCTCACAATCAGCTTTTCGCTGGGCGCAAGCCCAAAGCGGCTTGCTTCAAGCTGCGCCTACGCTTTATGCTGACTGCTTTTTACCGCTGGCCGGCCCCATCAAGACTGATACTTTTGTGGTCTTGGACACCGCAATGATCCGTCCTTGTGGTTAGACGAGCCGGGCATCGGCCATAACCTACTCGACTTTGCTAACGCTCCCCTCGGGATCGACGATGTATTGTGCCGGAGTGTTCTCGTTCGGAGGCGTGTCGAGCAGATAGTGGGTAGCCTCTTCACAACCCCACTCCACGTCCGACGAGAAACCCTCGCCATCATCGGCATCGTAGACAGCGCGCATCATGTCCCGCTTCGCGTCTTCGTCCCAGCCCTCGAAGTCATCCGGCACTTCGACCGTGACTAGCTTGGTCTCGCGCACGAGCATCGCTAACTCGATGTTGATCTTCATTTGTCACCCCGTCAGTCGGAGCACGCGAAGATTGCGTTTCGCACGCTCCAACACATCGGCCGGCGCAGAGTCGAGTACGGTCATCAGGAAGTACGGACGGCCGATACCGTCGATGTTCGCGACCTTCGGGTTCTCGGCCGCAAACTGCTTGGCCTCTTCATCGGTCGCTTCACGCAACCATTCCGCGCCTTCGGCCTCGGCGCAACCTTCGGCACCAACGAGTAGAGTGAACATTACAGTAGCTCCGCTTTCTTGAGTCGAGTCCTGGCCGTCTCTTCGTCCAGCTCGAACAGGTCACAGACACGTTCGACCAGATCGTTTGCCTGCTCTTCGGGGTCGAACATGATCGTGGGAACCATCAGCTCCGTGCTCGGCGTGTCCAATCCCTCTTCTGGGCCGGCCACAGATACGAACAAGAAAACTTGATTCCACGACTCCATGATGCCAAGCCCCTGGTTTCTTACGAAAGAGCCAGCCGGCCCATGAACGCGCACAGCATCATCATTGAACTCGTCGATGAATCGAGCACATCGATCCTGTGTTGCAATGCTTCCCATGGTTAGCCTCCACACACGATCTGATGAGCCATGAGCGTCTGTGCTTTCTCGTGCGCACTCATGCTCCGCCAGCCAGCTCGCGCCTTGTCCTCGGGCTCTTTGATTCCGACCGCCGCTTGCAGCTCGACGATGGCCTCGATGCCAGCGCGCTCCGAGTAGAGCGGCTCCAGCTCGCTCAGCGGAATCTCGGCCAGCCAGCGCGAGCCGATGATTTGATCGTAATGCACGGTCACGAGCACACTCTCTGCGCCGTCACGAACCGTCATCTCGAAACGCAGCGTGTAGCCCTCGAACTTGAGCATGGCCTTGCCGATGGCTTCGCAGACCTCGGGCTTAGGCGTCACGTCGAGCACCATGTACGGTTCGCGGCCCGACACAGAACAGGATGACATGAGCTTGAGCGGCTTTGGATGTTTGCCGCCTATGGCTGACGAGTTCAACAACTCGGCCGGCCATTCTGCTACGCAGCGCACGCGCGCCGGCCAGGTCTTCGGCGAGAGATCGTGAACCGTCACCACACTCTCGAACAAGTCCGAGAGTTTGTTTGCGTTCGGAAAGAGTAGTTGTTTCATGTGTTCACCTGCCGCGATTTTCTTGTTCATGAAACCTCGTTGCGCTGCACCAAGAGAACGATGCGCCCGCGCTCCTTGTACTGCTCGACGATATCGCGAATCGCGTACTCGCCATCGTAGATGTAGAAGGCATGCTTGCGCTCTCGAATGTACGGCAACTTCTCGTCACCGTACATGTGGCCGTCGCTCTGCATGCGCTTCTTGATCACGTCCAAGCCTTGGGCTAGCAGCTTCTTTTTGATCCAGTACCAGAGCCTCGACTCCGCCGTGCCCCAGCCACCAGCGCGCGGCAGCGGGTCGGCTGGCTCGCGCTCGACGACGCACCGATTCTTTTCGAGCGTGACTTTCATCGCTCCTGCTTTCTGATCGGCTTGACAGTTGTGATCTCGGCCACGTCACCGAGCTTGACGAGCTTCCACGGCTCCGGGCGGCCCCAGCCTTCCGGCAACGGCTCCAGACACTCGTGGCGCATTCCCTGTCCCGGCTTCCAAGAGCACTTGGTACAGCGAATGTAAATCTCGCCGTAGTGGTTCGTGCTTGCCGTGTGCTCGTGACCACAGTCCACACACTTGTAGCGCTTGGCCGTGATTGCTCCTGTGGTCTGAAGCGGTTTGTCTTCGCTCATGTGTACGCCCTTTTCGGCTTTGCTCCGTGTGACTCCGGCCGATGCACCGTCCAAGCATGCCCGCTCTCGGCCGAGACCGCCAGAGTGTCCCAGAAGCCCATACCAGGACGCTTGTTGTCTTCCGTGCAGTACGGGCACGAGCACCTACCAAGCGGACGCCACAGATGACGCGGCAACGCGATGAAGAACGTTTTGCCGCTCAGCTCCACTCGCGCACCATTCAGACCGTCCCACGGCTCGCAGGACGAGAGCTTGAGCGAATCGATCCAGTCCCGCTCCACCTCTTCCCAGTTATCGCTGAAGAATCGGTAATGAGAAAGACTGTCCTCGAAACCTGGCTCGATTGGCTCGCCCTCCGGCATGAAGCAGTCTTTCACGAAACTCGCCGCGTGCTCGCCGAACTGATGCTCGACTTTGCCGACGAGAGCCGTGTAGGCTTCGAGCGTGATGGGGCCAGCGCCGATCTCAGCGCCAGAAGAGATCAACAAGTCCTTGAGCTGACCGAAGATCGTCGCCATGTTTTTCTTCCTTTCAGATGTACGGCAACATCCGGTCGTACTTGTCGCCGGTTGCCGTCACGATCTTCTTGCAGAGCTTGACCGTTGCTTCGTTGCGCAGATCGCTACCGCTCTCTGCCCAACGTTCGATGCAGGCAACGAACAAGCCCATGCACTTCTGTTGAATCGTTCGATGCACCCGAGTTGTCAGGTGCTCGGCGAACTCCTGCATGTCACTCTTCGAGCAACCGTTGGCGAAGTTGCTGAGCGCCTCCGCCATTTCTTTGCCGGACATCATGACGCCCACTCACCACGCTTGAGCGTGTCCGGCCTCGGCTCTCGCTTGGCTCTCGGCGGACGATTGGCCTCGCCCGCACAACGTCGGTGAACGCGGCCCGGAACGCCGTGAGCTTCCGTTCCGCACAGGCCGCACAGTGACTTTCTGTCCCTTGAAGCTTGCTCGCTTTGCCATTGCTCTTTCTTCCTTCGCTGAGGGTGAACTTCACCTCGGAACGCACTCGTAAACGCCGCGGAAGCTCTCGAACTTGTCGTCGTTGAATCCAACGACGCGATACGAAAGCTTACATGCTTTCGGATCGCAACCATCGATCGAGCTGCACTTCGGTTTCGCCGCAGGCTTCTTGACCATCGCAGCGCCGGGCCCGCCTCGTCGAAGCTCTCCCGTGATGACCACCGGTTCGAGTGTGATCTCCTGCGGCTCGACTTGCGCCACCTTCTCGGCCTCGATGGGCTTGACCGGTAGCTCGACGTTCGTCACCGTGTGTTTCGTGGTCAGCGTCATCGGGTCGCGCTGAACCTTGATGATCAACGCCGTCAGCGCCACGCTGCACAGAAGTGCCACTACCGCCAAGATTCCCTTTGCTCCGTTCATCGTCACCATGTTTCGCTTCTCCTTCTCTCATGCGACATAAGCGATAGCTCCGTCGCTTCTCCGTCGCTCTCAGATGCGACCTTGCTTCTTTGCTCGTTGCTCGAATTGCTCTCTCGTCCACCACATCTTTCGGAAGTATGGTGTGAGATACCCGCGCTCGATCTGAAGCCGATGAGCTTCTTCATGCGTGACCGTCAGCCCATCCAGCTCGCCGCGCCGAAAGTTCATAGCGGGACGATCATTGCGGAACTTGTATCGCTCATCCCAAAGGGCATTCCAGCGAATCACACTGATCCGCTGGTGCCCAATCGGAAAGCCATGCCCGGATGTTCCGCCCACCGACCAATCGTCACTCGCACACCACACTTGGTTTTTGGCTGTTGAGATGGCCATGAATATTTGTCCTTGCATCGACCAAGCCAGGTTCATCTCCTGGCTTGGTCGATGTCTTTGGCCCTCAGCTCGACGCCAGCTCGTTGCGGAGCTGACGCCACGCACCAACGAGCCGCACCTGCGCATCACGAAGGTCGCTATTGTTGCGGCGAGCCTTGATGCGATTCTCCAGCACGGTCAGCACTTCGCTCGGAGCATGGCCCTCGGCGACCCAGTGCTCGTAGTTCGTGCGAAGCTGCGCCAGCATCCGAGAGCCGGAGTCGAGCGGCTTCACTCCGAGCCAGTTCTCCTCGTTCATGCGAGGCGGAACCACCGCGCCAGGCTGAGCCGGCAACGGCGCAACCAAGCTCCGCGGCGGGAACCTCATGGTGCGCGCACGAATCGCCGCCTCACGCCGAGCCTTCGCCATGTTGACGGGACTCGTCGTCTGCTGCGCTTGGCGCGAGATCACGGTCACCTCCGGCTCGGGCCGATGACGAGCGCAGAAGAACGCATGTGACGCGCCGCGAATCTCTTCCATCGTGGAAGCATCCGGCACCGGCCCACGGTCGAGAATCAACCGACCGTCCTTGAACGCCTCGAACTCGCGACCGTTGATCGTACCCTTGAACGTCTTTTCCATGGCCTTGCTCCTCTTTGCTCGTTGCTCGTCGGTCGCGTTACCTCACATCATCGTGAAGCAACGCTTGGATGTTGATGTCCGGGTCAGTCGGGCTGTCGTCGATCTCCACGCCCTCGGTCACGATGCAGACACGACCCGTCGCCATGTCCACATCGAGCGGAGTCGCGCCGTTATCCACCGGCCGACCCTCCGCGTCCGTCAGGCCCTTCGCCTTCAGAACGCTCGCCAGAAACGCAGCCGTCTCCTTGATGAACTTCTCTCGCAGGGTCATGTTCTCTTTCTCCTTTGCAAACTGGACAAGTCTCAACCTCGCCCCGTTCGGTCGGAACGAAGCCGTGGCCGGCGCATTCTTCACACATCAGAGCGCCATGCTGTTCAACGCTTCACGCTCGAATGCGTCTTCGTGTGACTTCATCGCCTCGGCGACCTCGGGAGATTTCCAAGGCGCAACCAACCCGCTCTGCCCGCAAAGCGAAAGCCAAAGCGGGAAGGTGATCCAGTGGATGCCAGTCGAGCCGGTGTTGCGCACCAGGATGAGCTTCCCGTGCGTTTGTTCGATGATCTCTCGGATCTCGCCGCGAATGGTGATGGGCGCGGCAATCCCGATCATCAATGAGAACCTTGACCCCACGCTCAGAGTATTGAGATACTCAGCGACGTAGGCTCGTATGCAGAAGTGCAACGGAGGTTTGATCAAGTCCATCTTGTTCTCCTCAGTAGAGCCAGCCCAGCTCTTTGGCGTGCGGGTGATGCAGTTCGACGATGACGTACGGCTCCGACCCCATCAGCGTCTTGCGGCTCGGGTCGCGTCCGATGTGAGTCACGCCGACCACCCGAAGCGTCGGATGGTCGATGGTCAATCCGATGATCTCGCCGCTTGTGTGCTTGATCTTGATGTGCGCCGGCTCCAACGCGCGCACGTCTTCTCCGATGCGCGGACAGACCGCCAGCTCGTCCGGCCACTTGACGTGACGGAACGTGTCGAGATTCGTTATGCAGAAAACCTTGACCATCGCTTCCTCCGATCAAAAAGGAATGTCGTCGCCGTCGTCGAACCCAACCGTCGCCGGTATCGTTTGCGGCTCGGACGGTTTGACGACCGTCTCTTCGATCAGCCGGCCTTCCAGCTCTTCGATTGTTTCGACCAGCGCGTACCTCAGCTCGCGGGAGAGCTTCGACAGCTCTTCCCCAAACTGAGACATGAAGTCGTAGACGTGAGCCATTCGGTAGTCGTGCGCCGTCATGCCGTTCTCGGCCGCGCAGAACGCCCAACCTTCGCCCTCAGGATCGCTATCGCGATGTTTCACCAGCTCGCTGACATGCCGATTGGCCAGCGCAGCTGCGACGTACTCCAACCGTGTTCGCAGGGCCGTCTCTTCGTCCACCTGGCCGGTGCCACCGCAACGGTAGCAAGCATCCGTCACCATGCGACCGTCTTCGTCGTACGTTTCCTGGCCCTCGCCATTGCACTTCAAACATTTCATGGGACAAACCTTCCTTCGACTCGCCAGTGGCCCGGCAGAGTTCGCGTCTGGAACCTGGAGTGCATCGAACGCAGCACTCCGTACGGAGCGTTGTGCTGATTGTGCCCTGCACACCATTCGAGCGATGCGTGAACCTCGATGATGCGAACGCTGTAGTCCATGGCTGTTGCCGCCATCCAATACGGAGCGATCTCCCACGGCTCGATACACGTGTTGTCCACCACGATGCTCGGCTTTTCCAGCACGAGCGCTTGCAAGAACCGCCGGAAGCAGTCCTTGTGGGCTTCGCCGATCTTCGTCTGATCGAAGATGTAGCGCTCGCCAACCATGAAGAAATCGTCAGCCGAAAGAATCTCGGCGGGTCGGGTAATCGCGGCGCAGTTCTTGGCAACGGTGCTCTTCCCACTGCCAGAGACACCGCTCATGATGACAACCTCTTTCATGTTTGAACCTCCCAAACTTCGCGCCACATGGCCGCAGATGAGACAGCGAACCCAGCATGTTTCATGCGCTTGCTGCCTTCATCTGAATGCCGCCGAGCTTGAGCCACGCCAAGGTGCGAACCATGCTCGTCAGCCCGGCGCAGAGACACGGTTGCTCGGAGCTGCGAATCGTCTGGCCGCCCTCGATCGAGAACTCCGAGACGAAGCCGCTATCGTTCAAGACGTACGAATCAACCACGACCCATCCCTTCGGAAGCTCGATCCATGTCTCGCGGCTGAACTCGCCAGCAACATCGCAGTTGATGACGATGAAGTCGCCCGGGTTCGTTGCCCATTGCATGCGGCAAACCACCACACCGTCATCACACCAATGGCTTACGTTCCACATCTCACACCTCGATTTCCGCCGCGACCACGAGTGTCTCGGCGATGTAGTCCCAGCCCCGCCCCTTCGCCGCGTCAGCCAGGATGGCCACGTGACCAGGGCCCAAGAAGATTGGACGTGGACGGTGCTCCTCGTCCCATACCGGAAGAGAGCGGTCGTCGATGACGAAACGATGTCGCCAGATTGGATCTTGCGGGACCCTCTCGTCGAACGGATCGCCTCCGCCGTAGAAGTAGTCGTTGTGTCGCGGCAGCTCTAGGCAATCAGCCAAGCACGAACGAATGTGCGACCAGTCACGCCAGCATGCTTCCAACCATGGCATCCTGACGCCGTGAGAGATTTCGATGGCGCGGAACAGCTCGTAGGTTTTGTCTTGCTCCTCCGTCGCCAGCATGAAGAGAGCCGACAATTGCCCAGCACTCAATGTGCCGTGGTCATCGTCACGGCGAAACTGGTATTGCGTTGTTTGCATGTCTCGCCTCCCGTGAGAAAGAAAGCAATCACACACCCTCGATTCCCTGACGGGGCCTCATGAGCCAGAGAACCATAAACGGAGGCTTCCTAATTGCGGCCGTTCCTCATCGTCAATCGGACCAAACCCGGCATGGCTAGCCGCACCGAAGTGTGATGGTTGGCGTCAACTGTACCGATTAGTTTGCGCGTAGAGGATGTGTGATTGCTAGACCCCTGGCGAGCATCTAACTCGCTGAGCATAGGGAGTGTGGCTCGAAGCAGTTTTGCTTGGATGCCTTCTGCCCGGCTACGCTCAAAGAAGCCTTCAGGGGCCATGGGTTTTTCAAACCGAACCCATGAAACGTAAACACCTATCCAATGCGTGACCGGCATTCATGTCACGGGTAGATTTAACCTACCAAGCCTGTCGCAAGTCTTTCCCTTCCATTCGTTGGGGCCGGCGAGAGGAGATGATTGAACCGCGGTTCTCATCTGGCCTGTACCGATGACTTGCTGAGCGGCGTCCTCTTCGGTCGGGGGTTTCGTGCGCAAAGCGAGCATCATGCGTCGGCTCGATTGGCGCTACCCAGTTTGTTGCAGGCAGGCTCACCCCTGCACGGGTAAGCCGACGACACCTTGTCTCATGTTCGTTGGACTCCGTTTTACGCTTGTCGCCCATTCGACAGAACGCTTGCCCGCGTTGGCGCATGGATCAGCGCCCGCTTTGGCCTCACAAGACAAAAATGTTGTTGTTAAAGTTACAGTATTCGCCAGCACAAAGGGAATGCTAACCTTGCGGGGATGGCCAGTCCCACTACAACACATAGTCATCGCCCTTTGCACATAGGGTTTCCCCTATCGCGGCTTCATGTTACTTCTCCTTTTGTTTGAACGACGCTCGGCCAGAGCGTTCGTTTATCTTTCGGCGAGCATGGCCGCTGCCGCTCGTGAGAATGAGTACCGGTCGTACGCCCAGCACCGAGCGCCGTCGTCCTCGCTCTGCGCTCCCTTGCCAGCGCAGCGGTAGCACTCGCCGCCGGGGCCCGTTGGACGGCCGTTCACGACCATGGTCACGTAGCGTCCCGAACCACCGCAGCGGCGACAGCGAACCGTCACGCATTGGGCCAGCTTCACCAGCTCGCACGGCGACAGCTCGTGCCCGGTTTTCGTTTCGTGCTTCTCACGCAAAGCCCGAAACGCTTTGTCGAAGTCCTCGTGACTCGCGCCGTCGTAACAGGTGCGCGCACGAATCTTTGCGTACTCCTTGCGTGCGTCTTCTTTGGTCATGCTGCCTCCGCTTTTCCCTCGGCCCTCGCTTCCACACAGGCTTCGCGTTTGTCGCGCAGCTCCACACAGCACGGACAGAAGCGCGGAGCGTTGCGGGCCTTCTTGAGTCTGCGCTCGTCGAACCGCGTGGCCCTGAACGGCTCGCCATCGGGCCAGTAGCGCAGCCGGCAGCCCTTCGGCCGCTTGAGCCACGCCGGAGGATTGTTCGCATCCCATGCCGCCACGGGACGCCAGCCGATGCCGCGCTCGTTCAGAGCGTTGAGGATGCGTGCTCCCCGGCCTTCCAGGTGCTCCACCATCCGCACGATCAAGTCGTGGCTGTTGAGCCCGTCCGTGAGCGTGCCTTCCGTCCAGCCGAGGTAATGCGAAACGCAATCCTCGTCGTTGCCACCTCGACCTCGCCTCAACGGCTCGTCGAAGTGAATCAAGTAGATGATGCCGGGAACGTTGCGACGCATGATGCTCCTTTCAGGTGGGTTCGATGCGACGGATCTTGAGCGTGGGAGCATGTTCGTCACATGCTGCCCAAAGATGAGCGAAACCGCCGCCGCACCAAACACGCAGCGATCCGTGTTCGTGGATGTGGTACGCACAGCGTGTGGCTTCCGGTACGCCAGCGGCTTTCAATGCCGCGATGACAGCGTCGATGGGAGTGATCGGATCGTCGAAAACCTCGGCGACCTCGACTCCGTTAGCCCATGGCCACGGTGGAGCCGGATCTTCGGCGACGAGAACCAATTCGTCTTCGTCGGGGATGTCCAGAGCAGCGCGAAGATCTGCGAAACGATCGTTAGCCATTTTTATCCTCCAATCAACCGAATGAAGCCTTCGATGCCCGCCGCAAGCGAGAGCAGACAGATGAGCACCAGGAACGAGACGAAGAGGAAGTCCATGCTGTTACCTGCGGCTGAGGCCGAAAAGTACGCCCACCAACATGCCGAAGGTAAGCAACGCGAAGTTGTAGAGAAACAGGTTCATGTCAGATCCTCCCCGCGCATTCCGGCCCCAAGCCGCTCGCCACGCTCTCTGGCACCGTGAGCTTACGATGACAGCGACCACACCGGCCCTCGTGGAAAAACTCCACAGCCGATGATTCGACGTTGCTCGCAAACCAACGGAACGCCAGAGCCCCAGGCGCTTCCACGCTGATTCGCGTCTTGCGTTGGGCATGCTCGAAATGCCCGTTTCGGATGATCCCGAAGTAGTGGAAGTCGTTTTCGTTGTCGTTGCCGCAAAGCAACTTCACGAAACGAACCTCCGCGTCCGTGTCGAGCTTGCCGTCCTTGCGCGGAGCCGTCACACGGTATGTGAAGCGCATGCCGGTCTTGGATGAAACCAGCGTGAACGTGGCATCCCCGGCGAGCATGAACGCCTGCCGAGCCGCACCTTGCAACATTCCTTGCATGTTGATCCTCCCGACTTCCGAGCACATGCATCGCTGCCTATGCACAGAAGTCGGGAGGCGAGCTTTGAGCGCTCGCCTCCCGATTGCTCAGACCCTCCGCACGACACCGAACCGCACGGGCTCGATCTGGCGCTTGGAGTTGTCCGTCACGAAGCCGCGCCGAAGCGCCACCTCGCCATCGTCGGACGTGCGCTCGCAGCCGGACGCCCGCATGGCAATCTCGGTCGCCGCTTCGTAGCTCACTCCTCGCGAAGTGAGCGCGTCGAACTTGGCCTGGTACTCTCGTTCGATCCGCGCCTGAGTGGCGGCCGAGAGTTCGTGAAGCGGAATGAGCTTGACTCGAATGTTGCGCATCGGATTGCTTCCTTTCGCCTTTCGGCATTGATCGCCAACCTGAGAGACACTTCGTGGCCCGTGCAGTCTTCGCACAGGCATGATGGACAGTAGACGTGCGGCATAACTCTCCTTTCAGCTCAGCGAAGTGCGGAGATAGATCACCTCCACCATGCGTGCCTTCGCTTGCTTCTCCGTCTTCGGAGCGTTGGCAGCGTGAACGAGCTTCACTCGCTCGTTGCGCCACTGCATGCGAGCGCTCCAATCCTCTTTCTTCTGATCGAAGCGCCAGCCGGTCTCCTTGTGACGGCAACGCACACTCATGTCACGCTGCTTGTGACGGGGAAGCTTCGGACGCATGTTCGCTCGCTCCTTTGGATGATTGGATTGTTTCAGAAGAAGAATAGAATTTAAGAGCTGTTTTGGTTACGGGACACCATATGACGTAAACTCACAGCCGCTCTCAACAGTCTGCCCGCCACATGAACCCCTAACTTTCACACACCAAAACAACTCGGTCGCACGTCGGGGAGTCGAACCCCATCGGCCGAGTTTCGACGGGTCACACCTTCCTGGTGCCCCTACGTTTGCATCGGCCTACGTGCGTTTAGTTAGCGCTGGGGCCAGGAATTGCATCCGCGTGTGTCGCTGGCCCCACCAACGCACAGGATGACACGTTGCTTCTCTCTTGAGCTTTGACAGCATGCGATATTGCCCTATCTAGCTGGATGGCTAGAAGATCCCGTCCTTCCCTTAGCTGTGCGCCAGGGAGCCGCTCGCAACGGTGGGGATGTGGCTCTCACATGTGTCGGGCGTTGCGTGTCCGCCCTTTGAGCTTTAGCCGAACAGTCGAGCCAAGTATTGCTCGACCTCGGCATTACCGGCCATGTCGTATGCCGCAGACGAACGCCGGTAGTTGCGCGCCTTGGCAGCCTTCTCGGCCTTGGCTTTCGCTTCGGCCTCGGCCATGCGCTTGGCTTCCGCCTCGCGCCTGGCCTGGCTCATGTTCGCCAAGCGCTCTAGCGTAGCC